>Ga0123354_10016085_pt1 | contig 11722 bp, 10 predicted proteins | sample TergutLab28metaG_2_FD_97872 | JGI IMG/M metagenome (GOLD analysis project Ga0123354, IMG submission 97872) | Labiotermes labralis P4 segment gut microbial communities from Petit-Saut dam, French Guiana - Lab288 P4 | ecosystem: Host-associated > Arthropoda: Insects > Digestive system > Gut ... | reverse complement strand
GGTTGACACCCGGTGGCAGCATCACACGACACATTTACAACAAACAATACACACAATACATAGAGAGTACAATTCTGGAAGTGCGGGCCGTGCCCCGTCTTTGCGAGTAATACCCTGACATTTACCTTACAACTGAGGGAAAAGCACGGAAAAAACCTCAGTTAGGGTAGCACAATACAAGAAAAATGAACAAGCTCAACGCACAAACACAACACAATACAAGAACAACAACAAGCACCGCACAAGGACCAAAGCACCATACAAGAACATGATCTTCCTCCTGCAGCATACCATCTTCACTTCCACTTTTTAAACCCCCTGGTGATGGATTCTGGTGAAATGTCATTCGAATAAATCATTATCTACCGCCAAATCAATGTGTCAGATGGTATTCTTATGTTTCTTGATGGTGTTGATGGGTAGTTTTCAGGTAACAGCCATTCCTCATACAGACAATGTAGTGTGTCTTTTGGTTTGTTAAGTACCACATCAGGAACCTGTAAGTGAGAGGTAATGTGCCATCATGTGTGTGTGTGTGTGTGTAGATTATGCAGCAGGAGTTTCCATTTGCACCATTAGGCGACTAACAAGCATCTAGAAACCAGCAGGCCACTTGTCCCAAGTTTCAAACAGTGAACTTTACACCATACTTTGAACATGGGCAAAATCATTCGTGACTACTTTGAAGGGGGGACAACGTTGATTAGAAAGTAAGGGTTGATGTTATGGACAAATGAAATCTGTCTGGAGGCTGTTTGATCACACCACATGTGGTAGTTAGATACCAGTACTGCTTTGGGAACTTGCTTTCTCTGTCTTCAGTTGAACAATCTAATGCATTCTCTGGACACAGCAGGTGTCTCCAAAACAATGATAACTGTCTGCCCTACTACACTGTGTTACATCTCAGAAGACCATAATTTTAAATCTCGCCACTTGTGAGGATCTCATCTAAGTTTTCTGATACTTTTATAAATATACATAATACAAAAAAATGTAATTAATTTATGTTAATTTATGCACCTGACTTTGTGGTATGTTGTAAAGCCCAGTTGAAGTAGCTCAGCAGTCCAGTCATGGCTACTTTACTAGTGGGAGTGCCGTACCAGCAGCAAGGCTTGTAGCGCAATCGCAGCAACCACGTTGCTTCAAGTGCCTTATTCTCCCATGGCAGCCACTTGTGGCAATGGATCGTCATGTATTGCTGGCTGTTGAAGAATCGCTTGCCAGTACTACAGACTTGCCTCTCGTTCTTCACACTTGTCAGTTCTTCACAGATGTGATGTTACGGGATTTCCCTGCAGAAGTTTTCTTGCAGAGACCACCAATCCTGAAGGTAATAATTAATAGTATCCTAGCATGAAGTCTGTTGAAATTTTAGAAGAAAATTATTCAGTTTGTATTATAAAATTTAGAGAGGAAACAGATTCTTTACACATGCAGTATTTGTATGCTATAAAATCAGGCTTTGTTAAAAGTAGCTAACTTCAATAACTGGAAGAGTATGGAAAGAGAGCTGCATTTGTTTTAAGTTTCTTGAAATAAGAATATGCATTAAGCAGTGCTTCTATCTAGATGTGTGCTGTGAGCTCTTCTTGGCATGACTGTACAGAGCATGCTGACTTGTGCACACCTTGCACTGCTGTTTATTATCATCTTCTTGATCTCCTGTTATAAGTACTACCAACTAGGACTTCTAAATGACATAGTGGTGAAATAGCACATATTGTCTTTTGTGTATAATGATTTGTGTTCTGTGTGTGTGTGTGTGGGTACTCACCAACTTGACGAAGAGGGTATGTTCCAAAACACACCAACTTGACGAAGAGGGTATGTTCTGAACACCTGCTTATAATTTCAAAATATGAAATGAGGCGGAATGTGTACCTTTCAGCAAGGTTGAGGGGGATTCAAATAAGCAGCCTTTCTGTTGCAAAATAATAAGAGCAGAGTTAATGTCTACCAGTAGGTCCAACACTTTAAATTGTCTTTTAACTACCATGTTGATCTAAAGGTAAAGGTAAATGTATCTGTATGCATGCCATGGGGGTATATGGAGAGAGGGGACAGAGCTTCACACCTTCACACTTCTTGGCTGTAAATGTTGGGTAGTTAGCTTCCTTCCCTGGCCACTTTGCCTGTGGGGAAGGAACACCTGGTTCTCATTAAATGTGAGGCTGGGTGGGCCCCAGAACTGGTATGAGCATTTTGGAGAAGACAAAATAATCTCTTGCCCCTGGCAGGAATCGTACCACAATTTCTCTGTCATTCAGCTTGTAGATTACTCACCATTCTGAATGAGCTGTGATCACTACCTTAGTTAATCTTATGTGAAATTAATTGTATGTTAAGAGATATTTAATTGTATTCACAGCGGGTGAAAAACAAAATTAAGTGCCTGTCACTTAATAATGTGCTTATGGGTTAAGAAGTAACGAATGTAAAGGAAATATACGAATATAGTAGATCAAAGTTTACTGGTTACCTTATAGCAGTGTCTTGTTTTTATGTTGCAGATGTTTCTGGAGTTACTTGACAGTGACAGAAGAGTATGTGAGGCCGTGGCCTGCTGCCTATGCAAACTGACTGCAGCACTTCGTGTCAGAGTTCGCTACTATAGTGATCCTGGGATTGCCAACCTTAAGCAAGCAGTAGGTGTATCACAGATATAACAAACCAGTGCTTTTGAGAACACTGAATCTACATTTAATAAAGAGTAACTGCACATGGCAGAGAAATACACATTATGATTGTCTTGGATTGGACTTAGTGATTTTTAAACTGTTGCACTCCCCTGTTCTGTTAACTTATATGTACTTACTTACTTACTTACTAATTTACTTACTTACTCCATGGAGCAGAGTCCTTCTGGAGAAGCTAACCGGTTTTCAGCTAGTCAAGAAATTTGCTGTGTTTTATGGAACCCGAAGGTTCATTACCGCATTCACAAGTGCCTGCCATCCGTTCATATCCTGAGCCAGCTTGATCCAGTCCATATACCCACATCCCACTTCCTGAAGATCCATCTTAATATTATCCTCCCATCTATGCCTGGGTCTCTCAAGTGGTCTCTTTCCCTCAGGTTTCACCACCAAGACCCTGTATACTCAACTAATACTTATCACAATAACAATTTGCTTATTTACAGCTGAACCTCATCTGAGGATTCAAGTCTTCTGGGATGTTATGCCATGGTGGCTGGTAAACATTTTTTTTTTTTTTAAAGAGTGAGATGCCTCCATCTGCAGGACAACCTGGAGGCTCTGTGCTCCTCCAAAACATTAGTAAAAATTTACTAGTCAACATGGTGTGCCTTCCCAGAACACTTGACTTATCATCAACAATCCCGTGTGAACCTTATAGTTCACAATGTACCTTATATGTTTGGGACACAGCTTGGACAGGACTGATTGTAGCACAAGATGGTAACAGAAGCAATGGTTCAGCTTTCTCTATTTTTTTACATTTTATGTACAATAATGAATTGGTTTCAGATTTGCAGTAGACCTGATTCAGACCTTTCATCTCCAAGTCATGTATCTGGTAATTCTTCTTCCACTCTAAGCACAGGCAGACCTATTGTGGGCCAATATTTGAAGAGTGACACTGCCCAGAATAACCATGATTCTACAGGATTTCAAGCATATCAGCAAAATGTAAGCATTATTTTGTACATATCAACTTGACACATACTGACACATACTTTAACACTAAAAGGCCATGCGTTTTGTATGCAGCACGTATTTATGTGTTTGTTTGATTTTTTACACTAAATAGTATTTATTTCTCAGAACAACATTAACTGACTGGTGTTGTATAATGAACTGTGAGTGCATTTAGGGAGGAAAAAAAATAATTTTTATGTAGTATTAAGGTGATTCATTTTGCACTTAAATGTATTCATCCAATTGTATGCATGTTGAAGTTCTGAACAGACCTAAAAAAAAAGATTATTCTACTTATTGATAATTAAACAGTCTTCATTATTCACAAAAAGTTGCAGGAAAACTAGTCAGTGTTCATGCTGAATTTGCAGAGACTATGGAGGAAGAGTGAGAACATCAGACTTTTTTGGTTGACCTTGGAGTAGTCTGTAGCTTTCCTAATTATGTTTTGGTGATAGAAAGTTGTACCATCTGGGCTGACATTTGATATGTTAAACAGGTACATCAGTCTTTTGATAGCAAGGGAACAGCATCTTGGAGAGCAGTGGTTGGGTGAAGTTGGAGGCAGCAGACCCCTGTACATTTCACTGCAGTGCTACCTTGAGAACATCAAATCTAATGTGACTGTAAATCACAAGTAATCTTCCCTGTGTGTTTTAGGTATCGAAAGAAGCAAGCTGCTCAAGTGAAGCTACAGAAGATTCTGTGCTCTTGCAGTTGCAGCAGTTGAGTTTGCCACGCTACTGCTTGCTTTGTTTGTTCCATACTGTGCCTCACCTTGGTCCCAGCTCAGGACTGCGGCGCGAAAACCCTGCACTCCTGGCAGCAGAGCTTGTTCAGCTGTTTGCTATGTGTGTGAAACAAAACATTTGGTCTTCTACTGATCCCGTAGCACAGGAAGTCAGTCAGCACTTGCAACAAGTGTTGATATTAGTGGGAGAAGTCTTGGAGAAATACAGGTATTGGTTGAATAATCAGAACATTTTACAGAATCAGGACTTTTGATTCTCCTGCTCCTCACATTCCTTAAACATTTTTAGTGTATGTGGGTTATCAAGCAACAAAACTTGTCCATCTGTCTGCCTTCTTCCTTATACTTTTCCACTACATATGGGTTGTCTAGCATCCCATTCTGTCAAACTCTCTATTTTTCCACAATATGTAGGTTGTCTAGCAACTAGGCCTGTCCATCTATATTTCTTCCTTCCTATATATACATGTAGGCAGGTCTCATTGTACGTAAGGGTTACATTCCTGAAAAATGCCATGCCAATGGAAATCGCACAAATCAACACAAAATTCCCATTTAAAACAATATATTTCCTGGGGTTTAGGGGAGTGACAACCTCATCCTATATAGTGTATGGCTACACCACTAGGGATATATGGACATTTAGAGTACCTACTTACTGTATGTACAGTATATATACATTTCTGTACAGCATACAAACATCTCTATACGATATATTTATTTATTTATTTATTTCTGATGCAATAAAAATGCAAGAGAATCACATCCATAGTTTTTGGTTTGGTTCATTCTGATAGCACTCTGGTAATCTTGCTATACAAACAGATGCTTCCTGTTTCAGATTGCTGGCATTTAAGGTTATCTACACACTTAACGCTGTCTGTAATTCTATCAACATTATCATGAATTGTACATATGCTGCTATGAGTAAGTCTATCGTCTATGCCGAATTGAAAATCATCATGGAAATTCAAAAAGTGTTGTAAATTTTCAAGTCGAGTTAAAGCAATTTCATGTAAAATGAGACCCGCCTATACTTCCTCTATGTATTGCTTACCTAGCAGCCTTACCTGTCTCTCTGCCTTTTTCCTTGTATATTTGCACTATATATAGGTTGTCTAGCAACCAAATCCGTCAACCTCTCTGCCTCATATATAGTTCATCAATACATGGGGTTTCTGGCAACCAAGCCTTTTCATTGGTCTGTGTCTGTTTCCATATGCTTCTTGCTTTGGAGGCCCAGGTTGAACCCCTGGCCAATCCACATGGGATTTGTGATGGGCAGTGGGACTGAGACTTTTGCTCCAAACACGTCAGTTTTGCTAGATCATTGTCATTTCAACCATACTGCGTACTCCATATCATCTATGTGCCACCAGTGCTATATAACCTTAGCAACTGACTAGTGTTGTTAAATATAAAATGTCTTTTCTTTCTGTTCCCCCTTAGACATTTCCACACTTTGTAGATAATGTATGTTGTTTTGTATGGGTGCGAAATTTGGGCACTCACGCTAAGGGAGGAACTTTAGGCAGAGGGTTTTTAAGAATTGGGTGTTGAGGAGAGTATTTGGGCATAAGAGGGATGAGGTAACAGGGGAGTGGAGAAACTCCATAATGAGGAGCTAAATGATCTGTCCTGCTCACCAGATATTGTTCGGGTGATCAAATGGAGAAGAATGAGATGGGCGGGGCATATAGCATGTATGGGAGAGAGGAGAGGTGTATACAGGGTTTTGGTAGGGAAACCTGAGGGAAATAGACCACTTGGAAGACCCAGGTGTAGATGGGGGATAATATTAAGATGGATCTTCAGGAAGTGGGATGTGGGGGCATGGACTGGATTGATCTGGCTCAGGATAAGAACATGTGGCAGGCACTTGTGAATGCGGTAATGAACCTTAGGGTTCCATAAAATGTGGGGAATTCCTTGATTAGCTGAAAACCGGTTAGCTTCTCAAGAAGGGCTCTGCTCCATGGAGTAAGTAAGTAAGTAGATCTGTCATCTGTCTCGGGGCTGATGCAGTAAGTGACAGTAGCAAGGGACTCAGTATCACCTCACTGCTATATATGATTCTCGTGGATTGGGAAAAGCACATTTCCATTGGTCTGTAACCTGCTGCTGTATAATGATTGTCTTGACTTTCCACAGATCTGTAAGTGTTAAAGAAGAGGCCAACAGGTTAACATACCTACAACTCTTGGCGCTGGCTCGCAAATTGTTGGTCACTGCAGTTCCTGTTTCTATTGCAGACAGAATCTTACACGCCAAGTTGAAAAATGCTTTATCGAGAAGTTTGATAGATATGTCTGTGATTGCTCTGTTTCCAGAAGTGCATACAGATATTCTGCAGTATGTGAAGGTACCCTATCATGCGAGTCTTGAGGTTTTCATAGCGATGTCATTTTGGGTTTTGGTCTTCTGGCATGTGATTGTGCACTGCTGGGTAAATGCTCGATATGTTTCAAAGGAACATGTCGCCTTGATCTTCAGAGATGGACCTTGAAGATGAAGGCGTCACATTAATTTGAAACTTCATAAACCGCTGAACCTAGTGACACATCATCACATCTCAGAAGACTAAAACACTTGTATCGTATTATGTTTGTTTGTAATAATCTTATTTTTATTGGTTACTTTATTATCCTTTAGGTTGATTATGAAATTGTCTAGGCGTTTTCGATCATCTGCAGAGCTGTCTTCCCTTTAGAACACAGTGGTATTAATATGTACCACCTTCTGTAACATTTAGAAACTGGGTTTGGTCCCCCCCCCTGTAAACACACACACAATATATATATATATATATATTGGGGGTACATGGTGGCGCAGTTGGTTGAGGCACTATGCAACAAACTGGAAGTTCACGGGTTCAATTCCCAATAGTGGCATCAAAATTTTTCAGTGACATAATCCTTCCATACTATGGCCCCGAGGTTGACTCAGCCTCTAATAGAAATGAGTACCAGGAATATTTCCTGGAGGTTAAAGGCAGCCGGTGCATAGGGCTGAAAACCTTACCACCTTCATGTGCTGATTATCTTGAAATCTGGGAGCCTCAGCTTCCTGGAACATCCAGGGCCTGTCCAGGCCTGTAATGGGATTACTTTGCTTCCATATATATATATTATATGTATATATATATATGTGTGTGTGTGTGTGTGTTTGTGTTTTATATGATTCACACAATAAATAGGGATTAACAGTAACTGTTTAAACTCTGATGATGGGTTGTGTTCTGTTTGAGGAAGGGACTGAATATTTTATATAGGGACAATCAAAATGAATTGTAGAACTTCATACATCGATATTTATTCATAAATATATGATGTGGGATTACTAAATTCATAGGAAATATTAAGAGGTTTCTTCTAAGTTTTAATGTGCCCTGCCAGATGTCTGCAGATTTCAAGTGTGGTTGTTGGTGGCGCTGCAATTGCGATGGTGTTGCCAGGGTAAAAATCATTTTGTGTGTTCTTATATTATGAAACTGCATTAGATAGGGCCCTGTAGTGGTTGTTTTGAACTAAAAACCAAAAAACCCCACCAGTCTGAGGCATGATTACCAAAAGGTGGAAACCATTTGTGGAAACTGGATGCATTTGCAAGAGCAAGACTACTGAACTACCCAGCACAGATGAGTCAACAGTGGAATTCTTGCAGCAAGCCTATGTGCAGAGTCCAAGAAAGTCAAGGAATAGGGCCAGCAGAGACCTTGCATTGCCTCATAAAACTGTTTGGCATGCTCTATGGAAGTGACTCCATACAGTACAAACAGGACAGTCTAAAACTTTACATTCCCTGTTTAGTATCTGTACAAAAAGTGTATGACCAATTATTTTTTTTTTTTGGATTAACCATGACAGGCATACTGTATCGTGAAATGTTGATTAAGTGGCTGCTACTGCAGTTTCTAAATGAGAGTATCTCACATCATTGGGTTGGCCAAGCTACTGACTTTCTGACTTCACTGAAGTGGCTTCAAAGATCACCTGACCTCTCTTGAATTTTTTCTGTACTGTGTGTGGAGCACCGAGAGATACGAAACATTTGAAACAGTATCGCCACTGAAGTTGCCCAAATTGATAGGCAGATGTTGAAAAGGAGAATGGTCAGATGTGGGATTTTGGGTTGACATGTGTGGTGTCACCCATGGAGTATACATTTAAGGGTTGTGAGTTAAAGCCTAAATTTCAATAATTTACTGTACTTTGGTACACTTTTGCTGCAGTGTTATGTGCAATTACATGATGCTAAATAATTGAAATTGTGTATAAATTTTGTCTAACACTGTATTATGCAATTGAACTTAACTCTTTAAAGCCTAGCAGTTACTTTAGGTACCATCAAGTTTAATGTTCAGAAATTTTTTGTTCTGCCAAAAGAGTGTATGTATGTGTTTCGTATGTATATCAGAACAAACAATTATATTTACCAATACTACACTACAGCACTAACTGATTGGTTTAATACCTGAGATGGAGAATGTTTACTGCATGATTCAAACTTGTTCTTTAAATAAATTAATTACATTTGTGACACCGTGGGGGTCCTCAATATGGAACGTACTGCATGTCACACTTCTGGCAACCAGAATTATGAGGTGACTCCTACATTTATGGGATGTTTGTTTAGCCTTTTTTTTTTCTTAATGCAATAATATTACTATTATTATAGGGTAATAGGGAAATGTTTATTCCCACTTTCAGGCATTCCACACTTCCTCTGATGCAGACTATTTTCTGAAATTTGAGACTGCCATGACCATATGTGCATCTATGAAGGCTGCAGTTAGATTTCTGAAGAATCATGACAAGCTTGAAAGAGAGACATTTGAGGTGCTTGATAAATCATTACCAAGTCTTTCATTCCATGGAAACCTGGACATAGTGAGGAACTGTGTAGAGATAGCTGTTAATAAACTGTATCGGTAAGTACATACACTTAACTAGTCTTCCCTTTAATTGTTCCTTGCATAACTACTTACAGAGTCCTTCTTCAGGAATTTGTAGTTGCTCAGCTTGTCAACTAGTTCTCTACTTTCCATGTATTCAGAATGATCATTACAGTTTCACAGAAACCTAGCACTGTTCCCTAACCTGAGCTGGTTGAATCCCATCCACACCCTTACATCTGATCCATTTCAATATTATTTCTTTCAGCCTTGGTCCTCTGTTTTCCTTCATCCCCCCTTCTCCCCTTCATCTTTTTCACATAATATTTAATATGTAATTCTTAATGTTTCCTATGTTTGCTGCATATTCTCCGTATCTGTGAGTCCTTAATTTTTTACCCTGATAATACTTGATGAACAGTTTAAATCATGGAGCCCCTTATTGTGCAGTTTTCTCCATCACCATGTCAGTTCCTCTCACTTTTGTCAAAATATTTCCCTCAGCCCCTTTTTCTCAGACATTCTAAATATTTGTTCTTCTGTCAATGTGACAGACAAAGATGGAGATCAATATGTTGAAAAACAGAAGTAAGTCTTTATACGAATATACTTACAGTATTAATAAAAATCCAAAGTTTTGCTAGGACTGAATGGTAAATGTATATGAATGTTACAAATTGTGTGTCAGTGAATCACTTGTGAAGAGAACTATGACTGTCATTGCTGTGTATACATTGACTAACCAACTGTAAGAAATAAATTTGAAATATGTTAATCTAACACATAAATTCTTCTCCTGAGAGTTTGTGCCATAATAAAGTTGTGTCTAATTATTCTGACTGAATAATTACAACCACAGTGGCGTAGTTATTGTCGTGAAGGTGTTAAAATGTTTATTTGATTTTCAGCATGTCCCTTGATGATGGTGGCCGGAAGGTTGTGACAGGTGTAATTCTGAAACTGCTAGCTCATGCTGACCCACATGTGAAACTTGAAATGTATTGCTGTTGTCATAAGTATGTAGTGGCAATACTAGGTGTGCAGCAGGTGTCACGGATGTCTGTAGGTAGTTCAAGACCATTAGATTTCTTGTGTGACACAGCAGTTCTGATAGAAATCATCAGCCATGGAGCTGCAAGCTTGGACAAGAAGGTTCGACCTGATATCAGATAAACTCTTTTTTATGTAATTGTAAGTCATTCCTAGTTTGATATATCTCTGCATGGAGTATATGCAAAATTGTTCGTGTGCACACCATGAAGGCGTACAAGGTAGTAAAAGCATAGCTGTACTACTTATTACCCTTGACGTTATATGAAAGCGAGTGGTCAGTTTTTGGGCTTGTTTGCAAAATTGCGAAATGTGACTGTTAACTTCACCATGTGTGTCTTTCTGTCTGTCTATCTGCCCTCATGGCACAACTTGGATCCCACTGGATGGATTTTCATGAAATTTCGTATCTGAGTACTTTTCAAAAACCTGTTGAGAAAATTTAGGTTTGATTAAAATGACAATAATAACAGGTACTTCAAAAATAGAAGTATGTACATTTATGATAATATTTTGCAGAATTCTTTGTAGAGTAAGAAATGTATCATAGAAAAGTTGTAGAAAAAATCAAAACACACATTTTAGGTCCAAAACTCTTCTGAAAGTTTTGTCATTTATGGGATAGTATGAAAAATATTGTAGAGCTGGATCGGCCACAGGTGGCAACAATACACTGCAGTGCATGCACTTTGCACACTAGAAAATGAAGGCAAACACAATCTCAGAATACTTATTACTTTTTCACTGCAACCGTGGTTACGTGAATGTGCCACAGTGTTAACGTTATATGTACATAACCTGTTTTGTGTGTCCTGGCTACTTTGCCTCCAGAAAAAGGGCCTCTGATGTCCATGAATAGTTGGCAGCATAGTTGTTCTGGATACCTTTGGAAAGGATAAATATCTCTTTGGCCCCTCCAGGAATCAAGCTTTGATTCCTCAGTTGTTCAGTCTGTGACATGGTCAGTAAGTCAACTATGCTAACTTACACAACTTACTTGTTTCACCGACATTCAGTTTACAAAAATATGTTCACAGAATATTTGAAAAATTAACATCCCTTTTTTTTGGGAAAACTTATTAACCTTACGCATCCATGTGTTACAATGTTGTGATAGTGCATAAACAGGTCCAGCAGACTTATAAATCATATTTATGAAATAAAAATACCATTATTTGAGTTAAAATTTGGCTGTCAGCACCATAACAGCAGGGGATTTAACATTTATTGCTTTATGAGAATTTAAAGATCAAGATATATAGAACTATAATTTTGCCTGTTGTTTTGTATGGGTGTGAAGCTTGGTCGCTGACATTGCGGGAGGAAAGGAAGCTAAGGGTGTTTGAGAACATGGTGTTGAGG
>Ga0123354_10016084_pt1 | contig 11723 bp, 5 predicted proteins | sample TergutLab28metaG_2_FD_97872 | JGI IMG/M metagenome (GOLD analysis project Ga0123354, IMG submission 97872) | Labiotermes labralis P4 segment gut microbial communities from Petit-Saut dam, French Guiana - Lab288 P4 | ecosystem: Host-associated > Arthropoda: Insects > Digestive system > Gut ... | reverse complement strand
CTCGTCCCTCCTAGGTCCAAATATTCTCCTCAACACCATGTTCTCAAACATCCTCAGCTTCCTTTCCTCCCGCAATGGCAACGACCAAGTTTCACACCCATACAAAACAACAGGCAAAATTATGGTTCTATATATCTAGATCTTTAAATTTTTGGATAGCAACCTGGAAGACAAAAGATTCTGCACCGAATGATAGCACACATTTCCTGAAATCAATCTGCTCTTAATTTCTTCCGCAATAGAATTTTGATTTGTTAAAGTTGATCCCAAATATTTAAACTCATCCACCCTCTCGAAGGTACTATTATCGATCCTCACACTGTGAATTACAAATTATTGTACATAAACTGGAGTAAGGTACCTCCAAAAAGACCAGAAATTTAAAAAAGAAAAGCGGATACAATAGCTTTCAAAGGAAGAGATCCAGTGAGAAGTAAAATTGTAATAACTAATAATATCATATAACAAACACTTTCATTTACCCAGGTTGTTCTGCTGCATACCAGAATTGAAAATACGTTATTGTTAAAGTGTCAAAACTTCTCCATGTCACAGGAATTACGTAGGTTATTCGGAAAGTAAGAACCGTCTGCGCATATCTCTCGCGCATCCTCGAGACTGTTACTTTGCGTATGTGCAGTGACTCCCTCTACAATTGATAAGCCACAGACGCCATTTCGTGAAATTCGTGTTATGTTTATGTTTGTTCCTGTGTGTTAAACACGTTTACGAGAATTGAAGGGGCCGCCGACTGTGAAATACGGTCTGTAATTCGTTTTTTGAACGCTAGGAATGTGCTACCAAGTGAGATTAATCACCAGATCTGTCAAGTGTATGGTGACAATGCGATAAGTGTTGGCATGGTTAGGAAATGGGTTCGGATGTTCAATGAAGGACGAGAGAACGTGCACGATGAAGCCCGAATTGGGCGTTCATCTTTGGTAAATGATGATTTTGTGCGTAAGGTCAACGAAAGAGTGCCTGACGACGGACGTTTCACAATTTCTGACCTGTCCCTGCACTTTCCTCAGATTTCAAGGACTCTATGACATTGTCAGTAGTCATTTGGGTCGCAGGCGGCCGCATTCTATGAGAAGGGTATACAGAAACTTGTGCCCCGCTACGATAAGTGCCTCAATAATGGCGGCGAATATGTGGAAAAAATAGTTTGAAGAATGTAGAATCTGATAACAATAAAATTTTATACGAAACCTTACTCGATTTTTTTACAGAGAAACGGTACTTACTTTCTGAATAAGCCTCGTAATTATAAGAACATTAAAACGTTCTCAAGTGCAGAAACATAAGAGACTGAAAATATGTAATATTTCGGCATTACATACTTTATTTTACGGACGTGAATCGTGGGCAATTAGAGAGCAGGATAAATCCACGTAAATGACAGCAGAAATGAAATTAGCGAAGAGAAGGGCAAAGTACACATGGCAAAATTACAGAGCTAATGAGGATATGTTATCAGAACTTAAAATTAACCCAGCTGTAAAGAAAATTCAAAATGACAGAAACAAATAGACGCAAACTCTTGGGCGAATGGTCAGACAGACAGACTGCCACACTTATTTATGAAATATTACCCGTGTAGGAAACAAAGCCAAGACGACTCCTGAAAAGACTTGTATACTGTTAATGAGCCCTGAATAACTCACGAGGCCGAACACCCTGCAAGCTATGTGCTGCTGCTCCTGCTGCTGCTGATGATGACGGTGTACCTCAATTAATTGTGCTTTTCCTTTTTCGTATTGAAGGAAGATGCTAGAAATGCTTCCCTGCGGCTCGCACAAACGGATCTGGCAGAGCTTTGGAAGTCAAGCGAATCGACGGCAAATGATTAGCAACAATTTTCACGTAAAATACGATTCGTGTCGGATGAAGAAGAAAAGGGAATGTGTAGAATTATGTAGGACAAACTTCTTAGCAAGCCACATTAAGAATAATATTAAGACTGATCCTTCCTAAATGGGTTGTGAGAGTGGGGTGTGGGTAAATGGAAGTGGCTGTCTGTTGTGCCCAGTAGCACGTTTTAGTACGTTTCCATTCCACTATCAGAGTTATTTAATGGTAACTGTAGCATGCTGTAAGACAGTAATCAGTTTATGTATCTAGCTGTAGTGTTTTCCTAGTTAAATCCATCGTATTAAACCTGTGTTGCTCTATCGCCAGGTTTTTCTCTTATTTAGAAAAGGAAGACATGAACAGAAATAGCCGGACGTCTGTTTCGAGTTCTTAGCTTCGTGTTCGAGAGATTGAATATCCTGCGGCTTTGTATTAGGGGTGCTGATAGTGTCTAATATTGTAGTTTGACTGAGGTTAGGATCCAGGCTTGGCTTTTTGAGACAGAAAGGGATCTTAAACATTTACACAAGGCGAGGAAGATCTTGACCAGACTTCTGTATATCAGCATTTCGACACAGAGTCTGAGAAACTAAAGTTCACCCTGTAATATTCCATGATGACACGAGGGAGATGGGAGGGTTATAAAGGTACAGGTTTACTGTTTCTTTAACCTCGAAGCTAGATGGTGGTGTGTGGTAACGCCACACACCCCGGCCACGTTATCCCCACTAACAAGCCGCGGGACCCAATTTACGGGAGGCTGGGTTGCTCTTGTGGACGGTCTGGACGGTGTACGTAAAAAGCAACTTCCCCCCCCCCCGCCCAACGGATTTAGAACACCGAACTGTCCAGCCCGTAGTGATTGTCTGTGTGGACTACGCTATCTCGGAGGCTACAAAAAATTGTACTGCACATTATTAAATTCTGATTTATCACTGTAGGTACCTGACGTGTTCAGAACTTCGTTTGTCTTTGAAATGTCTGAAATTTTAAAGTCTTAGGTCTGTTTTGCCCCAGCAAATGGCCTTGTATTTTGTTGCATTTCGCTGTCGTGTTTGAATGTGTATGTACAAAAGGGCAGTGTGTTTGTATAGGGACACAGAGAAACACAGATGCAACCTATGAAATGAAATCAATCATTGCAAATGCTGCCAATTTATCTATTGGTAATGTCCGGTTCCGCCGTGTGCTGCCAGCAGATATGGTCATACATGCGCATGTTGGGGAAAAAACGGGGAAGGTATGGGACGAGCGATAGGTAACGCGGATTTTGAGTGTGGAATATTGATGGCTGTATTAGAAACCTCTTGTGCGCTCTGGTTTGTGTATGTTTTCACGCGCGCGCGGACTCACGCGTGGTAGAACACACGCTTTTACTCATTGCATTTCCGTGGTCCGTTTGGGAAAGAGTTTTGGCGAATGTATGATACGTCATTTACCAGCTGGCGCGCGTTTAATTTGTGTTGTAAGGTATTAAAAATGCAGAATTGCAATAGAAACAGTTATTACGTTATAGATGGATATTAAGAGCAAAATAATCTTTGTCAGAGCGTGCTATTGTCTTTTCCTTATCTCACTAGCAAAGATATATTTTAATGTGGGAATTTTGTGACGAATAGAGAGAAAAGACAAATGTTGTTGGAAACAATTTTGAGTTGAATTACACACTTTTAAGGAAATTAAATCCATTGCTCTTTTTAGTTGCTTTCCATCTGTAGACTGACCGTAAATAATTTTAATTTTAGACAAAATAACCCCTCGTAAGCTGGGGCTTCCTCACCGATATTTTACAATCACACGCAGACACACCATATTCATTAGGACTCCTCTGGACGAGTGATCAGCCCGATGCAGAGACCTCTAGCTGACAACACAACACCCGTAACAAACATCCATGCCCCTTGCGGCACTGGAACCCACTATTCCGGCAAGCGAGCGGTCGTAGACCCTTGCTTTAGACCACGCGGCCATTTTGGTTGGCTGAAAGTTCAGTATAATCTGAGTAAACTTTTATGTATTGTGTCATAAAGCCTGAATGGCTACGTGCCGAGTATCCGAGGACACTTGATTTGATATCCCGCAAAGACAGCGGATGTATCTGTGTACTTCCCAGAGCGTCGGAACCTACTCTGAAGTCTACAAAACCGGCTGCTATCCCCTGGTGTCAAAGCGGCTAGGACGTGAATCTGAACACTGGCTGAAATCTAATACCGTGTGTAGAAATGAGTGGAACAATGCCTGTAGTCCCCTTTACGACTTCTTGGTATGTCCAAGTGTAAGGTGTCATTACAGAATGCAAAGAGGAACAGTGAAAGGAGTTTGAAAGTAGGTGAAATGAATTGTGTCGGATAAGTGGTAGATATTTCACTTTCATTAGCGAATATATAAGGGATAAGTACAGATCACCGATGATTATAAAACAGAATTAATTGGTATAAACATGACGAAAAACTTTTATAAGCTTATATTACAAATAGAGTTTGAATTAAGCAAAACAAGAAAGAAAAGTGTCAAGGGCGGAGGCGGAGTCGATGAGAACGGAGGAGAGATGAAGCTGTTGGGTCTAAAATCTTTAGTAAATGAAGTGACTGGCTTGGCATCAGTTCTCGTCAGGTACACAGAACTTGCTGTTCGGCATTAGGTTCAGGCCGAGTCTGGAGCCCACTGGGCCTCGTGTTCGGTGGTTCCGTCTGGGAGGATCTCTTTTTCCAGTAGGATAAAGGTTCGGGAGTCTTGCCGTCGCTATTCTTGTCTGTTAATTAATTTACTGTTCTTCAGTCTCCTGCACACCTTGATATCTGCTGCCTAAGCAGCGGATGAGAATTTACAGATATTATTATTATTATTATTCTAAATATCTGTTATTTGCTGATTACATTAAAATCTCTAGTGCCATAAATGCCGTTGATGAGTGCACTTTGCTTCACTCTAATATTGAACATGTACAAGATTCTTATAACAAAACCAACTAGATGCACTAATTTCTCAAATTTATTTTTGGAACGGAACTCTACATGTTTCGGACAGTCTCTCTGTCCATCATCAGGAGTCTAGTACTATATACATAGCAATAGGTATATGTCATACAGATTATGCTGACTGCTTGCCGCCCCCAAAATTTGAGAAATTAGTGCATCTTGTTGGTTTTTTTTTTTATAAGAATATATCACGATGCACGGTCTTCTGAATGTCAAAATATACAAGGTTGTTGTAATGCTAACTTCATGAATTTAAGCAGTAGCAAAAGTGGGTTTATTGCTTTTGCTAGAGAACCATATGTTCATTATAATACCTACATATTCTGGGACTCTGCTATAACCCGTACGAACAGTTTCGAAGGCGTTGGAGTGAAACTCGATTCGAAACTACATTTACTCGCACATGTACGCTAAATTTTCTCCCAGTCTGTAAAGATGCTGAGCTTAATACGAACTATGACTTATTCCTTTCCTATTCATGATACATTATAGATATTGTATGTAAGTCTAATTAGGCTCAAACTTGAGTGTATCCCAGGCATATGGATCGACATAATGTCTACTGACGTCTGACAACTAGAACGCATTCAGAGGAAGTTCAGAGCCCTTTGTCAAGATCATTTATTTACTTCTGGTCATATTACGAGTATTTTCTCGTATTTCTAAAGCTTCGTACCCTGCACAACAAAATAGTTTATCCTGATGCTCAATTTTTATTTATGTTTTTTTCAGATTTACAATGTTGCCTGTCTGTTTTGGATACTTCGGGTATTTGAGTTTTCCCTCGTAATTTTAGAAACTCCACCCTGTTACTACTACTTTCAAGAACTGTCTATCTGCTAGATGTGTTTTGGCGGCTAACCGTGTGTTTAAATACGGCAGTATCTTCAGGAAACACATTAATTGCATTAAAAAATCTCCGCTTATCTGTGACTTTAAATACAACTTTCCTATTAATAACAGAAGTTTTCGTCAAACACAACTAGTTTATTATAATTAGAGTGGCAACATGTTTCGGCCCTACTGGGACATCATCAGGCCTTCAATAAGAACCAGTTAACCCTTTAAAAACCGGGTTAAATCCCATCTGCCATCTGCTGGCATTATTAGGAGCTCACCATATTTTCCACGTTAGCAGGATAAGGGTTAACTACGCGTATGAAGCTGCGTACGCAGATTTTTTAGTTAACTGGTTCATAGTGAAGGCCTGATGATGACCCAATAGGGTCGAAACATGTTGCCACTCTAATTATAATAAACTAGTTGTGTTTGACGGAAAATTTTATTATTAATAGTTCCTAGTGAAAACACATCGGGATGGCTTCCATAAAAAACCAACTTACCTGTGCTTTTTCGGGGTTTAGGGCTTTTACTCTATTACTTTTTTATTTTGCCTTTACTTACCACATCCGTTTTGTTTTGTTTCTGTCTTGTTTTCGTGTTTTTGTACTTTTTTTGTGTTCCGTATCTTTGTGCTGGCTTTGTAAGAGGCACTTGTGCTTTTAAGCCTGCATGTTAATAAAAACCCATTGAATTGAATTACTGATATTATTACTGGCAGGGGAAACCGCAGCAAACTGTTTTAGTGCCACTTCGTCCACCACAAATCTTGTTTATCACTGCAGAATTATTGTACTGATTTTGAATGACTTCTCGAAATAATCCGTTTATTCTAATAATAAAACCAACTAGATGCACTGATTTCTCGAATTTATTTTTGGAATAAAACTCTACATGTTTCGGACAGTTCCTTTGTTCATCATCAGGAGTTTTTCACTGTACACACAGCAATGGTATATGTCATACAGGATTACGAGCAGGATCAGGACGGAACTGCAATTCCCTCCTGATCCTGCTCGCAAGGTGTCAGCAAACCTCTATGACATATACCATTGCTGTGTGTACAGTGAGAAACTCATGATGATGGATAGAGGAACTGCCCGAAACATGTAGAGTTTTATTCCAAAAATAAATTTGAGAAATTAGTACATCTGGTTGGTTTTATTATAAGAATTTATCACGATGCACGGTCACCTGAAAGTCAGATCCGTTTATTGTCGATATTGTTTGTGCTTTTCGTTAGCATTTGATGAATATGTATGTTACTGCACCTGCTGTGACTTTACACTTGCATAGCTGCCTATTACACATGAATATCTTTTCCACGCAAAATACACCGAATTGTACGCATATTTTATGAAACTGTCCATTTGTTCGTGTAGGCATTTCTTTACGCTTGCTTAAGTTGTATAATGTTTAATAGGGACAAAATCGAACATTAAAGACTCATTAGGATGTGGTAGAAAACCAAGAGGACTTATCGTTGGTGTATTATCCCAGAGTTTTCCTGGAGCGGCTAAGCAAACTTTAGGGCGTCCATTCTACAGCCATTCTATGGGCACTCCAAACACGAAGTACAGCACATGTTTACGCAGCCTTAACATTCGATTATTTTCTTCTAAAAGAGTGTTTTTGGTATCATTTGGATGAGTTATGTGTGTTAGTATTTTACTTTCTTATGAAAAAGTGTGATGAATATTTTCCAAAAACCTTTATGTTGTTATCAGTTATTATTTGCACCCACGATCTCTTTATAATCAAAGTAACAGAGCGCAATATAGCTCCATTGTATATGAAACGTAACGCCGTTCTAGTCCTATTTGATAACAGTATATTACACATAAGCTTCTAAGCGTCAACGGAGTCCCACAACAAACACGAAGGTAAATGGGATTAGATGCCAAGTTACACCTGGTCTGATGTAGATTTATTTTACACAGAATGTAGCGACTAAAATATGGCTTATTGCATCTGCTTTGAACTTTCCATTTTACGGTTTGATCCTTTAATATTTCAGTATTAGTTTAAGAATAAGCACATTACTCTAATGGTTCAGTGTAAGTCGGCGCGAGCTCCTCTCATACTTGCCGGATAAGGAGGTCAGTTTTAGACCGCGTGAGACTAAGTGAATATTGAACTTACTTGAAAGGACGAGACGACATTCGTAGACCTTGTAGTACTTTCCGCCCCTCATTGAATTTTCGGTCGATAAATTTTTTTAAGGTTTGCAAAAAAATTGCTTATTTCTGTACGGTTAGAGGTTATCCACTGTTCGGCTCCGTCTAAAGCACCCCTAAAACCATTATTGCTTCAACACAAAAACTTCGTTCTATAAAGTGATTAATTTCAGTCTCGTTTGCAATAAACTCATTAAGATTTCCCACGGTTTTTGAAGTTTCGATCCTGGAACACTGAATGAAACCAGCACAGCAGATAAATTGTTGGCGGTTTTTTTTTCAAATATCGGCCCGGAAACCGGCTAACATGAATTTCGGGGGTTTTATTTTGTTTATGTAGAAAAATACCGGGATGGAACTTCGGATAATATCACTGCTACGTCTTTCAACAATTTTACAATTTATTTTTTCTGTTCATAAATTTCTTTCCACGGTAGGATATAAATATGAGTAGATGAGTCGTCACATAAACCGAAAATAAATAATTTTCACATTCAAAGTATTATTTATTCAGCAACTGATGCAATAGTGAGTTGTCTAAAAAAAAAAGCAATATTAAAATTTCCATTAAAACAGCTCCGACATATTTCAGTGTTACAGTTGCATCATCATCAGAGAGCGCATTCATTTGTGCATACTAAATTTACAGTTGTTAAAACAGTCCATTAAAATACATCGGCGTATGGTTAATACGGTGGTGGTGATGGTGTAACTGTAACACCGAAACATGTCGGAGCTGTTTTAATGTAAATTTTAATATTGTTTTTTTGAGACAACTCACTAGTGCATCAGTTAAATGAATAAAACGTTGACAAAAATAAATGGCTTCAACTCCATTGAAGAGAGTCCTTGAGAGCTTACATTTGCTCTGCTAGAAAAGAAATACTCCAAATTTTATGGATCCATAGATTGCATTTCAGTGTTCACACACGCCAGGCATTGATCCCTTTGTCAAGTCAAATGAATCCAATTCTCACTTTCCTATGCTGTTTTAAGATGGTTTATAATAACATTCTGTCATCGGACCCGAGGTCATCCCATTTTGTTCTTTCCCAAAGAATAAAAAAAAAAACCAAACAAAATGAATTATGCTACTACAGCATTGACAAGACGATGAATATTATCATACAGTGAGTCATACCCTTTGTGTTAAAAGTGGTAAGATAAAAACGAACTTAAAATCCGTCACACATGTTATATAATATATTCTTTAAAGATACAAACAGCTACGTGTTTCAGCTAATCAGATAGCCAACGTCGGCTTGTACCCTTACTAAGATAAACTGTACAATTTTACTCCTGAAATTTTGTTACATTTGAAATGAAATATTGCGAAGAAAGATGTCTCAACTTAATAAATTGCATCCATAAAAATTCATATTTATCTTGTTATTTAATAATTGTCCAACAAGATGCGACTTATTCAGTTTATCACATTTCTGTAGACAGCTCTACATGTTTCGGGTGTTGACACCCATCATCAGGAGCTCGTACGACTGTAATTACAGCTTCTGGCACTGGACAACTGGGTCTGCTACCATCCGCTCTCGTTGTTGAGTTGGAACTCAACAACGAAAGTGGAAGTTAGCAGATCCGGTTAATCAATACCAGAAGCTGTAATTACGGCTGTACGAGCTCCTGATGGTGGGTGTCAACACCCGAAACATGTAGAGCTGTCTACAGAAATGTGATAAACTGAATAGAGTCGCATCTTGTTGGACAATTATTAAATTTGATTCACGATAAACGGACCCAAGAATATACGTAAAATTTATCTTCTTATGGGTACAGCACAACGATGGTTAACTGATTAGCCGAAAATTGCAGCTGTCTGTACCTATGAAGATTATACGTTGTGGTTGAAGTACTTCAAATGGTTTTTGTCATAGTATATTGTTCTGCTGTACATTTCAGACTCGGATCATCAAAAGATTGTTAAACCCACTCGCCTATTGCAACTATTATGTTGGTATTCATGTTTCGTTTAACTTCAGTTTTCGTTCTAATTTTTCTTTTCACGTCACATTTCTGATAAATTATCAATTTTAGTCATGCGTCAGAAACCAGAGCGAACCTAGTGTGTTGCAGAGAGCTGTGCGCTCTTTGTGCTCTTACGGTTCTATCGACACTCGGAAGACGCCAAACGCACCTAACGCAATTACGGAACTTCGCATTTCTGTTGCAGTTCTGCCAGCGTTCTGATGCACAGGGCTGCTCCGTTAGTGCTTCAGCAGCTCGAGTTTATGTCCCTTTTGTTTGCTTTTCTTATGTTTGCTGTAACTGCAGAAGTGACCTTACCTCTCTGTACTTCTTGTTTGGTTTGTCATTGCTGTAAAATTCACTTCAGTAGGAAAGTTTCTTTTACTGTTTGTGGTTCTTGTTATTTGAAACGGTAAAATTCAAAGACAATAGCACCAGCAAATATCGGCGGCATTATTATTATTATTATTATTTTGGCTACTACTACTACTACTATTAGTACCCTACTACTACCACTACTATTAGTACTACTACTACTACCACCACCACCGCACCACCACCACCACCACCACCACCACCACCACCACCACCACCACCACCACCACCACCACTACACTATTATTAGTAGTGGTGTTGGTGGTGGTGGTGCGGTTGTGGTGGTGCGGTTGTGGTGGTGGTGGTGGCGGCGGCGGCGGTGATGGTGGTGGTGGTATAAAAGTAATAACCCATCAGTATTTATACAGGCTACATAAAACTCTAACAGAGTCAATAAAACAGACATGGCACCATGTTGGTGTAGCCCTTCTGCTGTGTTGCACTGCAGTCAATGTACCCAAAGCCCATATCAACGTCACACACATGCCTGAAGCTGTCTGCCTGCAGTCAGTTCGAATAACCCAGTCTCATGCTGTATAACGTGTCGCCTGCACTACCGATTGATACTTGTATTGTGTTCTACCTTCACAAAGTGCAGCCCACGTACGTCAGCAAGACCTTAATATTGTTGTATCGACTACGGACTTGTTTTTACTTCTGAGAATCTCCGACATATTTATTGCGCCCATTTCTTGTATTCACCAATCACGTTACAGTCCTGCTCATTGTTCTGCAGTAATGTTTATAGCTTTTTGTGCGTCAAGAAAAAAAAATTTCTATTTCAGTTCAAGCCTGAAAATCCTTCATAAGTGAAAGTCATCATAGAAATTTTACTAATTTATAAGTTTTAAACATTCTCCCTGCTTTGTTATGAAGTGGACGGCCATGGTGTCTGCAAAATGTGCCACCTGAATTTCAAACTGACAGTAAGCTCCATTACGTTTCATTACGCTACCCTACTTTTGTCCTCAGGTATCAATAAAGCCAGATAAAGACGCCACGGTTTAACATCACAGGTTATTATTTACAAGCGTACACGTTCAGAAACGTCTGCACTGCCATCCAAAGAACGGTGTTCTCTGCCCCTGTTTGTCGTCTCCATAATTACTTATCAACTCTCGTTTTCATCTTCAATCAAGAAACTTAAGTGCTAGACAAACTTACGGAGCCACGGTAGGTAATGCTATTCCCCCTTTCGTGGTTTACTGCTTTACCTGACTTTGAAATAAAGAAGCTTGTATTTAATTAACTTGTAATTAAATTGTTGTTTACTGATCCTAAGATTACTTATTACGTCATGTCTGAATTAATTTATTTAAATTATAATGAATGAGTAAAGAACCTAACAAGATATGATAGTAAATTTAAAAAATTTCTTAGAGCACCCTCCTAATTGGAGGGCCCGCGTTGGCACAGTGGTTAAGGTGCTGTACTACAAATCGGAAGGTCGCTGGTTCGATCCCAGCTGGTGTCATTGGAATATTTCATTGACATAAAATCCTTCGCATCGCGCTATGGT
>Ga0123354_10016083_pt1 | contig 11724 bp, 8 predicted proteins | sample TergutLab28metaG_2_FD_97872 | JGI IMG/M metagenome (GOLD analysis project Ga0123354, IMG submission 97872) | Labiotermes labralis P4 segment gut microbial communities from Petit-Saut dam, French Guiana - Lab288 P4 | ecosystem: Host-associated > Arthropoda: Insects > Digestive system > Gut ... | reverse complement strand
GGCAACCATTGCCCAGAATAAGTGCGGAGCATCCACCGAGCTGGTCGGCTTTTGCCTGAATCATGCGTCTGCCCACAAGATAACGGAAAGGTATATCGAAAAAGATTTTTCGCCGATTGACGAATTAAACCGGAAAGTGCTGAGTTATATTTTCGATTAATTATTTGTAATTTTTTGTAATTTGTAGTTTTTTTGTAGTTTGTAAATTCTTGTAAATTCTTTTCTGCATGTTAAAAAAATCACCGCCCTCTCTTCACAGACAGGACGGTAAAAGGTTAACCTCATTAATTTAACTCTTTTTTATGAATATAACTGAAATTTTTCATGTTTAACTTTTAATGTAACGAACCCAGATATCGTAAGCCAGGTTCTGTTGTGGATTGGATCCCTGCGAAATAACTAATGAAAAATATCCTCCAAATTCATCATACATAAAGGATAAATAAGCTCCGACCGTATTGTCGGGTGAATAGGTGCCTAAAGGCAGCGTCAGAGACCAGATAATTTTCGAGCCGTTCATTATTTTGCCAACCATGGCATATCCTCCGGAATCAATGATTTTAAAAAAAGTCATGCCGGAATCACACAGTATTTCTCCATATCCACCGTCGCGCTCGCCTTTGAAGCGTCTGCCGAAACTGCCGTCTCCCAAGTCGATTTCGGTATTCACCTCCCACAAATGCGGAGTGGTTGACAGGGGGGCGGCTTGAGGAGCGGGCGTTGAAGGCGTATCACTGCTTTTTGGCTCCCGGCTCGACAGCGAAGCAACCTCTTCCTCGACGTCATCAATTCTTATCGACAACGCTTCGACCGCATCCTGTATTTGATTTACTTTATTTTTTGTAGTTCCAACGCCTGCAAGCGCTTCTTCCAGCCCGGTGATGGCTTCAATCGGGTGACAGTCCTCGGCATCACGTTCCGTCAGGCTGTTATGAGCTGCCTCTATCCAATTTCCGTTCAGCGCTATTTTGGGAATGTCGTCATTGGCGGGTTTTTCCTGTTTGCCGGCAAGCGCTTCTTCCAGTCCGGTAATGGCGTTGATGGGATGGGAATCTTCACTGTCGCGACCCGGCAAATCGCTGTGCTGAATTTCTTTCCAACGGTTAATTTCGCGAACAAATAACGGAGTTTCAAGATACGATATGCCGGAGGATGTACAGAAATAAAGCGTGCCGTCGCTATTTACGAATCCATAATTAAAGGATTTATTAACGGATAGATAAATCGCCTTAAAAACTTCGTCACGCCCTTTGAAATACATATTTAAATTTGAACTTGGCAGTACATAAAAATTTTGATACGCGTCTAAAGCCAAACTTTGAGGTCCATTCACGGAAGATAATTTTTGAATCAGACCGGCAGGATCTCTGTAATAAAGTCCGTCAATTACAAAATATAAAACTCCGGTACGATCATACAGCGCAGCGGTAGCGCTACTGGTGTTTTTATTTGTAGGCTTTATTAGATTATCCGTTTCATCGAGATAAAGTATTCCACCAGAACCGGTGCCGTTGCCAAAGGAACTGCCAAGAATGTACAGCTTGTTTTCTAACCTGTCAACAAACACTCCCTTGACATAAGAGTTTATGTTTGTGTTATAAACCTGATTGTCTGAAAGGTCGAAATATTTTACTCCCCAGTCGGATGCGACATAGAGTTTGTTATTGTGAAATCCGGCGCCTCCTCCGCTGTTGAAACCTGCGATGACTCTGTCGTCATCTCCTCCCGGCTCGTCCTGTAATTCCTCAAGTTTACTTCCAAAAGAAAAGACAGCAGTGGTTGACACATAGAGAACCGAAATGCTTCCGTCGTTTTCAAGGCGGGCAATCGATGTTTCGCCAACAAAATACAGCGTGCCGTCGCTTGCCGCTGCGCCTAAAAAGTAGGAGCGGGAAGCGGCATTGGGATGCTGCTTTACGGTTCCGTCAACGTCAACATACCAGATGCCTCTGCCCATGCGGGAGCCGAAATATAACAGTCTGTTTTTGCCGGCTCCCAAACATAAAAAATTATCATCGCCTTTATTCGTGATTTTAATTATCCCATCGTGGTCCCGGAATGCAATTCCTCCAAAATTCCAGCCGCTGAAATACGGTTTGCCATCCGGACCGGCTCCTCCATAGAGAAAGTTTCCGGAAAGTCCCTCCGCATTTTTTATGACCGGTAAAAATTCAACGTTTTCCGAATACTGAAGATCGGTGGTTTTTTTCTCCAGCTCTTCCTCCAGTCCGGTTATCGCTGCGATTGGATGAGCGTCTTCCTGGTCTCTTTCCGTCAGCTCGTTGTGAACGGTATCTTTGTCCAGCTTTCCTTCTTGAAGCTCTTTCAGCGACTTCTCAAGACCGGTAATTGAGGAAACCGGATGACTGTTTGGTTCCGTTCTACCCGTCAAATCGTTATGTTTGGTTATACCTCCTCCGTTGTTTTCGGATGACGAGTTCCCACCCGATTTAAAATTTGACAGCTCGTTGATTGCAGCAGCTGCGTCGGAGGTTGACGAAAAGGATTCACCGTTAACGGTGAGTTTCGATAACCGGTCAATGAAGATCGTTGGAATGGATGAATCATCAAACTTGACCGCTACAATATTTCCTTTTTGCGTGTTTGCCCGGAAAAAAGAGGGAAAAGTGTTGGATACTCCATCCAATATTATTTCGATTGACTTCTTTTTTCCATCAATGCTTTTAATTTCAATTGTTTTCATATCATTTAGTATATATTAAGTTGTTTAAAAACCTTGTAATATTATCCAGTTATAATTTGTTCCGTTCCAATCGGGATTTGTCTGGTAAGCTGCCAGAGCGCTTTGAGGAACATGCACTGTTAATCCTTGAGAATTACCGGATTGCGTATCATGCAAACTCGGAGGAAGAGTAGCTAATAACTTAATATGATGTGTTCTTACATTTGAATAAACTAAATTATTCAAGCTCATAGACTGTAGGGAAGCAGGTAATAGGAGTGAATTTTCATCCGGTAATAATCCTGCTAATACCTGACCTGGCAAGTCTGTTATTGTAGCATCGCTAAGATCAAGGAATGCTATGCTGTAATCATGGAAAGACAGCGATTCAAGACTACTAAGATTCATTTTGTATCTGTTACCTGTTAATATATTACCGGCAATAGCATATTCTCCAATTATCCTTAAATTAGGAGTATCATCCACATCTAAGTTTATGATACTTAATAATATACAATCGTCAAAACAATGCTTTGCCAGTGTAGTTATTGATTTACACAGCCTCACGGAATTTAATTTTCTACAGCTTGCAAAACAACTGTCCGAAATTTCCTTTATGGTACAGCTATCTTCTAAATAAATAGTAGTTATATTAGTTCCCTGAAATGCCCTGTATCCTATCGAATCAATATTGTATAAATGTAATTCACCAACTAATAAAGGATTATATGCAAAAGCTCCCATTCCGATACTTTTAATCGATTTGGGAAAAATAACATTGTTCAAGTTCTGATTTTGCCAAAATGCAGATTCTCCGATGGAGTTTATATCTCCAGCCATGAATAATCCAACCATGGTTTGCTGCGAAACGCAAAAATTTTTGGGTATATCAAACAGGTTATATACAGTAATTGTATAGTTACCATTTACATAAGTATGCCTATTTCCGGTTGCGCCAAAGGCTACAATTGATTGTTCCAAAGGTGAACCGTCACCCCAATCAATCAGAGAAGTAGAATCAGAAAATGCAAGATTAAACACTTTATTATAATCATCACTGATAATAATATCGACCTTTGTAATAGGCGGAAGAGGAACAATAGCTTTAATTTTTGGCAAAACAAATTCCTCTTCCAAAACAGGGGTGACTTTCAGGTTTATTGAAGTCGGTTCGGTCATCCGGTTGCGATATTGAGCGTTGTCGGCTTTCACGTGGCAGCGGAATGAATCGCCATCCGGATAGATGAAATAGATTTCATCCGACTGAATCAAATCAAGAATGAAGGAAAACTCATCCCGTTCCCGGTAGCCGGTTTCCACCTCGATGATTCCTTTGCTTTTCACGCGGGACCGGCGCTCTTCGTAAAAGTCTAATTCCGTTAGCGTCTGCCACAGATTTTCTTCCGCAAACTCCGGAGTGTGCATCGCCCTGCCGGTTACTTCCAGCATTTCGAAAGCGCCCAGCGAGTTCCGGAACCGGAGCCGGTACTTTTCTTCCGACAGTTTGCCGGGAAGAATCGTAAAATGGAAACTGGTTATACCGCTGATATAAATGTCGATGCGACGGGTTCCTTCCGGCATCTGCGTAAGAACGGACTGTATATTCATCGCGCATATTGTTCCTTCCGGATGTGCAAGCGTGATAATCTCGTCTCCGGTTTCTGTCTTGAAAACAATTGGAACTCCGGGATGTATGAAAATAAACGGGTATAACTCGGATTCCCTGATTTTTATTTCAGCTCCATTGGTACGTGTCGTGAAGAGAAATTGATAGTAATATAATAATAATCTCAAAGTAAATATATTATATCCATTTTCCTCCAATTCTTTGTATGCCTGATTACTGATTCCGCCCCGGAGCGCAACCCCATTGAAAACGTACTCGCTGCCGATTTTCACCTGATAGGGTTGAGCAAAGCCATCGATCACCGAAATGATTTCATTTTCCGGTATTGCAACTTGATTTTCAAATTGAAGGAAGTCGGAGAGATTCATGTCAATCTCGTATGAATTTTCCGATATCAGGAATGGATAATAGACTGTCGAATAGATTTTTCCTCCGATGGAAATCTCTACGCCGACCGGTTCGCTGGAATCGGTCGATACTTCAAATACTACCGGATTGCCGGCGAAGCTGTAGGCGTTTGGCGCTTTTGTTACTGTTATTGCCATGGTTCAAAATTAGGCTTCATTGCGATGAGAGGAAAGGACAGTTAAGTTACTCTTTCCACATAAAATGATACGGTTACTTCTGACGAAAAAGACTGTACCAGATTGAGTGGATTGTTTGTCAGTACAAGATAATACTTAGTATATTTATACATCCTTCGTTCACGGGCTGCATATTGCGCTTCAGTTGGCGGAAGATACGACACGGTAGTTATAGGAACTTGAACGCCATTGATTATAATAAAATTACGGTCGAATTTAAACTTAGTATCAATCGTTCTCACATAACCTGGATAGTGGGTAACAGGGTTTGTTTCCGTTTCCGTCCACGCCCAATAATATTTTTGTTTATCATATCCTAAAATTTTCCATAACTCTTCCAAATCATTCGGTTCGAATAATCGTAATGTACGAAATTTAAATTCTGAAATAGAATCTTTTACATTTATTTTATACTTAATCTGGCTAATCAAATAGGGCTGATTGTCAATTAAAGTATCTTCGTACATTTTTAAATTGAAAAACTGAAGTTCGGATAAATGAAGTTTACCGGTTATTTCCTGATTCGAGTAGCGGATAAACGCATCGTATTCTTTCCAGAAGCGGTTGTATAAGCCATCTTCATGAGCGCATGTAAGAGAAATATCGTATTTTGCACCGGTTTCATCCTGCATGAAATTACCATTGTGGTCTCTGTTGAATTGTGATCCGAGAGGATAATACATAGGTGTCATCGGAGTTCCACCATTAACCATCCCCCAACTGAACATAAAAGCTAATTTTGCAGGATTGGCATTTTCGGACTGTATTTCTCCGCCAATTATCAGTTCGGAATAAGCATGCTTCAATCCTACCAGATATTCTGAAATATTAAACATGTCATAATCGGAAATCGGAATACATAAGTCTTTCATTTCTATATCCTCGTAGGGAAGATTGGGCGTTTTTTTGTCTATATCGAAAAAATCGGAAGAGTACATCCATGCTTCACGCGGCACCTCGCTGAATAGTTTAAAAATATTGATAATTTTATATCGTGAATATCTTCCGTCAAATATCTGAGTAGCGCCGTTTCCGTTAAACTGATAGTCAAAGCGGGATAGAAATTCTTCAAATGTATCGTAGAGAACTTTTGCATCCTCTAATTCACGGTTCATTTTCAAGCGCAACTGTTTAGGAGCTGAAAAAGCAATGGATAATTCTTCTGTTTTGTTTTTTGTTAAATTATTGGTTTCAGCCGAGGGGTTGACCATGTCTTTTATTAGCCGTAAGGTTACTTTTCTTGAATTGGAATTGATAAAATAAAGCATCCCGAATTTCGCATACAGCCCGTCTAAAAATTCTTTTATCATAACATCCGGAAACATGTCTTTATAGTACAGTTTTCCGGTCAACAAGGCATCCATTGTATTGTTTAAAACACACAATTTTTTTAGCTGGCGATGTGTTTTGAACGGATTTTCATCCATTGTAAAGCCAAAATGAGAGAATATGATTTCAAGAATCTTCCATACTCTGATAAATGGACAGACGCCATAGCCTTTCGGCGCTGTTATGTTAATCGGATCATTTCCATCAACCCGCGTAATTATTCTGTTTTCACGAGCCAACAATTCACCCTGTGCAATGGTTTGCGACAAATATCCGTCATTTAATCCATTTAAAAACTCATATATTTTATTTTTAGAAGTTGTAGAAATACCGTTATCTTCAAGCGTAACTTCATACTCATATTGTGCGGTAATCACAGGGAAAACACAGTAATCCCTTTCAATATGCTCTTTCATTACCGCTGTCATGTGATCGAGGGCGGAATCAATTTTTTGATCAATATTGTTTCCGGAAAATTCGACATCATATTCCGGAGGATAGGGTATCTCATTTAAGTTCAAATTTTCAAATACAGCATACATCTCCGATTCGTCGTAACCGATGTTAGCTGAAATCACGGAGCGGCTTGCCGAATTGACGGAAAGCGCTCCTTTCTGCTGCAACGAATCGGTTTCTACAATCACGCCGATTGTATCTTCCTGGCGTTCCGCGCGGTCGATACGGAAAGGGAAATTCAGCAGCCGGTTGTTTTTGCCGGTTGCCGGAAAATTCACCGGAACGGTTTGACTTCCCTTGCTTTGAAACAATGGATTGTTCTTTTCCGCTTCGATGACGTAATCGGAGGGTAAATCGAATACGTCTCCGCCTTCTATTTCTCTGATTATTATCATGTCCGTGTGAATTTAGATTCCGCGTCCATCTTTCGTTTTTGTTCGGCTTCCATTTCGGTGATGCCGTAATTGGTTTGTACAACGATATCACCGGTTTCAAGCCGATCGAGAATTGCAAGCATCCGCACCATCAGGTTCCCATTGGCGACGACGATGTTGGAGTTGACGTCAGCCGTATTGCTTCCGCCGTCGGCAAATCCGTAACCGGAATTTTTGCCTGTTCGCCTGCGGCGTTCCCGCTCGATGCTGCGAGCCATGTCAGCGATGACCGGTTGCTTCAGCTCGTCGCTTGCGATGACGTATTCGCCGCCATGAACCGGCAGATAACCGGTCACTTCATATTTAGCGCCCTGCTGCGTGTAGCCGCCATCCGACATATTGGGTCCGCCTTCGGCAAGTCCTTCTTTCAATTGAATGGTTCCAGTCTGGGGCGCCGGTGATGAACTGTCGCCACCGCCCGGCGCCTCCAAAGTCATGGATTTCACCCGGTCGCGTTCGGCTTTGGCTTGTTTTAATTTAAAGGCAGTGGTAATGGCAACAAGAGTTGCTGCCGCTGCTCCCAAAGCCGGTCCAACAACAGGTATTCCGGCAAGCGCTTTATAAGCGTTAATTGCTGCGGTCGCTCCGGAAGAAATGATTTCCGCCGCTTGCATCGCGAAATTGACATCGGCATATTTCTTTTGAATATCAAGCGTCTTTTTCTTTTCTTCGTAGTCGAGTTGTTCTTTTTGCGCGTTGTATTGTTCCTGCGAGATAAGTCCCTGATTATATTGTTCGGTTAGAGCAGATTGACGCTTGGTGTATTCAGCGCTGACGGTAGCCGTTTCCGCTTCGGAAAATACTTTGATTATATCGGAACCTACTTTGGCGAAATCGCCGACTTTGTTGGCATAATCTTCTGCATATTTCAGCTTGATTTGAAGTTTTGCCTTTTCATATTCTTCGGTAATAGCATTTGTATCTTCACCATTTGCTTTCGCATATTCTAATTCTTTATCATATAATTCTTTCAATTTCTTAAGTTCTGAATTATATGATTCACTCATTGACGTTATACCGTATTGCTGCCTGATTTTTAATTTTTCATCTTCGTACTTTTTAGTTATTGCCAGTTTTGCTTTTTCATAGACTTCGTCAGAAAGAAGTCGCTCACCGGTAATTTGATCAATTGTATCATGCTGTTTTTCAATAATACGAAGTTCGTCTGCCATTCGCTCCTGCAAACTTTTGATATTGTATTGCCGCTCAAAATCGGCTGTTGTTTTGGCAAAGAGTTTCCGGAGATTCGCCTGTTCCTGCAAATTTTTGGATTCGAAGTCGGTGATTTCCTTTCCGTTCTTTTCGATAGCGTCCAGCCGGATTTTGTTATTTTGAAATTCGGCATTCTCAAGGGTGATTCCGAAAGCACGGATAATATCTTCACGGGCTTTTGACGTTTGAGCTTCAAGTTCTGCTGCCCGCAGCACATAGATTTTCTGATCCGATTCCGTGTCTTGAAGATACTGCAATTGCGTATTTCTTGCATTATCCAGTTGTTTTAACTGTTCATCTTTCGCATCGGTCAGCGCTTTAAGTAATTCCTTATCGGCTTCGGTTTGCTGCTTGATTTGTTCATCCAGCAGTTGCGATTGCAATTGCAGGATTTTATCTTTTTCCTGCCCTTTGATGTTAATTTTCCGGTGAAGGCTTTCGATGGTGAGCTGTTCCACCTGTTTATTGTATTCCTGCTCGGTGATGATTCCCTCAAGGCGGGATTCTTTCAGTTGGTTGATTGATTGGTTCAGGGTGTTTTCTTCATCTTGGAGACGTTTTTGCAATGCTTCTTTGGCGGCTTGGATTTGTTTCTGACGTTCCTGTGCTTCTAATGATGATGCGTTTTTCTGATCTCTCCGGCTTTCAGAGAAATATTCCTGTTGTGTTTTAGAGAGATCCGAAAAGAAACTGCGGAATTTTTCTCTTTGCTCATCCGTTCCCTTATCTAAGGTAGATGTGATATCATTAACAAGATTAGCCAATTGTTTGCGTTGTTCAAATGTGAGTTCCGTTCCTTCCTGAACCATTTTCATGTATTTTTCGATTTCTTCCATTTGTTGCTTTGAGCCGGCGCTCATTGCATCAATCAAATTTTTATTTTTCCCTTTCCAAACTTCATACTGCTTGGAAATATTGGAAACCGCCATGTTATAATTTTCTTTCTCTAAATTAAGCAACTCTTTACTTGCCGTTTTCCTTTCTTCCAGCGATTTTGTTGAATCTTGAGTAATTTGGCGTAATTCAGCGATTCGCGCTTTATTGACTTCCGTTAAATCGTTATTCCGGGCTATTTCTTCATTCAAAGCTTTTTCAGCTTCCGCAGCATCATAAGCTGCCTGGGCATTTCCAACTAAATTAGCTCCTAAATCTTTTATGGTATTGATATTTTCCTTCATCGCGGAAAAGTCCATTTTTGCCAAATTAATAAGCATCATGACTACTTCGGTAACAATTCGTTTCAGGGTATCCAGAACGGAACCGAGCGCATTCATTACTCCCGTAAATTTTGTGGATAATTCTGTCGAACCGGTAATGGCTGTTTTCAAAGCGTAAAATGCAGCAGCAATAGCCATAATTACCAAGCCAACCGGATTAGCTATTAATGCTTTTAACGCTTGTCCAAAACCTTGTACCGATTTTGCTGCACTACCCACTGGATTATGCATGGACGCAAATTGACTTAACAAACTTTTTCCAGAAGTTTCGACATCAAACATTCTTCCTTTTACTTGTTCCAATTCTTTTTGTAAAGCATTATACGCTTTTTCATCAAGATTTTGTGACGTGTTGTTCATCTGCTTTTGCAAATCGGCGGCGCGCTGGCGAAGCTGATTCATAGTCATATCATTGATCTTCAATGTATCGGTTAATCCTTGAAATTTAGCTTTTTGCTCGTCAATGGATTTATTGTTTTGGTCGATTTTCGATTTCAGTTCAACCAAGGCTGCCGCATTGCTGTGATAAGATTCTGTGGCGTATTGATATTGCTTGGTACTGGTTTTTCCGGCATCTTCCAAGCGATTCATTGCCGCTGCTGCCTCATTCATGGCTTTTCCGGCAGCTTTCATTTCCTGCTGAAGTCCTTTGTTTTCGTCGTTTAACTTATTTATTGCAGAAGAAACCTGAACCAATTCACCCTGTACGCCTTTGGCGTCAAGGCTCAATATCCAGCGGATTTGGTCGTCTTTTAGTTTTGCCATGGTTATTTGTTTTGATTAAACGCTTCTCTCAGTTTTTCACCGACAACATCGGAAATGGCTTGTCCGTAATTGAATTTAATATCTTTGAGCGCATTGTTATAGAGAATGCCCCATACTTGCCGGTTGTAGATTTTCCGGTTGCCGAATTTTTTCATGTCGATGAAGCGCATGTGTCTGACAATACCGGCGCTTACAATGAATTTATCGCCTTGCGCCTGAATCAAGAAGTCGGGATTTTCAAGCGACTTGAGAAGCGCTCCGGAACGGACGCCTATCTTTGCACCACGACGTCTTGTGACTTTCAGTTGTTTGCCGGATAAATAAATGTTTTGCTGCGCAATAACTAATTGCGCCTTATAGATATTGCGGACGTCGCGCTCAAGAATCTGAACGATAAAATCCTGTTTTGTTATGTTATCTGAAATCATCGCATACGAATTTGTATGCGAAAATAAGGGATGGAGCCGTTAGTATAAAGGACAAAAAAGCCACGCTCAGTGAGCGAGGCGATAAATCAAATATAGGATACAAAAGAGTTCGCCAAAAGTCAAAAGAAGTAAAAAATAGTAATTAAACTTTGTGCACCATCCTCTTGCTCTTTCGTAATCGTTTATTCTTTCAAAATCAGGAAAAAGTATATTCTGCCCCCATATTGACCACTTAATAAATGTATATGGAAGATAAATGAATAAATAAAATAAAACTAATATCAAAAATATTGCTGACCACATACCACAAATATACTGTTTTTCAGATTCCAAACAAATCTTTCAATTTTTCGTTGATTGCCTGCCGGCGACGTTCCGCAGATAAGTTTTTATAGGCATCCTTAACGGTCATGCGGTCAAGGATTCGTTCGCTAATGCTATTCCTTTTTTCATAATACTTCATTCGGATGTCGTTTCATCACAAGAGGATATTTTTCAGGATACTTTAAACTGTCGATTTCCAAGTCAATGTCAAGAGCATTCCACCGGATGCCGTCCTGTCCGCACATCTCGACATTGAAAATATCCGATATTTTTGCATTACGGAACCATGGGAGCCGGTCATACGATAAATAATAATCATTACCAAGAACTGAAAGAAAAATCCCTTCAGGCATAATAGAACGTACACTAACCGATGTGTTCTTTGTATTTACGTTTAAATTCGATTTCATTTTCTTTTGTTATTTGTAATATTTGTTTTAGCTCTTTTTCAGAAAATCCTTTGTTTTCAGCAATTTTTATTTGCGGTTCCAACCATGTTTTTGTGACGCTATTTTCCTTATAAACATGTACATACATTCTTGTTGCGGATTTCGGACTATCCCCACCCACATTTACCGAAAAACCAGAGCGAAGAAAGAGCGTAAAAACCGTGTCTTTTTGGCAGAAAATCGCCTGAAAGTGATATAAATAAAGTGTTTTTGGGC
>Ga0123354_10016077_pt1 | contig 11725 bp, 7 predicted proteins | sample TergutLab28metaG_2_FD_97872 | JGI IMG/M metagenome (GOLD analysis project Ga0123354, IMG submission 97872) | Labiotermes labralis P4 segment gut microbial communities from Petit-Saut dam, French Guiana - Lab288 P4 | ecosystem: Host-associated > Arthropoda: Insects > Digestive system > Gut ... | reverse complement strand
TTACATGTATACAAAATATGAAATTGGTTACTACTAAATTTAAGTCGGGAGGGCTACATGAGAAGCATGTAGTGGCAACTTGGAATCTTGGGAACCATCTCAGCATTTGCTTTTAGGCAGAGGAAAACAAAGGAAAACCTGTGTCGAGGTGGCCGGTCGCAGGACCTCCCGAATACTGACTTCTAGCCAGCAGTCCGGCATCCAAAGTAAAAGCAGCAATACACACATAGTACAACAAATACACGTAAGATAACAACATTATATACAAGACAACTACAACAATACACACAAGACATCTGAAAATACAACATGTACAAAAGATAAACAACACCAAGTTAAGAAAGTGGTGGTGTTGTTTACCTTTTTTAAAGGTAATGCTTTTTGACAAAGTTTGGTTGACCACAACCTGCGCCAGTTGGTATCTCTACTACGGTTATCTGCCGAGTATTGAATCCAAATCAGCCATTTTTAAAAACACTAGCAGGTGACAGAGTGCGGTGACAGGACCTGTCATACTGCCTGTAGTTTTACATTGCTCGTTCTTCCGTTGACAAAACCGTCTCGCTTTTCTTTGTTAATATGCAAGTAGTAATTTCTCGTCCTGGCTCTGGGGCCCACTCAGCTTGCTTTTCATTGGTTACCGGAATTATATCTCGGAGATATAGCGGTCGGGGTGTGAAGTTGACCAGGCATCTCCATGTGTTAGTGGAGCTATACCTCCACTCACTCGATTTGTCTTCACGAGATGGACAGAAACAACTTACCTTTGCCTTGACACGAGTAACGTAGAATTCAGTCGTCAAAGATTGCATCCAAATACCGAGAAAAACTAATCACACATCCCAACGAACTCATACCCGCCATACTAGAAGAAGAAGGAGGATCAAGAACGTTTCAAACCAACTGAACTAACCACAAGGTTCTCATAAGTACCGTACACAGGTACGAGAATATCTGATGTGAGGATATTCAATGGAATATTACCCCACAGGTCGTGCGATAGCAGCGTAGGATATAAGGTTAAGTGTACTTGTAGCCTCTAATAGACTAGTGGTACAGTAAAGGAGACAAAAGAAAACATTGCATCCGACTTTGAACGATGGTTACGATCTAAAACTGTATATACATATGCTGTCTGGTCGAAATAATTACAGTATCTACGGGTACATTTTGCGTCAAATGCGACTGTACACGGTGATTTCATAATTTGCGTAACAAACATAAAGATTAAGATCGGTGGGACACGTGGCAGGAGCGTGTCAGCGTGCCTTCACAGGAATCGGTTGTGCATTCAGATTAGCGGAAAGCATTTCGAGGAAGTTTCCTAAACGTTTTGTCAAAATTAGGAGCCGCTATTTTTATATCTTATGCAATTACTAACCGCGTGCGCTGCACAGTTGCGTTGCTTGTCTCATTATAATTGCTTACCACCATCCCTTCCTGCATACAAAATGCATAGATCTATATGATTACAGGCAGTTCTGTACATAATTCTGTATACAGCCGTATTTTATTTGGTTGCTGCCTAAGCTGTTTGGCCCGTTTTTCATAAATCTTCAGCGATTCACACCATGACGTGCCCTAACCTGACATTACTATTTGTTTGAAAAGCTAAGTTGCGTTTTGCTCTGACAGTTCGTTTTGTGGCTTAGTCAATCCTACTGTTGTAACATAGAGCAATTCCATTTTTCTGTTAACGCGTTACGATGCGCATTTCTAGCGTAAATCTGTCTTTATGTGAGTGGCTTTCGTTGAATGAACAGCCCATAAGTTATGACGTTTTGTCCTAACACTGTATGCTGTATTAGTTGAAGAGGGTAAGTCGTGTTAGCCCGTCACAGGACTCTGCCCTGAGCCAGCTGAATCTCATCTACGTTCCCAAATCCTGTTCCTTCTCCCTGTTCTCCCAGTTAACGCTTAGGAAACTTTTACGTCTCCAGCTCATCTCCTACGTTTCACCTTGGCTGTTTCAACCCTCTTCTTCCCAACGGTTTGTATTTGCCTACTAACTTCGAAGTTCTCTTGTCGTTTATACATCCCCGTATGTATGTTCACCGTTTGCTTCTTAGTATTCATTCAACCCTTTCCGTTTTGAGATTTTTCAGGTTGAATCATTCTTTTCATTTTTATTTACTGGTAAGCTGAAAATTCAGTTTCCGAGTTCAGTGATAATGTACAGTAAATTAATATCGATGTCACGGCTGTACGTCTGTTCATAGTATCAAATGTCTGACTGTCCTTTTTTATGGTATCTGCTATCTACTGCTGGGTTTGTCACTGGTTTTCCTTGCTTTTTTTGACTTAAATTTGGTATGGGTTTCTGATGTGTCTTATGCGCGCCACACGCTCTGTCCATCTCACGATCCGTGGTTTTATTACGCTGTTGGCAAGTTGTGAAGAATGGAGACAGTAAGGCTTCTCATTCTATGATTAATTTTTTTCCGTCGTCTTTGATTCTGTTGTGCTAACTTTAGACGGTCGCCTGGCGACTATTCGACGTATTAACCTTTGATCATCATAAGTTGATCTCAGAATTGTAACCTTGGCATTGCGGGTTGCAGTGCGCTGTCAGTTTGAAGCAACGACAATACAGATTTTTGACATCAACTCATGTCCATGAAAGCTAAAGAAGCAAACGGACGGAGCTTCATCCTGCTGGCATTCAATCGGTTATGCTCCGAAGGAACTGCCGCCGCATTGCGCCACTTGGAGCTTACCGTGCGCTTCTTGCAGCTTCTTTGTCCCCTTATATTCGCTTTTGTTCTCCTTTTCACTTTGAATTAAAGCAAGAGCCTTCTAATGAGCGAACGCTTTCATAAGACTGTATGTAAATTTCTGAATCAATGGCAAAAGTGCTGCATACTTGAAGATGGTGTCAGTACAGTATTCCTGTCCTAGCCAAATCAGAATTCAGTTCAGTTTATTAAAGAAATACTGACTTGGTATATACCCATATTTGCTCTGCAGAATTCTTTCTGTCTGAAATAATTTGACATGCCAACTTGATGCAACAAGGTAGTTTTATTGATGTATTCTTAGCTCAACATGTTTCGGGTACATGCGCCCATCATCAGGAGCATTAGATGTTGAGTTGCAGCATATGGTTTTCTGCACCGAGTTTTTGGATGGGTGGTGGTGATGGTATACGGTGCGGATGGTGCCGTGCACCATACGCACCGTAAACACGACCTACGGAGCGGGTCTCAAGACCACCACCACCCGTCCAAAATCTCGGTGCAGGAAACATATGCTGCAACTCAACATCTAATGCTCCTGATGACGGGCGCATGTACCCGAAACATGTCGAGCTAAGAATACATCAATAAAATTACCTAGTTGCATCAAGTTGGCATTTCACTTCATTTCATGAGGAAGATGCACGGTCAAACAACCCTAATGCTCTTTCTGTTTTTATGTTTTTGCTTACATAATATATTTTGTTTGAATGCCCTGTTATAGTGATGGTAAATGGCTTGGCGAAGAGAGTGGGGTTTTTTTTTTCATTGAACCTGTGTAACTTCGTGGTAAATTCGTTGCAGTTGTTACGCAGAAATTGACAACTGTACGATCGCTCTTCAAAACGTACAATACGATTAATTATCTGTAATTGTTTGCTTTTCGCTGTAATTCGAATTAGTAGTGCTTGTCATTCATTGTCACACGCTGAAATGCAGACTGTTATATTGTACTTGTGTTCATTGTACTGGACTGCTGTCTGGAAAGGTAAAACTAATGGCGCCGTGTGTCTGTAGCTGTGTAACTGATTTATTCCGTGGATCAGAGTCTTTTTTTTAGAAGCTGTTAGTCACTCAACTGGTCAAGAAATCATTTACCCTTTATGGAACCCGACGCAAGAGCTTCCCACTGGATTGTAGCTTGAAAAGATGGTTATATCTTATGGTGAAGTGCTTATCCCACCCTCTGGAACGAATACCAAAAAAAAAAATAAATAACATCAGTGGGGAACAGATGACATTGTAGGTAGGATTCGAAATGACGAATTCCAAAAACATTTTAGAGCGTAAGTTTATTATGTTTATTATTATTATTAGTGTTGGCGTTAGTGTTAATGTTTTTAACAGAAGAAAAAGTTTGTAAACAATTATATATTGAGTAGCTTCATAATTTTTAGTCTGCCCTTAGTTTTGAAATTCCTAGGTAAATTCGAAGATAATTTAGTTGTGCAGCAGACAGACAGACAGACAGGCAGACAGCAGGAAGGAGGCACGCACCGACAGTCACGGCTTCATTCTTTACCATTTTTTATTACTTTCACATGTTTCGGCTTTTGCAAAAGTCATCGTCAGGCAATTAATAATGTACATGAAGAATGATAATGTAAATCCATCCATGAGAATTATACTTTTTAGATAGCTGAGATCTCACCTTCACAAGAATTGGAGTCTGTACAGTGATTGTAATACCTAGAACAACATAGCTATAGAACGACATATTACACAGTGGTTAATATTCAGTGCGAACGTATAGACACCTACGCTGAAGACTACTTCTGGTCGCAAGGACTGCATAAACAACGGGACCAAAAACTCAACGCTTGTAAGTCTTTCTGTAATTTATTCAACAGAACTTGATTTCAAATCCGATACAACAAAAACTAATGTCAGTTTCCATTTTTGTTCTTTAGACGTCAGGAGAAAATCGTAACTGGAAGCTTATCCGTCCATTAACAACATAACAATAGAAACAAGCAGCGAACCTTACCAGACAATACTATCCAATATTTCAGCGCGCGAGATCATTTGACAACGCACCCACTCCCACGGAACAGCAACAAAGACGTACTCCGACGTCACCAGTAAATATACAGTATCCCATAGCTCCAAAAACAACCAGACGATAACGGGGCTCATATTTGCAAATGGTGAACAGTAATACACCGTTAAAAATTTTACATATTTTAACTTTTTAGACACAATTTGTATTATACATTTTACGAGACAAATGATCCAATTTTATGTATCCCACTCTTGTAAACACAATTTGCACGTCACGCCCTTAGAAACAAACGGTTTAATTTGATGTATTCCATGGATGTAAACAAGATGGGATCCCAAAGTGTGCATAGCATCTTGTGACACAACTGACAAAATAGGCCTGAGGATGACTAATCTATAGTCGAAACATGTAGCCTATGTAATTTCCTTGAGTAATATAGTGATTGTGCTGACGTACACTGTTTAATATTATATTACGAAACTAGATAAGATAAGATAAGATTATATGTTGAGGCATTAAAATACAGTAAATGAGTATTATATTATATTATAATATTAAAATGTTGAACTTGTTTTGCTGTACTGCAATCGCTAAATGGAAGTTCTTCAAAATTAATAAGCCTGTAGGGTACAGTGTACACTGTAAAGCAGTAGGGTGAATGTGTGTTCGTAAGGTGGGCAAACAAATCGATTAGATAGATCATCGTAAAATAAGCTTCAGTGTGAAATAAGTACTGCGTTAAAGTATCATTTTAGTGGGCTTAAATTATCTTTCTCCATGGATGCTCTTAATTGCCTTATGATGGATTTTCCAAAATCCGAAGCAAGTAGCAAGCAAAAAACTGATACAGAGTTAAGTTGCTTCCTTTCTGATGTGAAACATGTAGCAGGCCTCTGTGTGTGTGTGTGTGTGTGTGTGTGTGTGTGTGTGTGTGTGTATGTGTTGGTGTGTGTGTGGAGGTAGGAAATGCAGGTACAATTTTGGTCGTCGAAACCCTTCGAATAATACCCCTTGCCAGAGGTACGTTTAGATTATCGAATACAAATCGATTTGGTTTTGTAACGACTCTGTCGCTAGGTCATAGCTCAGGTGCGTGCGCCCTGGCGTGTTTCTTTGTGCAGTACCGCCGGTAAGGGTTTTGACTTGCACGGCGATACAGGGTCCGATTCACGAGAGAGACAGAGAGAAGCAGTGTGTGGACTGTATCCATCTGTCTCATAATGGGAGGTTCTAGTACTTCAGCGGGATTTTATGAAAACAGTGATGAACTTTCTTGTTCGTGTGAAGTCGGGAATTTTTTTCACCATCTGGATATGTGTCGCCTTTCAAACAGGATTTAGAGCCATGGAGCTGGTTACTGTGTCCGAACCATTGTCATTTCATTCATGCACTGCCGGTTTCGTGTAACTGACAAATCTTACGCACCAGCTGTGTGCCATACATATCCTGTCCTACGTGTGCAACATACTAGAAGGATTACAGTTGGTATTTGTATGTCTATGTTTTCTGGACACAAACCAATTTAATAATGAAGTTCATTTCTCATATTCCAGCTAGTACAAATGAGGCGGAGGGGGGATGGTCGTGTTTCAGGCACTTATGATTAATGGGTTCGGAGCGATCAGCGTTGAAATAACGAACCTGCCGTGAACGGTTACAGGCGATTGCCAGAAGCTAAGTCATGATCTGTAGGTAGCAGATGTCATACTCAGCTGTTCGTACACGGAATTGTGGAACCGCTTGGATGATTTTCGTAATTTTTGTAAGGAATTTCACTGGAATTAGAGCTACATAATCCAGACACAAAAGAATATGTTACCTCACAAAAATGATATGTTTTCATTCCATTTAGGCCCCTGCATTTGAAAGTACGGTGTAGGCTCGTTACGAAGGTTTTTTTTTTTAAACTCTGATGTGTGGTTGACCGTGCATCGTAATTCAGTGTGGATAAGAAACCAACTAGATGTCACTTTATATTATCCTTTATTTCTCCTTTACAAGTTGCTCAACATTTTTCGGGCAACCATGTGCCCATCTTCAGGAGCTGACGACTGAGTAGTGTTATCTCCACGTGTTGGGCTACCTGGGGCAGGCTCCAGGCAGCTCAAACCCTCTCTTTGACCTAACCACCCGCCCGTCCCATCCTCGCGCTAACAGGGCCAGTTGTGCTACGAACTCCTCAATGGACACACTACCTGCTAACCGGTCTTGACAGCCTTCCTGCAGCCACGGCACAGTACCAACACGTGGAGATAAGACTACACAGTCGTCGGCTCCCGAAGATAGGCACATGGTTGCCGAAACATGTTGAGCAACTTGTAAAGGAGAAACAAAGGATAATACAAAGTGACATCTAGTTGTTTTCTTATCTACACTAAAAGTTTTTTTTCTTGTCATTGTATGGAACACGTTCGGAAGATAATTTCATTATCAGGCTACCAGCTGTACAGCAGGGATACAGCAGTCATGATCATTGCTGTACAGAAGCCATGTTCTGTAGGTTATCAATTTTGACTGCTTGCACTCTGGGTTCGTTTAATGAAATAAATGCATTGATTAGTTCTTATCTTTCCGTCGTGTTACGTAAGTCGCGTACGTAACAGTTGTTAGCTCTCCTGCCTCCTGTTCAGGGGTTTGTGGGTTTGATTCTTGGTCCGTCCTTAATTACTCTCGGTTACTTAGTCAAATGCTGGAATTTTACCATGAAACACAGACTTTTACATCTTTCGCTTTGATAGTAGTTCTTGAAATGAACACAATGTCTAAGAATAATTCAAATTAGAGTAGTAATTTTTTCTTACGTCTGTGATACGCATGTGTGAGTGACTCGTGTAAAAGTGTAAAATGTGCCGAACTTGACAAGACTGAAAATTACGTTATAACTTCGTATAGAGCGGGGTTCCTAAGCTTTTGTGTACCATTGGGCCCTTTGCGAGTCTGGTGAAACCTACGGACACGTTCTGAGAAAAATATATTTACAGACATAAAATAGGAATAGTGATCTTAGGATCGAAACATGTTGGAGAGATTTTAAATGTTTTAATGTAATATATATATAATGCATTCGTTGGTGCGCTAATTAAATGATTCTACGAAATGCACGGTGCGACGATGAAGATAGTTACTGTCCAACAGGCAAAACTTAACAAATACAAGAACACCAAGTAAAGTTACGAAAGAAAAATCAATCAGTGTGTGTTTTTAAAAATGTGACTTTAGCAAGGAACAGTGTAGCTCCCTGAAGATGATCTTAGGATCGAAATATGTTGGGCGATTTTAAATGTTTTAATGTAAAAAAAATTTATATATGCGCATTAGTTGGTGTGCTAATTAAATGAGATAGTGAGATTTATTGAAGTTTACAAACATTTTTGGAGTCTGGAGCCCATAAATTACTATGTTACCTATTTTTTTAACAGTAGCTAAATTTCAGTTAGAGGTTAGTGAAAATTAAGTTGTAATTTTTGCCCCATCCAAGTTCCCGGACCCCTGAAACCTTTCCATGGACCCAAACAGGGCCCGTGGACCACAGGTTAAGAACCGGTGGTGTAGAGTAAGTGTCGACCGGTTCGGCTGAAATTGCCTTTGTACAAATAGAGCGCTCGGGGTTTGGCGGCCTCGTGTGTTGCAGCTATTCAGACGTTTCGGCGCACATTGCAGTCACCAACTGCACTTGTCGGGAATTGCAGTGTCGACCGAGGCGTTGTAACAGCTTGGAACAACGAGGCTAAACTCCGGAATCACGAAGTCTTACATCAGACACAGCCTGCGTGGCCAACAAAGGAAATGAAGAGGCTTTCAGTTAACATAAGTTGCCCTGTAAGAACCGAGAAAGTTCGCCTCCGCCTAAAACCTTGTCAAGCTTTTTGTAGAGACCTCTTAATAGAAAATCGTTTAAATAAAAATTCTGTGTTTGTACTTAAAAGTTACCGGCTTCTTTCTTTCTTTTCCTTTGTTCGCTTTCTCTCTCTCTCGCTGTCTCTCGCTCTTCTTGAAGTAAAGATGAGATTTGAACTAGCACAATCGTAACTTGTCTAGTCACTGAGGCTGCATTCGTTTTGAGGATATTTCACCTTAAGCTAGAAGCAGTTAGTGAATTGGTAAGTTTTCCCATTCTGCAAGCAATAGTCGCTGATTTTTTTCTCTGACCGAAAGGGAAAGCTAGCGAAAGGAAAGATGGGGACAAATACAGAACGAAAGTAAGACGGCTGTAAATAAAAGCAGAAGAATGGCCGGAGGTCATATTGCACTTCAGGGATAACTTCGTACAAACTCATATCGCACGACACAAATCGGCCCGGATACGCCTCGGGTCCTAACTGCGCTACTGGAGCATCGTATAAAGGGCATCAGACGTTCTCCGTAACCCTTCGCTAATACATTTTTAATAATATGCTATTTGAAGTTGTTTGATTCGTGAAGTTACTCGGACGTCAGGATATCACAAACCGTACGTTAACCAGTAAGTCCTTATTCTGATTTTTTTCTGTCTCCATAAAATTGAAATCGAAGGCTGAGAACTAAATTTGGGGTCAAAGAGAAGATCGTAAAACATTTATATTGATTTATTTACTTATATTTTATTTTATTTATTTTTGTCAGATATAAAAATCATTTTAATAATAAATTTGGTAATTATGAATGGTGGTAAAACACTGGATCACGAAAGTACAGGTAGCTGCTTAGCATGAGGAGACTAGTTATGCTTAAAGAATTTTAGCCTCTAAATCTAAATGTAGGATACTATGTAAAAACTCCATGTATAGATGGGAGTATAATATTAAAATGTTTGGTAAAGGAATAGAGTATGAAGTGGAAGGCCACAGAGGAAGCCGATTCTGTGTTAGCTCAGAAGGTACAGTAAGTATAGTCTGAAGCAAGGAAGCAGAAGAGTGTATGAAAGAGCCCGATGTGTGTAGCCTAAACGCCATCTTTCACTGGTGTAAGAGCAGTGTACTGCGGCCTCGTGTTTCGCGGATAGCAGAATGACACCCAAGCGATTGGGGCACAGTTTTGTCAGGCCAAAGCCAAAGTTAACCGCTCGTGAACGGGGAATTTGTCTGAGAAAATACAATTGAAGTACAGGCAAGATAAAGTACGTTTGAAAATAAAATAGAGCAAATATGGTGGCCGGTACATGTGGGTTTCTCACGAACTTTCTTGCCGAATTCCGCCCATGTTTCTCTAGTGGTTTGGGAGATGTTGAATTCGGACACTCAGTCGAAAATCCATGGTCTTCCCATTACGTATTCACTTCATATAAATAACGCATTAAATGCAGTGATGGATCGGGTTTCTCCTATCGTCGTTCACCCTGCAGTAGTATGAGGAACTGCAAGTGGAGTCATAAATCAAGGGACCCAGAGCCTTTCTTATGGGGTAGGTTTACGTACAGTAGATTTGGTGTCAGCCATTGGCAAAGTGGTAAGAAGTTTGTTAATAATCGATTCAGCTTCTTACGTCAGACCTTCATTGTGTTTGGTGCAGCTCTAGTTTAACTTCGACACTGGCGTTTGATGTCGTGTTATTGCACAGAATTATCCAACATTTTTAGTGTCGACGTGTGTTCGACAGATGCGTGTCTGCCAGCTGTCATCTTGTTTCTCGTACACGTATCATGGCCCAATGTCTGAGCTAGTTCCGACTTCGACGTCCGCTTTCAGTCGTCGTCCCATATTCGCCGAAAGCTCCTGTTACCTGCGTCGTGTCTGTCTGCGCGCATGCGTGTGCTGGCCTCCCACTCGACGTATTTTCGTGAAATTTTCTATTGCGGACTTTCTTGAAAATGTTTGGAGAAACTAGAAGTTTGTCTGCAATCGAAAAAATCGGTAACTTTACATCAAAACCAAATTACGGTGTGTTATTTTTTGGCGACGTACTTAGAATTGTTATAAAAGCTCTCTCTTCGTGCGAATGTAGGGTTTTTAGGATAGCCGAGGAGGTATAAACATTAAGCGAACGCGCCACAATATGAACAGTTGTTAATTTTTATTTTATTTATGTGAAAATTCCACAGCACCAAGCGGCGAAATTTATTTTATTCACGAATTTTAATACTTATTTTCGTCATTTGAGAAAGAACGGTATCTAATTTACAAATTTTATATGCAACTCATGCAAAGGTTTAATGGCGACATTGTTCAAAATGAATGTATTGCGTGTTTTTATTTCAAAACGGCGCCTTTTGTATTTTGGTTGTTTTATGCGAAACAGGAGTGGCAGGTATGAAGCGTTTAGACACCTGACAGTGCTGCACTTGCACTGATCGTGTAACGAAATAAAGATTAGTGTCGAGTCCGCACTACAGCTGGAAGTGGTATATAATCGGTATTATGGAAATTGTATCAGAAGGTCTAGAAAACAGAGATTAACGGCTGTGGGGACCCGTTGCGCTGACCACATGACACCCCTCTATCCGCAAAAGTTGGCACTAACTTCGCCGACCGGCGGCGGCCGCCCTGTCGGTATAGTTCGCGTGCGGACTAAGGCCACGGAATATCAGAACTGCAGGAGGTAGGAACGTGGAGCCCCGCTGTGGTGGAAATATTGTAGAAATGTATTGCGACCTTTTAGAGGGTGAAGGGGAGAGCGGGAGGAGCATAGTGAGTGTATCCGTGATGCGAAGTATTTATGAATGTGTATTCGTTTACCTGGTCAGAGGTTTGCGCGCCTTTTATTCAACTGGGTTTTCGTTACCATTTGACATTCAGAGGACCGTGCATCGTGATATATTCTTATAATAAACACCAACTAGATGGACTATTTTTCTCAAATTTATTTTGGTATACAACTCTACATGTTTCGGACAGGTTTACTGTCTTGTAGTAGTACTGTGAGTCTAGTATTGTATACACAGAAATCGGGTTTTATCTCAGTATTTAACCAACTTGATGCACAAAATTTGTTTCACAATAAGTTTTATTTCATGCTTCTACATGTTTCGAGCACATGTGCTCATCATCAGGAGGTCAAAATTGCATTACACAGC
>Ga0123354_10016074_pt1 | contig 11726 bp, 10 predicted proteins | sample TergutLab28metaG_2_FD_97872 | JGI IMG/M metagenome (GOLD analysis project Ga0123354, IMG submission 97872) | Labiotermes labralis P4 segment gut microbial communities from Petit-Saut dam, French Guiana - Lab288 P4 | ecosystem: Host-associated > Arthropoda: Insects > Digestive system > Gut ... | reverse complement strand
GTGATGTCTCCGGTGGCGGCATTGTGACGGAAAATGCCCGCGCTGCCGCTGACGATTTGGTTCACGAGGATGTTGGTATCCGTCGAGTTGTTGCCGAGGTTGTTCACGATGCTGCCAAGGTTGGTGACGGTATCGCCAAGGCTGGCGACGGTGCCACCAAGGGCTGCAAGGGTTGTGTTTGTGGTGTAGAGCTGGCTCCCGTTCACGGCGTCGAGCGAAGTGGCGTTGAGGGTGCCAGCGGCGACGTTGGTAATTTTTCGGGCAGTGCCGCCGTGTGAGGCATCGTAGGCGTTGAGGGCGGGATTAAATTGGAGCGCGTTGGCGGCGAGCGTGGTGCTTGAGTTGTAGATGTTCGTGAGGGCTTGGTTGATGGTGGTGCCGCCTGTGACGAAAGTCGTGTTGGTGATGGAGCCGCCAGAGTTGACCGTGCCTGTGCCGAGGATGGTGGCGATGTTGGTGGCTACGTCGTAGAGTTGGGAGCCGTTGACCGCATCGAGCGAGGTGGGGGCGATTGTGCCTTTGGCGACGTTGGTGATGCGTTGCGCTGCTCCGGCTCCATGCGAGGCGTCGTAGGCGTTGAGGGTGTTCTTCCACAAGAGGGCATCGACAGCGGGGTTGCTTGCGAGGGCGGCGACGGTGGCACTGACGGCGGCGAGGGTGGTGTTGGTGATGTAGAGTTCGCTGCCATTGATGGCGTCGGTGCTGTTTGCCGTAATCCGCCCCGCCGCGACGTTGATAATCTGGCGTTCCTTGCCCGCCGCGCCGACGCTGACAATGCCAGCGGGGGTGACACCCGCAACGGCGACAGGCGCATTTGCGCCGATGGCAACGGTGGCGACGGCGTTTGCGATGCCGTCAGCACTGTTGGAGCCGAGGATGACGCCGTTGCCATTGGTGGCGTTGATATTGCTGCCGAGAACAAAGGTGTTCGTTGCGGACGCGGAGACGGTGTTGTTTATGCCGATGACGGCGACATTGTTTGTGGCAACCAGGTTGTTGCCGGAGCCGATTGCATAGGAATTGGCCGAACTGTAATTGCCGGACGCGCTGGTTATGTTGTTATTGCTGCCGATGGCGAAAGCACTCGTGAGGCTGCCATTGGAGCCAGTGCTTATCACACTGTTATTATTGCCGACAGTGAAAGCGTTTGTCAGCGACGAGTTGCCCCCCGCGCCGATGGAGGTGGTGCCGGCACTGAGTATTTTGTTGTCACTGCCGAACATATATGCGCCTGACAGACTGGAATTGAAAGAGCCGCCGATGGTGTTGCTGGTGCCAATGGCATATCCGGTGCCGAACCAGCCGCCATCGTTGCCGAGGCTGTTCTTTTCGCCAAATGCGTAGAAGCTGGAAATTCCGCCGTCAGTAGTGGAGAGGATGCTATTGCCCATGCCAAACACGGCGGAATTGCTAATGCCGCCGCGCATCCGTTGGTCGTTTGTTATGTTGTTGCCAAATCCGACGGCGAGGGCGTTTTTCACGCTTGCGGTGCTGCCATTGTAACCGTCGGCGTTGGATATGGTGTTGTCCGAACCAAAGGTGTATGCAGTGTCAATGACGCTTAATGAACTGCCCGCTCCTCCGGCTGTGGCGTATTCTTTTATGTTGTTGTTGCGGCCATAAACAAAGGCATTGGTTGCGTTTCCAATCGTGTTGTTGGAACCAACCACGGCGGCATCCGTGGCATTGCTGACAGTGTTCGTGCCACCATATATGAAGCTGTCCGCCGAATTAACAAACGTGTTATCATAGCCGATGGAGGTGCCCAGATTTTGTCCGACAAGACTTTGTGTGGTGCCGTCCGTAGCTATTTGGAAATTGCCTGCGCCCCATTCGCCGCCGCCTCCTCCGGCTGGCTGGCTGGCGAGGGCGGCGACGGTCGCGCTGACGGCGGCGAGGGTGATGTTGGTTGCGTAGAGTTCGGAGCCGTTGACGGCATCCGTCGAATTTGCCGCAATCCGCCCCGCCGCGACGTTGATAATCTGACGCTCCGCGCCTGCCGCGCCGACGCTGACAACGCCAGCGGGGGCGACACCAGCAACGGCGACGGGCGCATTTGCGCCGATGGTGATGGCGGCGATGGCATTTGCGACACCATCCGCGCTATTGTTGCCGAGGATGACGCTGTTGGCGTTGCTGGCGGTGACGTTGTTACCGAGGACGAAGGCGTTGGTGGCACTCGTTTTGATGGTGTTGTTGTTTCCCACGGAATAAGCACTCTCGCCGTTCACAGAACTGGAGCCGCCAATGCCGCCGCTGTTGTTGCTGTTCACCGAGAGGCCGGAGCCGAGCATGATGACATTTGTCCCGCCGCTGATTGTATTATTAAATCCGGCGACAAGGGCGTTGACTATGCCATTATGACCGTTGTTCCTGATGGCATTATTATTTCCGAATACCGCCGCGCCGATTGTCAGCGAACTGCCGCCTAATCCTGTGTCTATACGGTTGCCATTGCCGACAACTGTCGCGTCGGTTACGGGGCTGCCGTCTATGGCACCTATGCTATTGCTGCCGCCAAACATGTAGGTGTTGTTTGTCGAGCCGCCATTGCCCGCGCCCAGGCTGTTGCCCACACCAAAAGCGGCACCGTTGGTTACATTTCCATAGCCACCCGTTGATATGGAGTTTGAGCCGCCGAACGCATAGAGATTGTTCATCGTATTAGGGCCTTCCCACTTTGTTATGCTGTTCCCATTGCCGACAGCGAATGAATTGGTCGGATTTACGCCGTTACCATTAAAAACGTAGTTTCCATAACCAAAGGAGGCGTTGCTGGATGCCGAGTTGCTATTGGTGTCTGTAATTACAAGGCCGTCAGCGGTTACTTGGAAGGTTCCCGCGAAGACGAGATTTGCGCCCGCGCAAAGCGCGGCGGCGGTGATGGTGATGAGTTTGATTATATTATGTGTATTCATGGAAGAAAGTGGTTTAGTTGGATTTTTCAGGAGGAGAAAAGACAACGAGGGCGGAAGGGAACGGCGCGGGGTGGCGCGCGCCCGCGAAGGTCAGCCTGCCGCGTAAGAATCGCACTTGGCCTTTGGTCGCATAATCGTGCCACCAAGCCGTGTCGGTTCTGGACGGCACCAGACAAACGACGAACGCGCCTTTGCGGGACTCTTCCCATGCCTTGCGCATCCATTCGCCTATGGCGCGTCCGTAAGGAGGATTCATCCAGACGCGGGCGGGTGCCCACGGTTGCGTCAGGCCGTTGTCAGCCTTCGTGAAATATCTCGCCGCCTTTGCGTTGCGCGGAGTGGCGCACACATCGAGGTTGAACGGGCCGAACTCTTTTGCGCATTGTCGGAAAAAGTGATCAGGCGTGGCCCACTCAACGGAAGCACTCGAAAAGAAAAAAGCCATGCGTCCGCCAGTGTGATTGGATTGATGCTGTGTTTTCATTGCTTGGTGGTTTCGTTTTTCTGCCAGAGCTTCGCCGTGTTGTTGCCGCGCACGGCTTTTTCTTTGTCGAGGGTTTGGGTAACGTAGAGATAAAATTGTTTTCCCGCGGGCACGCGCACATAGAAGCCTTCGTCTTGGATTTGCTTCTGTATTTGCGCGGCGTAGGCGTTGAGCACGTCGGCGGTGCCAGCGAGCGCAGCGTTCTTGGCCGTGGCTTGCGGGATTGCGACACCCATGCCAGTATCCTGCATATTTTGCAGACCGCTCGCCATGCCCGCGAGAAAAGTGGACGCGAAAAGTTTTATCTCCTGCCAGTCGTCGCTTCGGATGACTTCGCCGACGAGTCCGGCGGAGCCGTCGCGCAAGCCAAACTCGCCTGTGGTGTCGTCGCGTTCGCGGTCGAGGGCGATGCCGTTGATGGTGAGTTCGTTTCCGTTGTCGGTGGTGCCGTCGCGCCAGACGATAATCCATTGGCCGGAAGCGGCTATGCGTTCGCGTGCGCGGTCGGTGGCGGCGCGTCCGTGGACTTCCGCGCCAGCGGGGATGATGAGCCGCCCTTCGTGCCAAACGTCCTCGGTGACAAGGCCGATGATGGGCGTTTCGATTTTGGAGGATTCGAGTGTTATCGTGGTTTCGCATGGGATAAGGCGTCCGTAGGGGGCGTAGTTTTTAGAAATGGATTCGTCGGACGCGGCGGCGTTTGGATTGGCGGCGAGGAGGCTGATGGGTAGCACGGCGGGCTTGCGAGAGGCGGCGTTGTTTCCCTGCGGTTGTTCGCCGCGTGCAGCGCGGGGGCGGGAAACGGCGTCGTCGGGGCTGGCGTCAGATTTTTGAGGATTCTGCACCGGAGTTTTCGGTGGGATGCGCATGGGGACGGCTTCGCGGACAATGGTGTGCCGCTCCATCGGTTCGGGCGTTGTCGCGGGGGTATTCATCGCGGGCGGTTTCTCGCGGCTGTTTGCCGAGTGGATGAGAAACCCACCAATGAGAACGAACGCGGCGATGCCGAGCATACTGCCGAGAGGCGTTTTCAGAAACTTTAGGATTCGTTTCATCGTGGCGCGATTAGCTGGGCGTCGCGGGTTACTCGCGGCACAATGACGTTGAAGGAATTGCGCAGGCTAAGGTTTGCGCGTGAGCCGTCAGGGTTGCCGCAAATGGCGAAATAGGCGGTTGTCTCCGCGTGCGGCGGAATAAGCCCCGAAGCGTCGGAAATCGCGGCGGAATACAGGTGCGCACCGATGCGCACGGCGAGCGATTGGGGCTGATACACAACCTCGTTGTCGCCGGAGTTTTTCAGGGTGATTTTGAAAATCAGCGCGTCCTCGGCGTCGAAGCGATACACCTCGTCAACCGTGGCTGTGAAATCGCGGTAGCGTGTGATGTCGTTCGGAGCACGCATTTCGATTTGTTGCACTGCTTCGGGGTATTGCTGCTGAATGAGGCGGTAGTTTTTTGCGCGGTCGAGAAGCGCGAGGAGGGCGTTAGGCGTAGAGAGCTTGGCATTGATTGCGCCGACTGTCCCCGTCCTTCCTGTCGCTCCCGCTGGGCGGTCTTCGTAGAATGTAACCGAGCCAAAAGGTTTTATCGTTGAACCCGATTGCACGGCGGCGAACCGCAAAATGTAGGTGCGGTTTTTCAGGATGACGTTGAGCACGGCGCGGGCGTCGGGCGTGATGGCTCGCACGCTGAAATAATACCGTCCGGCCACATACGAGAGGAGCACAGGCGCGGGCGCGTCGGCGTTGGCGGAGATGTTCGCGCCTTCGAGCGCGGACGGGGCGGCGGGAAACATCAATGTCGTCGGCGCGGCGGTGCTGATGGGGATTTCATAAACGATACGTTCATCGAGCGGCAGTTGTTTGACGATGGGAGCGGGCGCGGAAAGCGCAGGCGGCTCGTCGGCGAAACTTGCGGGCGAGAAGCCAGTAAGAAGCACGAGGAGCGTGAGGCCGACGCCGCGACGCATTGAGCTTAGTTTTGTGTGTAGTCGTAGTTCCATACAGCAAGGGGGAAGCGTTTGTTGACGAGCATATCGGGGTTGCGGACTAGGGTGAGCGTGAGGGAAAATTTTAGGGCTTCGGAAAATGCCTGTTTCTCGAAAACTCCGGTTCGGACTAACTGCCCCTCGACCTTAACGATAACTTGGTCTTCGCGTGTGCGCAGGATGTCTATGCGGAAGATTTCGGGTTTTTGGTGGATTTGCTTCACGGCGAACTCCTCGTGCGTGGCGATAAGCTCCTTTTGTGCTTTTGCGCACGCTTCCGTGAGGAACAGGCGTTGCAGCAAGTCGGGGAAATCGAAGTTGGCGGGATTGCGCTGCGTGAGAGCGAGCGTCGCCCAAACCGCAATGGTTTCTTGAAGCGTCTTCGCTTCCTCGAAACCAAGAAGCGGCGAAATTGAGAACGTCCCCGCACCGTCAAGGATGACAACGCGCTCCCGCGTGCGGTATGCGCTGATGATGAAATACGGCTCGGCAACGGCGAGCACGACCGCGCCGATAGCGACGAGTGCCCAAGCGCGGGCGGCAAAGGCGTAGTCCGAAAACAGACGCGCAGGATTCCACGAGCGGCGCGGTTTTTCAGAGGGAGAAACAGATGGAGGGACAGATTGCATGGAAAATCAGAGGCCAGGGTGATGGTTGTAGTTTGCGGGTGGCGGCGGGGGCGGTGATGACGGGACGTGCGAGCCTGCGCCTCCGATGGCGAGTCCCAAGCCGAGGCCGTGGGTGAGGCCTGCGGTGCGGCCAACGGCCTCGGACGCGCCGCGTGCGATGGCGATGGGCGTGGAGCTTTGGCCAGTTATCGCGCTGCCACTCGTGAAAAACATGTGGCAAACGATGGGGGTGCTGATGGTGCCGATGAGCAACGCAAGCCCCGCGAGCGTCATGCCGCATTGGGGAAGGAAGGTCATGTAGTTGGCGATGGCCTTGGTCGTGTCAGTGATGCCCACGGCGGCGCGAAAATCCTGCCAGATTGAAATTGTGACGACGTTAGTAAGCGCGAAGCCAATCGGCCACGAAAGGATTGCGACCAACTGCTGAAAGAAGCGCGTCGCCATGCCGCTCAACGCGGGAATCATAAAACAGCCGAGCGCGATGGGCGTGAGGAAATACAGCACCCAGCGAAGGATGTATTGAAGAAACAACATCGGCGCGGTGATGAGCGTGCTGATGAGGATAAACAGCCACGAAACGGCGTCGGTGATGGCGTAGAAAACCGAGCGCGAAATGTTGCGCCACGACCACGAGTTTCCGTCGGGATTTGGCGTCGCGCTTTCGCGGAGTGCATCGGCGGCTTCCGTGGGGTTGTCGTTGTAGGTCGGCTGAATGTAAGCGGCCACGTCACGCAATCCGGTTTCGACGAGCGGAAACCACCAGCCCTGCGACGCGACGAGCGCGGTTATCACAATCGCCCGCGCCACTGGCCTCACAATCTCGTCGGGATGATAGATGTGACGGCTAAGGCGCACAATCAGGCCAACGACGAGCAAGCCAAACACGATGAAACGGAAGGCGGCAGTGAGGGCTAGAAATTTGGTTTCGAGCGAGAGCATGACGCGGCAGCGAGCGAGTCGGGATTAGTTGCGGGGCTGGCAAGGGTTGAGCGTGCGCATGAAGGCCGTAACTCGCTGGCTGGAAATATAGTCGTCCTTGGCGCGGAGTTCGGCGGCGGCGGTTTGCTCCTCTTGCTGGCGGGACTCGTTGGCGATTTGCTGGAGGACAACCTCATCCACTTCGCGGCGGCGCGTGCTTTCGATTTGTGAGAGCTGGCCGTTGAGGACGATGAGTTTGCCGTTGAGCTTTTGAACCTCCGCATCGGTGGACGCCGATTTCAAATCGGTGAGCGTGAAGGCAATTTCTTCCTGCAATTCTTGGATGCGGTCATGCGTCGCGTCGGCGACGGCGCGGGCGTTTTGCTGGCGGTCATTCAAAACGGTGAAACGGCGATACAGGGTTGGGTCATGGCTCACGGCGTCGCCATCGAGGTCGGGTTGGTCTGTGTTGCGGAAAACACCCGAATCGTCGTCGGTCAAAATACCGAGACTGTTGGCGTTGCGGGCGATGGCGTCGCGGGTTTTCCCGTATTCGCGTGCAAGGTCGCTGGTGTTGAGAACATCGAGCATGAGTGCTTGTGCTGCTTTCGCTGGGTCGCCCGCCCACTGGCGCAAATCCGATTGGATGCTCACTTGGTTTTTTAGCTGCTCAATTTGCGCCTTGAGTTGGGCGATGCTGTTGACCCATTGAGAAATGGTTTCAAGGTGCATGATTTGGTTGTTGACCAAATTGCCGGCGTCAGTGACGGGCAGGATGCCGGACATTTTGCCGGAAAGAGCGGCGGCGAGTGCGAACAGTGCGAGGAGACGTGTGTGTGTTTTCATGGTGTGATGTGAGTGCGGTTGTGGATGCGTGGTTATTGAGTGCGGAGAGTGGTGGTCGTGGGTCTGATAACGGTGCCGTCAGCAAGGACGGTTTCGGGGAGCGTTACGGTGATGTAGCGGGCGTTGTTTTCCTCGGTGGTGCTCTCGCGCCGCTGCTGATTTTGGATAATCCAGTATTGCTGCTTCACTGCCTGATTCATGGCTCGGTTGTAGCCTTGCTGCTCGGCGTCGGAGAGCGCGGCGTTCATTTGGGCGTTGGTGATTTTCGAGGCGATGTAACCCGCGCCCGCGCCTATCGCCGCGCCGCCGATTTTTTTGCCGGACGCCTCGTAGCCGATGGTTGCGCCGACGCCTGTGAGGAGCACGTCAGTTGTCGGTTCGCGCAAGGTGCCGCAGCCGGAAAAGAGCGTGCAGATGGCAAGCATGGTGAGGAGTGCTGTGATAGTTTTCATAGGTTCGTGTTTTAGTTTTTGGTTTCGGGTTGCGGTGCTTGAATGTTTCTCACCGTGCCGCAAAGCGGCGGGTCGGCGACGGGCGTGAAAAAGCAAATGCTCGAAAACTTTTTTCCCTGCGGCTGTTGCTCCGGCATCGGGTAGTTTTGAATGGCCGCGCAGACGGACTCCGGCAGATTGATGTCGTGCGCGATGTCGTCTATGTCGCCTCGGTCAAATTGACGCATCAGAAAGAATTGTTTGGAGTTGCCGATGACAACGGGACGGATGCGGGAGGATTTGAAACGGCTATACTGCTGCACAATCGAAGCCGTCCAGCATGAGAATTTGCGAAGCTGCGCGTAGGCTTCGGCGACGATTTTTTCGCCGCCTGGCACGTCGAGAAAACGGGCAAGTTCTTCATAGAGGATGCGCTTTCTCAAATGACGCGGCAGGGAAATTATGTGCTGGCGTGAGAAGCCGCTGATGAGAAGCCCTGCGGCGGTTTTGAGTTCAACGGCCTGCTCTGGAATGTAACCAAGCTCAAAATGCGCGATTTGTCCCGTCAGCGAAATGTTCGTCATGCCGTCGAACAAACGCCCGTATTGGCCGTGGTAGCACCAAGAGCCGAGGAGCGTGGCAAGGTGGTCAACGGTTTCCTTTTTATGTTCGGGAAACCGTGAGAATTGCATCAACTCCACGAGGCTTCCGTGTTGGGGGTATTCGGCAGGCTCGTAGAAGGCGTGCGCCATCTGCATCACGGCTCGCTCCGTCTGCGGGTCTTGCAAAAACGCGGTGATGTCGGCCTCTGGAATTGTGACGACAAACTCCTTTGCCTCGCCGTCGTTGGCATCCATGCGGTCGCGGAGTTCGGCGTAGGCTTCCATCTCCGTTGTGCCGTGCTGCATTTTGGCGCGTTTCCATTGGTGCGCGGCGCAAGCCATGCGTTGAATCGCGGGGAGCATGTCGCGGTGTTTCTTTGCCCAATCTTCAAATGTGTCGGCGTAAAGCTGATTGATATACTGGCCTAACATCGCTTGCCGAATTTGTTGCGTCTCCTCGTCGGCGGCTTCGCCTATCATGCGGGACACGAGCGCAATGGCGGTGGCGATTTGCAGTTGGTTGAGCGGGAGTTTCCGTGTGTCGAAATAGTTTATCGTGAGGTCGCCGTCTGGTTGGAGAATGATGGGACGCTCACCCATTGCCTCGGTGAATTTCCCGTAGGACAAACCTTCCTCAATGATGACGGTGTAGTGATAATACGCGGCGGTTTGTTCGAGGAGGTCGCACATGTGAACAGATTTTCCGGCTCCGGTCGCGCCGAGCAGGACGGCGTGCTGCGGCGTCGGCGGGTTGCCGATGAACGTGCGCAAGCCGACGAGGTTTCCTTGCTGCGCTCCGTCATAAATCGCTTCGGCTCCGTCGAGTAGTCCGGTGAACGTCGCCGAGAAGGGCAGCAAGTCGGCTAGATATGTGTCCTCGGCGTAGAGGCTGCGGTGGCGGTAGGGCGAATTTGTCCAGCCAGGCCACGAAGCGAAGAAAAGTTTTTTGGCCGTCGAGGGCAGGGCACACTCGCTATATTGTGCGCCGTTGAGATTGTTGATGGCGTTGCGGACGGCGGCGCATTTCGAGGACAAGCCGGACTCTGTTTCATCCCACACGCGCAGAATGTAGGTCGTGGTGAACGGGCGAATGAAGCCCGTCGAAAGCGATTCCACTTTGCGCTCTTTCTTGCCGATGGCGACGAGAAGCGAGTGGCGTTCACTGTCTTTGTATTCGCCGCGCAAGCGTTCGATGGCGCGTTCTTCCTTGTCCACCTCGGCCTTCGGCGGGAGCGGCTCAAGGTTGACCGTGATTTGGTAGTCGAGGAACGGCAGTCCTGTAAGGCGGAAAATGATTCCGGGGTATGTGCGCGACGGCCAGCGTTTGAATGTGAAAATGGCGTGATGTCTCCCGTCCATGTAGAAGCCTGTGCCAATGTTCACGCCGTCGCTGCACCAGCAATTTTCCTGAATGGTTTGGAGCGGGGCGAAGCGTCCGGCGAAGTCGATGTCGAAGCCGTCCGCGAGCGAGGGGGTGAGAAATTTTGAAAAGTAGGTGAAGTGCGCGAGGTCGTCCATCGGGGTTACTGTTGTGTCGCTGCCGAAGAGCGTGCGCAGGGAGTTGGTGATTTCATCGAAGCGCGTGCGCAACTGCGCGAGAAGTTTGGCATATTTGTCCTCCAAGCCGCCGCGTGTCGCGGCTAGAGGCGCGTATCCGGCAAGCGGCGTCGAAATGAACATAACCAGTTGTTCGCGGCGCAATTCGCGTTTGTGCATTTTCTGCCAGTAGCGTTCAAAGCGTTCCGTGCGCACTTTGCGAACGTGCGGATGCGTGGCGAGCGTTTCGGTGGCGCGATGGTATTGGGTTAATTCCTGACGGTAGTCGCAATTACACGTCCATTGAAATTGCGCACGCAATCCGTCGCCGAGCAACGAAAGCAGTGCGCGAATTTTGTCTTGGTAGCCATTGAGTTGCGCGGTTGTGCCGCCGCGAAGGTCGGGCGGCTGCAAGCAATAGCCTTTGCTGGCGATGCCTTTTTCGAGCGTGCCGTAGAGCAACAAATCTCCCGCGAAATAACCGTTGGGAGCGGAGCTATTAAGCATGACGCGCCTTTCGTTTTTTGGCCGCGCCAAGCGGCGATTGATTGTCCGGCGCAAAAGAAAAGCCCTCTCGGTTTAGCAGGTAGTCGAAAAAGTCCTCGGCGTATCCATCGGCTTTTCCCCTGCGAAACAGAATCACCCATGCGGTCGGAAGCGCGAAAATGGGAACCGCAATGCACGTCGCGGCGGTGAGACTCGCGTGAAACATCCCGTAGAGCAGGAGAAAAACAGCGATAGCACCGACGATGCCGCCAATCGGATAGAAGAAATCATTGCCTTCAAAGCCGAGGGCGCGACCTTTGGAGTCGTTCGCGCTATTCGTGTCGGTGATTCGTAGCTCGTTGCTCATGGTGGCGGGAGGTGCGGACAATCAGCGCGTTTTAGAATTGCGGGGTTAAAGCTCCGTCGCTCATGCCGAAGATATAGAACATCGCGGCCATGATTGCGGCGGCTCCAGCGATAATGATGCCCGACACGATTCCCATTTTGCCGTCCGCGTCGCCTTTCTTGAGGCGGTCGGCACCGCCCCAAATGTTTATGACGCCCCAAATGAAGCCGATCATAAACAACAGCCCCAAGCCGTATTGAAATCCGGTTTTAACTTGCGTGGGCACTTGGGCGAGAAACGGCGGCGAGAGAAGTTGCGCGGCGTGCGCGGGAGCCGCCGCGAGGAGCGCGACGGCGAAAAGAACACATGCGGAGATTTTTTTCATAGTAAAAAGTTTTCGCTCCGTCCGGCTTCGTTCGCGTCGTGCGAAAGAAAATCCGGTCAAAGCGTGCCCATGAGCGTGCCCTGTTTTTCAACGCCTGTATCGGACGCTCCTGTGTTATTTTCGGGACAAAACCGGATTTTTGGGGATTTTCCGAACAG
>Ga0123354_10016073_pt1 | contig 11726 bp, 5 predicted proteins | sample TergutLab28metaG_2_FD_97872 | JGI IMG/M metagenome (GOLD analysis project Ga0123354, IMG submission 97872) | Labiotermes labralis P4 segment gut microbial communities from Petit-Saut dam, French Guiana - Lab288 P4 | ecosystem: Host-associated > Arthropoda: Insects > Digestive system > Gut ... | reverse complement strand
CTTTATTTCTCCTTTACAAGTTGCTCAACATGTTTCGGGCAACCATGTGCCCATCTTCAGGAGCTGACGACTGCGTAGTGTTATCGCCACGTGTTGGTATTGTGCCGTGGCTGCAGGAAGGCTATCAGAACCGGTTAGCAGGTAGTGTGTCCATTGAGAAGGTCGTAGAATTACCTGCTAACCGGTTCTGACAGCCTTCCTGCAGCCACGGCACAATACCAACACGTGACGATAAAAATGCGCAGTCGTCAGTGCCTGAAGATGGACACATGATTGCCCGAAACATGTTGAGCAACTTGTAAAGGAGAAATAAAGGACAACACATAAGTGACATCTAGTTGGTTTCTTATCCACACTAAATTACGATGCACGGTCAACCACACATAGATATTGCTTTCACAATAACGAATTATAACAAGAATTCCGAATTGTTGTCCTTGTGTTTCCACCAAGTCAGAACTCAAAACTGAGGCGTATGACGAATTAACTTGTCTCCGTCATCTGCCCTGCGTTTTTGTACCGCTGCACTATTACCTTCCGTAGAATAACAATAATATTATTGTAATAATAACCGTACAATCTTGGTAGAGGTTCTTTCTTTCGGTCGTAGTCTTGACCTCTTACACCTTACTCATTGTTGATGTGGAGATAATTGTTGCACCCAATCACACTCATTGACATACACATTCGGTAGAACTCCTCTGGACAATAGATCAGCCCATCGCAAAGACCTCTACCTGAAAACACATAATATTCACAAAAGAGAGACATCTATGCTCTAGCAGGATTCGAACCCGCAATTCCAGCAAGCAAGGGACCGCAGACCTACGCCTTAGACTGCTCGGCCACCGGAATCTGTGGTACGTGTTTTTAAATGACGAAAACTTAAAGTGTCTTTAAAAGTGAAAGTCCGATAACGGCACTGTTTAAATATTCGTACACACGTGAAGTTGAGAAAGGGAGTGCGGGGTTTGATAAAGTGTTTGCCGAGGTGTGGTAGCACCGTTACATAAATTGTAGCATTCGCTCTGTTTACGTCAGCTTCTTAACATGATTTTTCTACTAAAATGTCGTTATTCTGCTTTACGATAATCTAATTTCTTCTGCATAGCATAACTGACACGTACAAACAGGTTTTCTCGTACTGTAACTTTCAGTTCTCTGTTCTGATTCCATTGTATCGCGATCGCCTATATCGATCACACTAGCCTTGCTGTCTGTCGTTTCCCTTTCAAACGCTGCAATATTTCGTTCTAGTTCTGTTCTGGGTGTGCATGTATGACTTTCTTCTGTGTTGATGTTGTCTTGTGAAGTTGAAGGTCTCACGATAGGCCGAACACCCGACCAAGGAGTCCTGCCAATAGCCTAACAAGATTCACAAAGCCGGAGAACGGGAGGGCCATGGCCGCATTGGCGTGCAGCGCCATTCAGCAGCAGTGTGCTGAAGGATAATAGACTAGTTATTTAGGCACGGCTTTCCTCGTTCTTCCGTTCGCCCTTGCGAATGCCTATCTTACTATTGTGTAATGTGGTTCGGCAGTCCAGTCACCTTGCACCGTGGGCAGTGTCGAACGGTCAACCTTAAGAGCATAATTCTGTGCAATTTAAACAGACCTTCGATGCTACAAGGCGTTATTCTTCTCAAAGGTAGGACTTCCCAAACAAAACCATCTATATAATGATTTACATAAGACATAGCGAACTGCTCCAAATGACGAGAAGAAATTCTGAATGAAATTAGGACAAAGGTAAGAGATTAGGCAGTAACAGTGGCTGTACTTTCGTACAGCTTTCATAGACAGAAATAGCTCTTGTTGATTAAGGATTGTTCTGTAGCATGATTCCTTTATGACTCTCATTATCTGTGTCTTGTTTATTTTCACCCGCTGCTGTTGTATTCCGTAAACCTTATGTCTTCATATTTTCTTTCCTGTTTATTTCACTAAATGTTTCTTAATTCATCTTCTTCCATTGTTAATATATTCTCCAATTCTGTGTTTTCCCTTTTTTTTCAGGTGGTTTCCTTTACTTTGTTCCACTCGTTCTTTCTGCCTCTTCTTTCTTACTTTCCCTTGTCTTTCTTTACACGTGCTCTCTTTTTCTTATTGATTGTTGAAAGAATGGGAAAGAAAGTTTGATAATATAAACAACATTTGCGTAAATCATTGAGCTAAGTGACAAAAAAAACTGAAAGTCTGATAATACGACCAACATTTGCCTAAACTAGTACCCTAGATTACATTAAAAGTTTAAAGTCTGATAATATGACCGACATTTGCCTAAACTAGTACCCTAGATTACATTAAAAGTTTAAAGTCTGTTAATACGACCGACATTTGCCTAAACTAGCACCTTAGGTGACGTAAAAAGTTTAAAGTTAAAGTCTGGTGATATAAACAAAACTGGAATAACGCAGTGCGCCATGTGGCGTTTAAAAGTTTTTAAGTCCGATGCTATGAACAGAACCTATTGAAAATTGTCATTTGTATCTTAAATTTCTGTGCTCCACTCCTGTATTGGACAGTTAACATTTATAAACGAACCTAAGTTGTACTGTTAATAACAACAGTTCATCAAAGAGAAAACTAATTTTTTGGCGGACTTTGTTTTGTACGATTTCTGTGCCACTTTCAGATAATATTTTGCAAACACCTAAACTGTTTCGGTGCAGTTAACATTCACTAGAGCACTGTGACACTTCGTGATCTTGTGTTCTAGGGTCACAACTTTTCTTGCAGAAAGTTTGAGCTAAGACGCAGAACAAATCCAGAGCAAAATTTTCAGTGTGGCTTAATATTCCCCCTCCCATGACAGTTCAATAATGTTTTGTGAAGGTGATGGGGTCTACAGAGATCCCGGCTGTTGTATCTTCTCCGCCAGTGGGTGGGATCGTGATGGGTTTGTGGCCGAGTGAGCGTGGGAACCCGTCCCGTGTCGCATGAGAAAGCACCATATAGTCCTGTTTATTGAAATTTTGGATATTTACGTGATTGCAGTCTATTTCCGAAAGAGGAAAGACTTAAAGGAAGCTGAATATTACGGAATATATTCATCTGGATAAAATAAATTTTCCGGAAGTGCATGAACAAAATTAAGCACTGTCGCTTCCGTCTACATTTTGAAACCCTAAATGATAGATGATTATAGGCCTAATTGAAAATTGCGTGTGCAATGATTACTGCGCTTGGTCAAAATCTCCAATTTTTAGCATAAGCGTCCATAAAATAACTGCCATAATACGTCTTAATGACGGACTCCAAACGAATTCGAAGACAATTACACGTGTAGAATTGCTAAATAAGAATTTACGAAGATCGGTCAGGAAATAAGTTCACAGTTCACATTGTGTTTGTTCTTTTTTCACCTCCAATAACAGTCCACATTCAATGTTATTGGAACCCCATTAATTTTCCCCATAATCGCCGTCATTAATGAGGCGTTTACCGCATCACTGGAAGAATTTTCTTACGTGTATGATCTGTTCGCTGTTAGTTACAAAGTGTGGTCCAAATTGTCTGCTATGATCCTTCCAGTAACTGGTTAGCGCCAAATTATTCATTCTAAAGGGTAGAGTCAGTGACGTAGCTAAGTGTTTTGACACCCGGGGCCAGCAGTCACAATGACTGAGTCTGACAGAAATTAAAAATAGTAAAAAAAAGATCTTAGTTACAGAATTTGTCTGAAAAATCTAAAATTTGTTGCTTGTAGCATATCAATATTTTTCACTTTAAATACTAATTTCGTCGCCCATTTTTTGTCCCTTGTTTGACTCCGCTGACTCGGGCCGCTGCAGTACTCGCCCAGACTAGCCACGCCCCTGGCTAGAGTCATTTTTGAAATTTGGAGCTCCACATCGTCATGCTAACATGTCAATCGTAAGACAACTATAAGAGCACCACACTCGCAACCCAGTGCATAACTAACTCAAAATAACCTCGGTTTGTACAATCATTACAATATAAAGGATTCCAATCGTCTTCTTAATGAAATAAAACCCCTTCAAATAAATTAATTTTAGAGCAGGAAGGTTCACTCAGATCAGTGGCCTACCACCAGATGTATCATAAAAATCCTTTTGCTTAGAAGAACAGATATTTGTTGCGCTGCGTTTCGACCGACAACTTTTTTCGGGACAAACACAATGAGCTTGAAGCTGGCCACATGCAAAATACGTATAGATTCAACGTCACGATTTCCTAACAATCCATTTCGGCACAGACAAGCTTCTTTCCTTCACAGATTCTCGTAATATTTTGGGCCATTTTCTCCCAAACCTAACGAAATATTTAAAAAAAATGGGGGGGGGGGTTTTTCATCTAGTTTATAACGGAAAAGCTAAGCCGTCAATCAGAGCCATTAGGCTCCATGGTCATGGCATAATGGCAGGCAAATATTTCTGAACCGTTGTAACGTAATTACAAACAAAAGAGAGACGAAGCTGCAGTAACAGAACCCACTAAAACACCAGCACGGCTTCGTGTGTGCTGTCGGATGTTAGTGAATAGGCTGCATTATGTGTTACAGCACAGGAAAGTTGGGTTGTCGTGTGGCCTACAGACTTTCGTCTGTTCCTCTCCTCTTGAATATAACAAACATTTACAGAGAAGTAAAATTAATTTACTAAGATACTCTACGGTTTTCCAAAGGCATGTAGTCCCACTTATTCCGAAAGTAACTGATATTTTGGCCTTCCAAAAGAAAATGAGATTTTTTAAAATTATTTTCAAAATTTCCTACCTGCGGGAACACTTGATTTGCGGGCTTGCTCAATCTGCAACTTTTAACTCCATGCCTGAGCCAGCCTCTGGCGACGTTGCATCTCCCAAACACACGCGGGTTGCTGCGATCTGTTCTGTGACGGCCCTGCGCTCTGTTCTGTCATCCTATCCACCCCCTGCAAGAGAAGAAAAAATTTCATTCTTCTTCTTGCAGCTTAGCAACAAATTAGCATCTTTCGTGGTACTACTTGACTAAACATGCAGTTTTTCCTGACAACTTCTTGACAATATCACGCCAACAACACTTCGCAGTTTTCGGCTATAAATGACTAGAGACACACAACCGTCCCTTATGTCATTATGGACTCGAGACAGGCTTCAGGATATTGAGCAATGGCGCTTCCAACTTACTGTCCTACCTCTGAACCATTTTACATCTAAAGTTGAGGAAGCTGCTGAAGTGACACGATGCCCATAGCCAATCGGAAAGATGCTTGACGCCGAGCATCCAGACGTATCTCTGATTTAAAATGTATTATCAAGTATAATATGAGCTGAAAAATAAGGTGTTTACTCTTTTCGAAAGCATTGTGTATCAGAGCATACGTTTTCAGTAATGAAGCTTCTGAAATCAAAATTTCGCTCAAGAATGCCCGATAAATCTTTGAATAAATCTACATGCCTATCCGTCACAAAATTTCCGGCAGATACACGACAACTTCAATTCTTGCTTAAAACCAACAATTTGCACAATACACTTGAAACATTAAAAACACATTTTGAGTTTCACATTAAAATAGATTTATATTCCTCCTACATGTTTCGATCCCCATACGGGATCATCCTCAGGGAGTATGCACTATATCGTGAGTGAAGTAACTTGACTCACGATTGTGTATTGTGCAAATTGTTGGTTTTAAGCAAGAATTGCCGCGCAATACAATGAAAGAAAACAAGACAACTTCTTACCAGATTACAGCTAAAATCCTCTTATAAATTAAAGAGCTGTCAAGATGTTTAATTTGTTCGTGGGCAGCTTGTTTGGAGTTCTAGAAGTCGTGGGCTGCCCGCATTAACTGCTGTTCAAATGTAACATTCCAGAGCTGCAGTTAAACATATTTCGGACTATCTGCTTGTCACTGCACAGTTACAGACAACTGTAGTCAAGTAGGTTGAGAAGCACTATTGTAAAGGCACATGTAACAGTGAAGTTATAGCTCAGTCTGTCTTAACTTCGGCGCTAGATGGTAGTGAGTGGTCACACTCCGGCCACTTTACCCCCGAGTAGTAAACCCCCACTCCCCAACCCCTAGTTAACCGGCACAGTAATTTGGGCGTGCCACAAAGCCAGTCTAAACGTTTTGGAGAAGTTACAAGTCTCTCGCCCATGAGAGGAACTGAACCACGATTCGTCATTTGTTTAACATATAGCCTAGTCAGTATACCCACTACACTGCCCAGGCTTCTTTTTATTGCTACTTTTAGTCACATACTGAGTCCCCACTTGTTGCGTTACAAAATTTAATATCTGTGCATCATATCACTAATTTATCGCTTATGAACTTACAATTTTCTGATGTTTTATACATTCCTCATTACTTCAGTCTAAATAAGAGTTGGAATGGCCCAGTTATTTCAGTGACTAAATTACGGGATGGACTACTGTTGAATAGTCTTCAATTCCCAAGCATAGGAAACAACTTTTTGTATTCTAAACTTTCGTACAGGCTATGGCGACACCCAATCTCCTACTGAATGGCAACCGGTGGTGCTTTCTCCGCGGATAAAACGACTGGGACCTGAAGCTGACCATTCCGTTCCACCCGAGTAAACTATGTCCGCATTCCAATATGTTATGGGGTGTAACAGGACTTTATGGCGTGTAAAGGGACTAGTTTATTTTACTGTACTGAGTCTTAAAAAACGAAGCACGAACTTCCAGTAATTTACTAAATATTCTTTGCTTGTTTTGCCTTTAAATTTCCTCTACGTCCATTTCTGCCATATAAATAGACTCACAGCACATGAATGAGAGGAAATGGGAGAAAATAAAAGCAAATATAGGGAATAAAAAATAAAGAATTAAAGGATGAATGAAGGAAAATGTCTAATGTATGTGTGGCATCTCCACACATCCTTTGTTAATGGCGCCGACCTGAACGTATTTGTGTTTATCCCTGACATCTTATGTCTGAAAATGTAAACTAGAACTTTATGACGCCTCGTAAAACCCTCTCGGTGTGTCCTTAGTTTATTCCTTTAACTTTTATTTTTAATTTTATTTAATTGTCACGGTCACCACCACCAGCAGCAGCAGCGGCAGCAGCAAGAGGCCCCCGATCTGTATGGCACGCACTATCACGTCATGTACTCGTATTAACATACAGTATTGCTTCGTGTGACATGTTGTTGTAGTGACAGTGTGAACTAACGGCACTGTACTGTTCTACTATTACTGTTGACCCTGTCCCACATACACATAGGAAGTATTCAGCCCGCAAAACAACATTCTTCCTACATAGAGACACGTTACAGCATAATCGGAAGTCATTTCCTAGGCAGACGAAGGTAAAGGGCAGTTAAATTGTGAACAGAATAAACACAAACAGACCCCAGACACCAACAACTGCTTTATTAATTCTAGGAAATGACAAACCTTGTTTGCCTCGTGTTAAAACCTTACTGATATTAAACGGCTGGCTGCAGATTTCGTCTGACTGCGTGCGACTTCCTAAAATGCATCCATTGAAAGTCTTTGGGCAACAGAGAAACTAATATCGTAAGGAATTCATTGCTTCCTCGAGGAAGACACAAACATCATGTAATCGAAGTAAATGTTCCGCAAAAAATTAGTTAAAATAAAGGATAAAATGCACAAGGAAAAATCATGATTTACTGTACCTTGTGTATCATTGAACATTCGACATACCGAGTCACGATTGAGAAAAATGGCACACACCACAGCGAGATATAGGTGCATGTCATAAACCATAGTTGTATGCATATGACTAACCGGCTACACGTTTCGTACCCGCTACTATCCAATATATTTCAATTTAACTCGATATGGAAATGATGGAACAGACCAGGTTTTCTTGGCGTAAAACCCAGACTGCACATTCACTAAGCCTAAATATGCAAAAGTTAACGGTCTAAAATATTTGCATCTTGTTAGCTGTTGTTCTAATGAATGAAGAAAGGCGCATATCTTGCGGCCTTCACGTTTCCTAGCAGTTTCACAGTTGTGTTAGAGGCGGTCTATATAAAGCACTGAACTTACTCAGGGTCACCAGAGACAACTCGCTGTGAGACTTTATATCAAGGACGTTATCACGCACATACTCTAAACCAATGCATAAACAGTTGACAGTTCAAAATTAATAGAAGTGGGACACAAACTCAAGTGGAATACACGTATTTTTAAAATGTTTTCTTTGCTTTTAACACCGACTCACAACTGAAGTTCAGTTTTGGCATTTATATTTATTGCGCAGTGCGGAACTGTCTAACTTGTCCTTGTTTGTCGTTAAATATAATTCTTTCTTCAGTTCTGAAAATGTAACTTGTATAGGAACTGGAAGGACGAAAGGGACTCTTCATTATGCTTTCATTTGGAGCATTTCTGTGTGACAGGCGAGCAATAATTGATCCTCATATAACGTAAATTGAAACAATGTTATTTTAACAATGATAAGTTACAAAAAAACAATATATATATATATATATATATACGTCCATCATTTGTAAGTCACAGTAGGCCTAATACATTGCATAATAGTACCGAAATGGATCACTCTGTTATATTTCCTCGATAAATGAGGAACTCCTAGCAGAATTCATAGATTAAAAGACAACGAATTAGTTTCCCGTTTCAGTCAACATAACGATATACTATTTAATTTTTTATGTCTTGGTGACTATATAATTCGGTCACTTGACCTTTTTAGGTAACCGTTACAAAACGTAGAATAAGGTAACATGCAGTGCACTGCATGTTACCTAGCAACACATGTAGGCATTAGGATAAAAATGTAAAATAATACATTGTTGTGTTACTGAAACCAGAAATTATTTCTTCGTCTTCTAATTTAATAATACAACGGGATGTCCTCTACAAAAAAAAAATACAATTCCTATTACATAGATTTCTAGGCTTGTGTGTTGTTATTGTTTTCGTGTTGTATCTTTTGTTTTTGGGTTGTGTTTGTGTTTGTTTTATAACTTTCACTTGTTCTGTTAAGCCTGCACATTACTAAACACATATTGAATTGAAATGAAAAGAACTGAAATGAAAAGAAATAACTGTTTACATATGTACAGATTTTCTAGACTTGAATTATTGCACATAATCTTTTAGACTCGCAATGACGTTGTGTTTGAAATTGTAACTTTATAAAAATAGTTTATACGCAAATTTTAGGCATTTCTATTATCTGTTTCCGTACACAATTTCGCGGACCTCGTTCCTATTGTTCATTAGTTTCCGCAATTCAACCGAAAGCTAATTCAAAAGTGAATCGCTCTACCCTCGTTCTTATCCTCAGAAATTCACACAGCCGCCATGTTCATTGTACAGATTAACCGTCATGCACCATGCATCCTATATATAGGACAGACGTACCGTCACCCCCAGAGTACGCTTTTTATATAATCAGTTAATAAATATATTTAATTACTTTTTTAGACTTTCTCTCACCATCTTCATTTATTCCTTCACAAGATGTCGTGTATTTCCTAATGTTACCTTCTTGGTTCATAAGATATTCACATATTACATAAATGGTGTGCTAAACTGTAAATATCCAGCTCCAGGGCCAAAGGGTTAAGAGATACTTGGTTGCACTTCAGCGACTACACCAATCTATCAAGGTCAGCGTGAGACATTTGGGCGCTCCGGGCAGGCTAAAAATTTGACGTTCTTGATTATATTCTTTAAACCATTTCGGCCTAAGAGAGGGCTGTCGAACATTTTTAGGGTGCTGGCCCAAACTGCCGATAATCTTCAGAGAAAATATTTTGTATGTGGAAATCTGAGTTTGTTCATATGGCACTTCCGAATATTTCAGCGACGTCTTTGCACCCCTTATAGGTTGGCGCCCCGGGCAGCTGCCCGGCTTGTCAGTCCCTTGGTCCGGCCTTGACTCCTATGTGAACATGAATTGGCATGACCAAATATTATCATGCTTTTGTGAATCTTCTTAAAAGTCATGTTGCTCACGCTGGAGTGTCAATCGTATCCAGCGTACACATTCTCTACCCCCACATTCTTTACGGAAATGAAAGAACAGCACTCTGTTTTCATGCTGGCGTCGTTACTCTTGCTACTGCTATGCAGCTTGCGGCCACCGTAGCGGCGCACGGGAACTCGGTGTCGGTGGGGATGTGTCAGGGTTACTCGGCGGTCCTTCTGCCCCAGCTCCAGCAGGATGGCAGTCAACTGATGGTCACAGATGACGAAGCGTCATGGATTGGTAAGGACTTGTTCACAAAATAAGCAAATCACTTGAAACTAACTTGTCACAGTACAATCCACTTCACAACTTGCCCTTTTTAATATTATCCTACCGTCCGTGCACTGTTGTCGCAAGCTGCACCTTCCCTTTAAGCTTATGCAACACAACTGTACATAATGAAAGTGACACAAACTTCTCCGACGACGACCCACAACGCTGAAGAGCAGAAGCCAAGGTTTTTTTTGCAGGTTTTCTCTGCCTTATTATCTACAGGTACCTTCCATCCCCTTCCTCTGACAACAGACAAAAATGTAGCTTCGGGCGAACCTCAAGTTCCTGTGGAGTCTTCCATATTCACAAACGAGTATAGCAAAATAACCGTTAGGTTTTGTGTGGAGAAAATGCCACTAATTCAAAAAATCGAATTAAATATGTAATGGAGGAAATGGCACTACCTTGTGGAGGAAATGGCACTATCTTATGGAGGAAATGGCACTACCTTATGGAGGAAATGGCACTATCTCATTTAGGAAGACGCAACATTTTAACGTTTATATCCAACGCGGTAAAAAAAAAATCATGTTTTGCCCCTCCACGCCATGAAGGCGCACGGAGATAGAGCACCAGTCATTTTTACCCTCCGAACCAGAAGGAGACACGATGTGGAGGTGAGGCTAATACCCACCTCACAAGGTCTAGTCACTGATAATGTAGCCACTAAATCCACTGTGGAGGAAACACCGCAGCCTTATTCAGGAAAGTTTATCATGGAAGTTTAACCACTATGTGCGGTGTAGGAAAAACTTCATCGCCTCATTCAAGAAGATCTGCTCGTTCTGATATTGACATAATATCTGGTGGTAAAGAACTCCCGTATCTGATACATGAATAGAAAATCATCTCGCTGTCACCATCTCATACCATATGGATATTGAATACATCAGTAGCAGGTCTGTTGCGTGAGGACATTTTCAAAAACTGTCACTTTTTGTGGGGTACATGTGATAAGAACATTAACATAACAGTAATCACTTCTAAAACAAGTGTTATAGCTTTACGTAAAAATTACATTTGCAAAAACTCCGACGGTAGAGGAATGCCTGTGTATCGCAGTAGGATTACAGATTTCCACTCTTGTCTTACAATGGAAACCTGTCGCGAGTACCATCGGCATGAGAAGCGGCCAGCATATCTCAATTGTTCTTATGCTGAAGGTCAAGGTCAAAGCCACGAAAAACCACGCCCTGCTCCAGGCGTCAGCTATGTTCAGCGCAAAGGACAGGGACGTCGTAAAATGAGCGCGAATACAAGCGAATTGCACAAGTATGATTTCTTTACGTAAGATGATAGAAACACTAAACAGATTGGCATAGTGATGATGCTCCTTATTCGTATTCGGGAGATTCCTGGTTCGAAACTGAGCTGGCACAAAAAAAGGTAAAGGTAAAGGTAAAGCAATCCCATCACAGGCCCTGAGGGTTCCAGGAGGTTGAGGATCCCAGATTTCAAGACAATCGGCACATGGAGGTGGTAAGATTGTCAACCCTACACAACG
>Ga0123354_10016072_pt1 | contig 11726 bp, 11 predicted proteins | sample TergutLab28metaG_2_FD_97872 | JGI IMG/M metagenome (GOLD analysis project Ga0123354, IMG submission 97872) | Labiotermes labralis P4 segment gut microbial communities from Petit-Saut dam, French Guiana - Lab288 P4 | ecosystem: Host-associated > Arthropoda: Insects > Digestive system > Gut ... | reverse complement strand
CGGAATGGCGCTCGGCGGCCGCTACCGCCTGGAGCGGCGCATCGCCATCGGCGGCATGGGCGAGGTGTGGCAGGGGTACGACGAATCCCTGATGCGGTCCGTCGCCGTCAAGGTGCTGCGCGACGAGTACGCGGGCAACGCCGGGTTCCTCGCGCGGTTCCGCGTCGAGGCCCGCAACTGCGCCGCGCTGTCGCACCCGAACATCGCCACGCTGCTGGACTACGGGGAACAGGGCGGCACCGCCTACCTGGTGATGGAGCTCGTCAAGGGCGAGCCGCTGTCCGACGTGCTGGAACGCACCCCGATCCTGACGCCCGAGCACCTGCTGCCCATCCTCGCCCAGACGGCGCGCGGCCTGGCCGCGGCCCACGAGGCCGGTGTGGTCCACCGCGACATCAAGCCGGGCAACATCCTGATCGCCCGCGGCGGGCGCGTGAAGATCACCGACTTCGGGGTGTCCCGCGCGCCCGGTCAGCCGACGATGACCGACAGCGGCATGGTGATGGGCACCGCCCAGTACCTGTCCCCCGAGCAGGCGGTCGGTCAGCTCGCCACGTCGCTGTCCGATCTGTACGCCCTGGGCGTCGTGGCGTACGAGGCACTCGTCGGTCACCGGCCCTTCACCGGGCCCACCCCGGTGGACATCGCCGTCGCCCACGTCAATCAGAGCGTTCCGCCGCTGCCCGAGACCGTCGACCCGGCGCTCGGCACGCTGGTGATGCGACTGCTGAACAAGGACCCGGCGCGCCGGCCGCAGTCCGCCGAGGAGCTGGCCGTGCTGTTCGACGGGCTGCTCGCCAGCACGCCGCCCAGCGGCGAGCCCGTGGTGTCCCCCGCCGGCACGCCCGGCCACACCGGCACACCGGGCACACCGGGCACACCGGGCACACCGGGCGACGCCGGCGGCGCGGCGCGGCCGGCGGCTCACGGCGACGGCGACCCGGCCATGCCGGCACCGCCGCCCGCGTTCCCGCCCCATCGCGTCACGCGTCCCTCGCTCGCGCCGCGCACCCCCGCGGCGCGCCACGGCGCCGGCCCCGTGCCGGCCAGCCCTCAGGCGGTGGGCCGGCGGCTGGGACGGTGGCGTTGGCCTGTGGTGATAGGCGGCCTCCTGCTCCTGCTGCTGCTCGGCGCGTGGGCGGCCAGCCACTTCACGAGTGCCGAAGGGACCGCCACGGTGCAGCAACTCGTGCTGGACCAGACACGACGAGTCCGGATCGTGACACAAGTCAGCGATCAGTAGATGAAATGATCGGGCAGGATGGCGGGCAGGACAGACCCGCCATGAGACGAGAGGCACCGCACGTGGTGGACGAAGGATCGCGGATCCTCGCCGGTCGGTACGAAGTCGGCGAGCTCATCGGCCGTGGGGGTATGGCTGAGGTACACATCGGGTACGACCGCCGGCTGGGCCGGACGGTCGCCATCAAGATCCTGCGCTCGGACCTGGCCCGTGACCCCTCGTTCCAGAACCGCTTCCGCCGCGAGGCCCAGGCCGCCGCGGCGCTGAACCATCCTGCGATCGTGGCCGTCTACGACACCGGCGAGGATGTGGTCACCGAACCGACGGGCGTCGTGGCGCACGTGCCGTTCATCGTCATGGAGTACGTCGAGGGGCACACCGTCCGCGACATTCTGCGCGACGGTGCCGCGGTGCCGATCGACGAGGCGGTCGAGATCACCGCGGGCGTGCTGTCCGCGCTCGAGTACTCGCACCGCGCCGGGATAGTCCACCGCGACATCAAGCCCGCCAATGTGATGCTCACCCCCACCGGTGCGGTCAAGGTGATGGACTTCGGCATCGCCCGGGCTGTGGCCGACTCGGCGGCGACGATGACGCAGACGCAGGCCGTGATCGGCACCGCGCAGTACCTGTCGCCCGAGCAGGCCCGCGGCGAGACGGTCGACGCCCGCTCCGACCTGTACTCCACCGGTTGTCTGTTGTTCGAGCTGCTGACCGGCCGGCCGCCGTTCACCGGGGACTCCCCCGTGGCGGTCGCCTACCAGCACGTCCGGGAGAACCCGCCGGCGCCCTCGGCGATCGCCTCGGACATCCCCGAGGCGCTGGACCGCGTGACGCTCAAGGCGCTCGCCAAGGACCGCGAGGCCCGGTACCAGACGGCCGACGAGTTCCGAGCCGACCTGGAGGCCGTGCTGCACGGCGGCACCGTGAATGCACCGGCGGTCGCCGCCTACGGCACGGCGCTGGCCACCGTGCCGGTCAACGCCAACGACGCGACCCAGGTGCTCTCCCCCGCCGCCAGCCAGACGCAGGCGATGCCTCCGGCGGGTTCGCTGCTGCCGTGGGCCGCCACCGGTGCGACCGGCCAGGGCGCCGACGCGCCGTATCAGGACGATGACGACGACGAGGGCCGGCGGCCGTGGGTGATCTGGCTGCTGCTCGGCGTCGCCGTGGTTGCCGTCGTCGCGATTGTGCTGCTGCTGATGCACAACCGCACTCCGGCGGCGCCGACCCAGGTCGCCGTGCCCGATGTGGTCAATATGGAGGCGACCGCCGCCGCGACCACCATCACCAATGCCAAGCTCACCCCGGTCCCCGCGGAGACAGCCGACGCCACCATCGCCAAGGGCAACGTCGTCAAGACCAATCCGGTCGCCGGGACCAAGATCAACCCGAACAGCCCGGTGACGTACTACGTGTCCACCGGACCGGCCGACGCCACCGTGCCGAACGTCGTCGGCCAGACCGCCGCCGACGCCACGACCGCGCTGCAGAACGCCAACCTGGTGGTGGACCCGAACCAACTCCAGGACGACAACCCGAACTATCCGCAGGGCCAGGTGACGCTCACCGATCCGCCGGCGAACACCCAGGTGACCGCCGGTTCCACGGTGACGTTGTCCGTTTCCACGGGCATGGTCCAACTCCCCGACCTGACGGGGATGACCCAGGCCGTCGCGATGCAGACGCTCGACTCGCTGCGGCTGACCGGGAACCCCGAGCCGGCGCCGACCACCGCTCCCACGCAGACCGTGGGCACGGTGATCTCGCAGGACCACCCCGCGGGCCGGGTGTCCCAGGGCACCGTCATCACCATCCAGGTCGCCGCCGCACCCACCACGGCCGTGGTGCCGGACGTCGCCGGGCTGTCCTACTCGGACGCCGTCCAGAGGCTCGCGGACGTCGGCCTGACGTCCGTGGTGCAACAGAACCAGGAGACCAGCGCGCAGGCCCCCGGCACCGTGATCTCCACGTCACCGGCGGCGAACACCACGGTGGGGCTCACCCAGAAGATCACCGTCACCGTCGCCACCGCGCCGACCACGGCCGTGGTGCCCGACGTCACCGGGCTCTCCTACCAGGCCGCCGTCCAACAGCTCGCCAACGTCGGCCTGACGAACGTGGTGCAGGAGTTCCAGGAGACCACCGCGCAGGCCCCCGGCACCGTGATCTCCACCTCGCCGGGAGCGAGCGTCACGGTTGGGCTGAACCAGAAGATCGCTGTCATCGTCGCGCAGGCACCCGCGGGCGGAGTGCCCACCTCCGGCGCCGGCAACTGACCGACTCGTCGGCGTCCGCCGTGCGGCAACGGCGGACGCCGACGAGAGTCACTCGTCGCCGACGGTCGTGTCGTTGAACGGCATGTGGGGCGCAATCGCCGGGTAGACCCACTCGAAGCAGGCGGCCAGCACGGCGGCCGCCAGCACCACCAGCAGCAGCACGCGCACCGCGGCCGGGCCGGGCAGGTGCCGCCACAGCCATCCGTACATCAGTGCCTCCCGGGATTCACGACGACCTCGCTGCGGGCTACCGCGTGGTGCCCGCGGCCTGCGTCGAGGCGAGCAACTCGGCCGGGATCGACCCGTCATCCGCGTTCGCCCAGTACTTCAGCACCCCGTGGACCACGTAGCGCTGCCGCGCCGAGTACATCGGGGTGCAGCTCGTCATGGTGATCATCCGGGCGGTGGGCGTCTGGCCGGGATGGTCCGGCACCGGCGCCAGCACCTCGACCTGGTTCGGGTAGACGATCTCGGTCGACGTCACCGTGTACACGTACCAGGTGTGCGGCGTCCTGATCACCACCGCGTCGCCCACCTGCAAGGTGGCGATCAGGTTGAAGGGCTTGCTGTAGGTGGTGCGGTGCCCGGCGATGGCGAAGTTGCCGACGCCACCCGGCATCGCCGTGTTCTCGTAGTGCCCGACGAATCCCTTGTTGAGGACGTTCGGCTTGTCCGTGCCCTCCGTGATGTTCGCCTGCCACGTCGCGCCGAACCGGGGCACCCACATCGCGGCGAAGGCCTTCGCCGGCACCGTGTACTTCGGCTCGTCCGTCACCGGCGGATCGGAGTACTGGGGCACGGCGACCTTCACTCCCGAGTCCGCCCCTGCCGGCGAGGAACCCGCGCCCGCAGCCGGGCCGCCCGCCAGTGGCAGTTGTGTCCACGGCAGCGATTGGCTGATCTGCTGCTGCGCGTTCTGCGTGACGAGGTCCGTCCACCACAGTTGCCACACCAGGAAGCCGATCAGCAGCACACCGACGGTGATGAGCAGCTCCCCCGAGACGCCGACGGCACCGAGGGCCCGATACTTCGCTCGTCGCGCGCTCGTCGCGCGTGGGGCGCGTACGTGTGTCGCGACCGTCATCGGCCCGATCCTCTCCGCCTGCGCACTGCGCTCGGCCCTGGGGCGCCGCGAGGACGTGTGTGCTGGTGTTCGGTGTCCACCAGAGCCGGGATTGCTTCGTCTAGGCTAGGTTAGGTCACCCGGCGGCCGGTCCGTGACAGGCCCCGGACCCTGGCGAGGGTAGCGGGAACGCGCCGGGGCTGCGTCGAGACGTCGTCGGACAGGAGCTATCGGACGTGCCTGAGTCCAAGTCGCGCAAGAAGGCCGCCTACGTCGCCCCTCCCGAGAAGGCGGGTCCGAAGAAGCCCAACGGGCGGTGGTTCATCCCGGTGATGGTCGGGCTGATGGTGGTGGGCCTGGCGTGGATCGTCGTCACCTACCTGTCGCAGTCCGCATACCCCATCCCCGGCATCCACCAGGCGAACCTGGCGATCGGGTTCGTGCTGATCCTCGCCGGCTTCGGGATGACCACGCGTTGGCGCTGAGTGTCCCCAGGAGTGCATAACTCTGTGGACGAATCACACCGTTGTCATTCCTGCCGGCCGGTCCCTACAGGCTGACGCCGGTCTGCGCGTACGTCGCCACGGCTGACGCCGCCAGGCCGGCGAGAACCACGACGGTCGCCGCTGCCGACACCAGGTGCTGGCGCCCTCGCGGCGCGTAGGCGTAGGCGGCACCCAACAGCGCGCCCGTCACCAGACCGCCGACGTGCGCCTGCCATGCGACACCCGGCAGCACCACGCTCAGCACGCCGTTGATGACGATCACGACGACGATGCCGCGGGCGGATCTCCCCAACCGCCGCAGTACCACCAGCACCGCGCCGAACAGTCCGAAGACCGCGCCGGACGCCCCGACGATCGCGATGTTCCAACTGCCGGTCACCGGCGCCAGCACCAGGGCTCCCACCGAGGCGCCGATCGCGGAAACCAGATAGAGCGCCAGGTAGCGGGCGCGTCCCAGCGTCGCCTCCAGGTAGGGCCCCACGGACCACAACGCCCACATGTTGAAGACGAGGTGCAGCACGGTGGCGGGAGAGTGCAGGAACGCCACGGTGAGAAACCGCCACGGCTCCGTCGCACCGATGGACGGTGCGAACCACCACCGCTGCGTCCAGCCCGGCACGCGCCACTGCAGCACGTAGTTCAACACGCACACCACGATGATCGTCAGCGTGACGACCGGGCGGCCGGCACGCACCCGCCCTCCGAACACCGTGTGCGACGACCTGGTGGTGTGCGACGCCGCAGCGACGCAATCGACGCACTGCACGCCCACCGCGGCGGGCCGTTGGCATTGCGGGCACACCGGACGCTCGCACCGCTGACAACGGACGTAGGAGATCCGGTCCGGATGACGCGGGCACACCGGAGGCGTCACGGCCTCCGGCTGCCAGGTCGATGGCGTGGCGATGGTCAGTCCTCGACGGTGATCGACTCGATGACGACGTCCTTGACCGGACGGTCGCCCCGGCCGGTGCGGGTGGTTGCGATGGCGTCGACCACCTGGGTGCTCGCCTCGTCGGCCACGCGCCCGAAGATCGTGTGCTTGCCATTGAGCCACGGCGTGGCCGCGACCGTGATGAAGAACTGCGAGCCGTTGGTTCCGGACATCCGGCCGGTGATGCGGTCGGGGCGCGTGCCGGCGTTGGCCATCGCCAGCACGTAGGGCTTGGCGAACGTCAGCTCGGGGTGAATTTCGTCGTCGAACGTGTAACCCGGGCCGCCGGTGCCGGTGCCCAGCGGATCGCCCGCCTGGATCATGAAGCCGTCGATGACGCGGTGGAAGATCACGCCCGAGTAGAGCGGACCGTCGGCGGGCTTTCCGGTGCGCGGATCGGTCCACGGCTTGGTCCCCGTCGCCAGGCCGACGAAGTTCTCGACGGTCGTTGGTGCGTGGTTCGCCAGTAGCTCGACGCGAATGTCACCCAAGCTCGTGTGCAAAGTTGCGAACATGTGCCACAGTCTCGCACGACACCACGAGGGACCTGCGATGTCGCGGTCGTCGTGGCAGAGTGTGAGGTCACAGTCCGACCGAGAACCAGGGGTTCTGAGGGGCAGCACGCTCCGCACCGCCGTCGAGAGCGCCACCGAGAAGCTCCGGGCGCAAGCAGCCGAGATCGGCACCGCGCTGTCCGACGCCGCGATCCAGGCCAGGGAATGGACCGCGCCGCGGGTCGAGTCTTTCATCGAATGGCTGACTCCGCGCCTGGAGAAGGCATATGCCGACAGCCTGCGGGCCGCGGCGCCCCGCGTGGCGAAGGCTGCCGGCAAGGCCGGCCCCGTCATCGACATCGCGCATGACAAGCTGGTCGAGGAGCTGATCCCCCGGCTGGTCACCGCGTTCCGGGAGGCTGCCGTCCGCGCCTCGGCCGTCGCGGGCGACGCCGCCGAGACGGTCCACGACCACGCCGAAGTCGTCGCCGAAGTGGCGACGCAGGTGGCGGCCGGCGCCGAGACGAAGAAGAGCCACCGGGCGGCGAAGACGTTCTTCGTCATCGCCACGATCGCCGCCGCCGGCGCGGCCGGAGCGGCGTGGTACCGCTCCCGCACCACCGTCGACCCCTGGGCCGAACCGTGGGAGCCCACGGACCCCACCGGTGCCGACTCGCTGCAGACGCGTCCGCATGACGGCCGCGCATTCTCCGACACGCTGAACGACGCGGCGGGTGCCGTCGGCGAGGCGGCCGGCACCGCCGTCGCCAAGAGTCGCGAGGCGGCCGGCACCGCTGTCACCAAGAGCCGCGAGGCGAGCCGGAAGGCCCAGGAGAAGGCGGGCGAGGTCAAGGACGCGGCCGAGAGCAAGGTGGCCGGCGTCAAGGAGGCGGCCGAGAACAAGGTGGCGGAGGTCAAAGACGCAGCCGTCGAGAAGGCGCTGGGAGTCAAGGACGCCGTCGAGGGGACCGCACGCAAGGTCGCCCGGCGCGCTCCGGCGAAAGCCGCCGACGCCGCGCCGGTTGCCGAAGCCGCGGCTGCTGAGGCCCCTGCTGGCGAGGCCCCTGCTGGCGAGGCCCCTGCTGCCGAGACTGCGGTCGTCGAGACTGCGGTCGTCGAGACCGCCGAGGCGACGTCCGACGCGGCACCGGCGAGTCAGGAGCCCGAGGCGCCCCAGGCCTGAGGCGACCGCCGCCGACGGTGCGGCACGTTTCCGCCGACGATGCGCACGTTGTTCGTCATGACGTCGGCGCGTTGTTGTCCCGCGCTGGACGCAAATGTGACGGTCAGGTGACCGTAGTACGGTCGCGCCATGCAACTGGTTGACCTTCAGGCCCGGGTGCGTATCGCTCTGACCAACACCATCGCCAACGAGTGGACGTTGTTCACGCCGTCCAGCGGCTCGTCGAGCGCCTCCGAGCGCACCATCGCGTTCCACCTCGGGTGGAACCTGCGCCCGCTGGTCGAGGCGGCCTGGGACATCGACGCCGAGTACGACCGTTCCGGCATGGTGCTGGAAAAGGTGGTCAAGCTGGAGGACGACGCGGCCGGGCGGCGCATTCCCGACCTGATTGTGCATCGGCGCGGTCGCCTCGGCCCCGAGGAGAACCTGCTGATCCTCGAACTGACGGCCAATCATGAGATGCGCGGCACCAGCGCCGGCGACTTCACGCGGGCGCAGGCGATCCAGCGCCGGTTCGGCTACCGGTACGCCGTACTGCTCGATCTGCACCTGACGCTCGACGCCGACTGCCCGTCGATCGCCCCGACCTGGCACTGGGCGACGCTGGACGGCGGCCCCGCGACCATCGAGCCGGAGGCGGTCTACCCGCCGGACGTGCTGCGCGACTTCACGGAGCGTGCCGCGCGGGCGGCCGGTGCCCGCTGATCCCCCAGCGTTTCGATTCGCAAGCCACGCCGTGCCTCGTCGCTGTTCGGCCTGCCGCGTTTCGAGATGCCGCTCGATACCCCTAGGTGTATAACGTCCGGATGACGTGCGACGACGCACGGGAGAGGACGAGGCATGATGAAGGCTCTGCGATACACCGCGATTGGTCAGGAACCGACGGTCGTCGAGGTTCCGACACCCGAACCCGGGCCCGGCGAGGTGCGGGTGCGCATCACCGCCGCCGGTGCGTGCCATTCGGACACTTTCGTCATGAGTCTGACGCACGAGCAGTACCAGCAGTACGGCTATCCGCTGCCGATGACCCTCGGCCACGAGGGTGTCGGCGTGGTCGACAAGCTCGGTGCCGGCGCGACCGGCATCGCCGTCGGCGAGGCGGTCGCCGTCTACGGCCCGCAGGGCTGCGGCCGCTGCTACCAGTGCGCGCAGGGCAAGGAGAACTACTGCCGCGAAGCCGCGGGCCTCGGCATCTTCCCGCCCGGACTCGGCCGCGACGGCACCATGGCCGAATACCTCGTCGTCCCCTCGCCCCGGCACCTGGTGCCGCTGGCCGAGCTCGACCCGGTGGCGAACGTCGCCCTGACGGACGCCGGCCTGACGCCGTATCACGCGATCAAGGGATCGCTCGCCAAGTTGGTCCCCGGCTCGTGCGCCGTGGTGATCGGCGCCGGTGGGCTCGGGCACGTCGCCATCCAGATGTTGCGGGCACTGTCGCCGGCGACGGTGATCGCGCTCGACGTCGCGGCGTCCAAGCTCGACCTGGCCGTCGCGGTCGGCGCGCATCACGCGTTCGTGTCCGACGACCGCGCGGTGGCGGCGGTCCGGGAGATCGTCGGCGCCCGGGGGGTCACCGCAGTGTTCGACTTCGTCGGCTTCCAGCCGACTCTGGAGCTCGCGCAGTCGGTGATCGGCGCCGAGGGCGACATTGTCGAGGTCGGCGTGGGCGCCGCCCAGGCACACGTCGGCGTGCTCGCAGCACCGTACGACTCCTCGATCCGCGCGCCCTACTGGGGCACGCGCTCCGAGCTGTTCGAGGTGCTGGAGCTGGCCAGAGCCGGCGCGGTTCACGTGGAGACCGAGCGCTTCGCCCTGGACGACGCGCCCGAGGCCTACCGGAGGCTGCATGACGGCACGCTGCGCGGCCGTGCCGTCGTGGTGCCGTAAAGGACACCGACCACGCCCTGATGATGTCGCCCGTCAGCCGTCCGTACGGCCTGGCAGTATGGGGTTGTACATCATCAGGGCGTGGTTTTCCGTGACGTACTCGTCGCCGAGGTCCACGCCTTCCGGGGTGCGTACGCGGCGGTACAGCAGGTTGTGGCGCGAGTAACCGCCCCAGACCTCCTGTCGCATGATGTGCTCGGCCTCGTACACCTCGTAGACGTGGCTCGCCGGGGCGTCGGAGAGCCACTGCCCGCACAGCTCCTCGTCGGTCAACCAGACGTGGAGCTGAAAGGGGCGGTCCGTGTCGTTGCGGATCATCAGGTCGCCATAGTTGTAGAAGCACGTCGCACCCGAGCCGAACGGCTGTGTCCGGTTCGCGTCGGGGAACACGTCATAGCTGTGCCGATGCCGCTCGGTCACCGTCAGCGGAGTGTGCAGCGTCATCCAGTAGACCAGGTTCGAGAGCTGGCACAACCCGCCGCCCACGCCGCTGGTCACCGTGCCGAACGACAGCACCATGCCGGGCGCGTAGCCCTTGCGGGCCGTCGTCGCGCCGATGAGTCGCCAGTAGGAGAACGTCTCGCCCAGCTCCAGCGTCACGCCGTCCAGCCGCGCGCACGCCAGGCGCAGATTGGTCACCTTGCCGCGCTGCATCCGTTCGTCGTCGTTCCCGACGAGCGCGCGTACCAGCGGAGTCGCGTGACTCGTCTGAACCACCGGCAGCGACGCGGGCCGCACCCGCGCCCACCGGTCGCCGGCCGTCAGCCAGGAGATCCGGCGGCGCAGGGTGTAGTAGCGCTTGCCGAACGCGAGCCGCACGGGGTGCCGGTACCGCGGACGCACCGCGGTCTGGCTCGCTCCGCCCTCCGACGAGCGTGCCGGCGGCGTGAAACGTCGCTGTCCCATCATGACAGGATGCCGTGGGCTGCCACTTGTCGCACCCGATCGGGTGGTCGCCGGTCATGGTCGACGACGAAGTGCCCGGCCGCAGAGTCGTGGCGGTCCGCCGTCAGTGCGGGACCGTAGGCTTGCGCGCATGGCCCTTCTCCACGACGCGATCCTGCGGCCGACCAAGGCGGAGGTGCTTACCGCGTGGGCGCCCACCCAGGAGTGGTACCCCAGCGACTCCCTCGGTTTCGAGATCGTCGGTCAATTCCGCCTCGACGACCCCGACGGCGAGGTGGGCATCGAGACATTGCTGCTGGCCGACGCCACCGGGGCGGTCTACCACGTACCGCTGACCTATCGCGGTGCGCCGCGGGAGGACGAGCGCGGCCTGATCGGCACGCTCTACCACTCGGTCCTCGGGCTGCGCTGGGTGTATGACGCCGAGGCGGACGACGTCTACCGGACCGTCGTCGCCGACACCATCCGGCAGGCGCACCATGAGGCGCGCCTGTTCCGCCAGCACGCGGACGGCACGGTGACCGAAACGGCGTCGACCGCACACGCCTGGGGAACCGGCCCGCTGGACGCCGCCGGCGAACTCGCCCTTCGGCGCCTCGTGGACGCCGCCACACCCGATGCCGCCGCGCCCCAGTCCCCCGCGCTCCAGTCCCCCGCGCTCCTGGCGACCTGGGCGGGTCACGACGAACCCGTCACGCTGGCCGTGCTTCACTGAAGCGGCGAACCGGCGTTCGTCGGCCGCGCGCGGTACCAGCGCAGCAGTATCAGGCCGCCCGCCATCAGGACGGCGGGAGCGACCCCGAACCCCAGGCTGACACCGGTCGGCACCGAACTGGGTTGCACCACGGTGACCCCCGCCGTCGTGGAGATGTACCCGGAGAACTGCAGGAACAGCGCGAACACTCCCGGGCCCAGGGCGTATCCGAGGGTTTCCCCGGCGGTCCACAACCCGGCGAACACCCCACCCTGCGACTTGCCTGTGCGGGCGGTGTCGCCGGCGATGCAATCGGCGAGCATCGCCAGTGCGAACACCTGCTCGCCCGCATATCCCACGCCGATCACCGCCGTCGCCAGGCACGCGACGATCAGATTGGTGTGCGCGACGAAGCCGACGACGGTGATGAGCGCGCCGCCGAGGGCGAATACCAGCGAGGCGGTGACAAAGCCACGCAGCGTGCCGATGCGCCGGCCGGCCCGCGACCACATCGGCATGAAGAAGACCGCGGGAGCG
>Ga0123354_10016071_pt1 | contig 11726 bp, 11 predicted proteins | sample TergutLab28metaG_2_FD_97872 | JGI IMG/M metagenome (GOLD analysis project Ga0123354, IMG submission 97872) | Labiotermes labralis P4 segment gut microbial communities from Petit-Saut dam, French Guiana - Lab288 P4 | ecosystem: Host-associated > Arthropoda: Insects > Digestive system > Gut ... | reverse complement strand
TGTTTGCGGCCAAAGAGCCAGACCACCGCGCAAAGCCCCAAAAGCCCGCCGTGGAAGCTCATGCCCCCCTGCCAGATCTGGAAAATGGCCAGGGGATCCTTCAGATAGACGCCAAGATCATAGAAGAGCACATATCCGAGCCTGGCGCCGATCACCAGGCCCATCACGCACCAGGTGATGAAGTCGTCCACCTGGGCCGGGGTCCAGCCGGAAGCGGGATTTTTGGCCCTTTTGCGGGCAAGGAGCCATCCCGTGGCGAATCCGAAGAGATACATGAGGCCGTACCAGCGGATCTGGAGCGGCCCAAGATGAAGCGCCACGGGGTCAATATCGGGATGCGCGAACATTCGTCTTTAATCGTCCTTAGTTGTGAGCAGCCGGTCCAGCTCTTCCTGGTCCATCTCAAAGGAGTGTTCCGGGCCGGGAAAAGCGCCGGAGCGGACTTCCTCGCAAAAGCGGCCGAGCGCCTCCCGGACATCCCCAGCCATCTCGGCGTAGCGTTTGACGAACTTGGGCCGGAAGCCCTCAAAGAGCCCCAGCAGATCGTGGAAGACCAGCACCTGGCCGTCGCAGTCCGGGCCGCCGCCGATGCCGATGGTGGGAATGGGGATCGCCTCTGTGACCAGCCTAGCCACCGCTGCTGGCACGCATTCGAGCACCAGGGCGAAACAGCCCGCGTCGGTCAGGGCTTTGGCGTCCTCCAAAAGACGCCTGGCGGCGCCGGCGGATTTGCCCTGCACCTTGTATCCGCCGAGGCTGGCCACGTGCTGGGGGGTCAGGCCCACGTGCCCCATGACGGGGATTCCGGCCAGGACCATGGCCCGCACCTGGGGCGCTATTTCCGCCCCGCCCTCGACTTTCACCGCGCGCGCGCGGCCCTCTTTCAAGAGTCTGCCCGCGTTGCGCACCGCCTCCGGGACGTCCGTCTGATAGGAGAGAAAGGGCATGTCGGTCACGAGAAGCGCCTTGTGCGCGCCCCGGCTGGCCGCCAGGCTGTGGTGGATCATCTGCTCCATGGTGACGCTGACCGTATCGGGCAGACCGAGCACCACCATGGCCAGCGAATCCCCCACGAGCAGGACGTCCGCCCCGGCGGCCTCGGCCAGCCTGGCCTGGCCCGCGTCGTAGGCGGTTACGACCGCAAGCTTGCGGCGGCCCTTGGCGTGCATGACGGACAATGCGGTGACGGGCGTTTCGGGCATGGCGTTCTCCTTCAAGCGTTTCCCGCCCGCGTGTCTCTCGCGGGCGGGAAAACGTCCGTTGTTAGTACCGGTAGTGATCGGGCTTGAACGGCCCCTTCGCGTTAATGCCCAGATACTTGGCCTGGACCGGGGTCAGCTTTTCCAGCTTCACCTCAAGGCGTTCCAGATGGAGCCTTGCGACTTCCTCATCCAGGAGCTTGGGCAGGGTATAGACGCCAATTTTGTACTTTTTCTTGGCCAGGTCAATCTGGGCCAAGGCCTGATTGGTGAAGCTGTTGGACATGACGAAGCTCGGATGCCCGGTGGCGCAGCCCAGGTTCACCAGCCGTCCCTCGGCCAAGACCAGGACGCTGCGGCCGGATTTCAGCGTCCACTTGTCCACCTGGGGCTTCACGGCGTCCTTTTTGGCTCCGTTCTTCTTGTCTTCCAGGTAGTGCATGGCGATCTCGGAATCGAAGTGCCCGATGTTGCAGATAATGGCCCCTTCGCGCATCCGTTCCATGTGCGCCCCGGTGATGACGTCCGCGCAGCCTGTTGCGGTCACGAAGATGTCGCCCTGGGTGCAGGCGTCCTTCATGGTGGTCACCTCAAAGCCCTCCATGGCGGCCTGCAGGGCGCAGATGGGGTCAATCTCCGTCACGATGACCCTGGCCCCGAAGCCGCGCATGGACTGGGCGCAGCCCTTGCCCACGTCGCCGTATCCGGCCACCACCACCACCTTGCCCGCTATCATCACGTCCGTGGCGCGCTTTATGCCGTCAGCCAGGGATTCGCGGCAGCCGTAGAGATTGTCGAACTTGGATTTGGTCGCCGAGTCGTTGACGTTGATGGCCGGGAAAAGGAGTTCCCCGTCCTTCATCATCTGGTAGAGGCGGTGCACGCCGGTGGTGGTCTCCTCGGAGACGCCCCGGATTTTTTTGGCCCATCCGGTGAAGCGGGTCTTGGACTTCTTGACGGACTCGGCCAGGCGCGCAAGGATGATGGAGAACTCCTTGTTGTCCGTGGGCTTTTTAAGGATGGCCGGATTCTTCTCGGCTTTCACGCCGTAATGGATAAACAGAGTGGCGTCGCCGCCATCGTCAACGATCAGGTCCGGGCCGGAGCCGTCCGGCCAGGTGAGCGCCATCTCGGTGCACCACCAGTAGTCTTCCAGGGTCTCGCCCTTCCAGGCGAACACCGCCGCCGTCTTGGCCTTGGCAATGGCCGCGGCCGCGTGGTCCTGGGTGGAGTAGATATTGCAGCTTGCCCAGCGGATGTCCGCGCCAAGCTCTTTCAGGGTCTCGATCAGCATGGCGGTCTGGATGGTCATGTGCAGGCTGCCCGCCACCTTGAGCCCGGAGAGGGGCTTTTGCGGGCCGTACTTGGCGCGCACGGCCATGAGCCCCGGCATCTCGTTTTCGGCGATGATCATTTCCTTGCGGCCCCACTCGGCCTGGGACATATCCGCGACCTTGTGCGGCAGAGACAAATCCAGAGGTTTCATACGCATATTCTCTTCTCCTTATTGGCGGGCCGTCCGGGCTACAAAGAACCCGAGCTCGAGCCCCAGTTTGACAGGTTTGACATCGGTTTTTTCCAGGGCGAACCCGGCGCTTTCAATCCACGCGGCAAGCTCTCCGGGAGTAAATCCCAGCCAGCGGTCGCCAAACCGGGCGCGCATCCGCTCATTCTCGTGCTTCAAATAGTCGGCTATCACCAGCATCCCGCCGGGGGCCAGCACGCGCCCGGCCTCGCGGATGGCGGCCGCCGGATCGGAGAGGTGGTGGAGCGTCAGGCTAAAGACCGTTGCCTGAACCTCGGCATCGGCCAGGGGCAGATGTTCCAGTTCCCCCATGCGAAGGCTTGCGCTTGCCAGTTCCGGCTTGGACCTGGCCAGCGCGAGCATCGCCGCCGAGGCGTCCACGCCGATCAGCGCGGACGCTTTTTTTGCCATGGCGCACAGCAGCTCTCCGGGGCCGCAGCCCAGATCGGCCATGGAGCGCCCTTTCGGTAAAAGCGAGACGATACGCCCCTCCACGTCCAGGTTTCCCAGCACCTCCCGGCGCATGCTCCGCCAATCCGGGGCGATGGCGTTGAAGAAGCTCCGGGTCTGCGTGACGCGGGCCTGGATGGCCTCTTGGGCGCGCGAAAAGTCCTCGTCCAAACCGCAGTCGGCCAGAAGCGGCCCAAGCGTGCGAAGCGCGTCCGATTCACTGGCCGAGTAAAAAACCCACAATCCGTCGCGCCTGGCGTGAACGAGCCCGGCTTCCGTCAGAATGCGCAAATGCCGGGAGACGCGCGGCTGGCCAAGGCGCGTCACGGCCACGATCTCGCCCACGTTCAGCTCAAAGCGCGTGACGAGCGCGAAAATCCGCAGCCGCGTTTCATCGGCCAGGGCCTTGAACACGGGCAGAGCCGCGAAGCCCGTCATGCGCGGACTCTCTTTGTCCTGGAAAATATCCTGTCGGCGGCGAGCCCCCCGACCAAGCCCCAGAAGGCACCCCCGATGCCGAAAAACTGGACGCCTGACGCCGTGATGAGAAGCGTCACCAGGGCCGCGTCGCGCTTTGCCGGGTCTTCCATGGCCTGGGCGAGTCCTGACGTTATGGCCCCAAAGAGGGCCAACCCGGACGCCACGGCGATAAGCGCGCCGGGCAGCGCCATGAATACGCGCGCCAAGGCCGCGCCGAACACGCCCACCGTCAGATAGCACAACCCGCAGGTTATCCCGGCGATATAGCGCCTGGCCGGGTCGGGATGCGCCTCCGGCCCGGTGCAGATGGCCGCCGTCAAAGACGACAGATTGACCCCGGAAGAGCCGAAGGGGGCCAAAAGCGTGGAACACGCGCCCGTCAGGGCGACCAGGGGCGAGGCCGGGATGTCGTAGCCGCTGGCCCGGAGCACCCCGAGCCCTGTGGCGTTCTGGCCGGTGGTGGTCACCAGGAACAGCGGGAGCGCAAGCCCCATGGCGGCCCTCAGGCTGAAAACCGGCATGGTGAACACGGGGACGGCGAATGTGGCATGGACCGGGGCGATGTCCAGCGCCCCGGCGGCCCAGGCTGTGGCGAATCCGGCCAAAAGGGTCAGAAGTATGGCGTAGCGCGGGGCCATCCGCTTGGCCGCGAAAAACACCGCGAGCATAACGCCCGGCAACAACGGGGATTTCCCCAGGTGGTCGAACACGCCGACCCCGAAACGCAGAAGGATGCCCGCCAGCATGGCCGCCACCACCGGGCGCGGGATGCGGTTCATGAGCGCCTGAAAGAACCCGGTGACGCCGCTGGCGGTTAAGAGGAGCCCCGCGACCACAAACGCGCCTACCGCCTCAGGATAGGGGTAGGCGGCCCATCCGGCGGCCAAGAGCGCGATGCCGGGCGTGGACCAAGCCGTGATGACCGGAACCCGGTACTTGAGGGACAAGATGATTCCGGTTGCGCCGCTGCCCACGCAGATGGCCCATATCCAACTGGCAAGCTGCGCCTGGCTTAAGTTTGCCGCCTTTGCCGCCTGGAAAATGAGCGCGCCCGGCCCGCCAAAGCTGACGGCCACGGCCACGATCCCGGCCGTGATGGCGGAGAGGGAGACGTCGCGCGCGATATGTGCTGTGGTTTTTCGCATACAATGATATATTGATATATCTTGATATGGTGGAATACGTCCCCGGCCCGGCCCTGTCAAGCCGAAGAAGTTAGGTGGAGACCCGTTTGACTATTCGGCAATGAACAAATCACTACCCACAATGCAATAAAATCAACCCCGACCAGATTGGATCTGGCTGGGGTCGAAAGGTCGTCTCACATGGGCGCTGTGTGGGAAAACACTTACCCGGTGTCAGTTTAACTTCTTGTCTTTATGTCCGACACTCACGCATTTTTGTCGTCTTGGGCGGATATTTTTCCCGTATAAGCGTATTAATCTTCTCGCTTACCGCCCTGGATGATCGCTCAAGCACCGCATCAAGCCCAGCCTCCAGGGCATCAGGCTCAATTTGGTTAAAACGCCGTTCGGACCACTGGGTACGTGATTCGAAAAGGCGACTTTTCATGGGGCTGCCTCCTGTGACGGACTTCCATACTTACGCCAGAAGTACCGTGGGTTTAACTCCTTAGCAAAATAATGCTTTCGTTTGATCCAAACGAAACCTTCATGTTTGGAAATGAAGGCAACATCGATTGGTCCGCCGACCGTTCCTTCGTCTGCGGTCGCCTTGCGTTCAACCGCCGTAATGCCGACCAATGCCTCTGCAAACTCTATTAACTCTTGCTTTGGCATCATCGCGATCATTCTGTTGAACTCGAGAGAAAATTCTTTACGCAATTCCGGTGCGGTTTCGTTTTCATACTGAGTTCGAAGTGTCCGCACAGCCTCTAAAACTAACTCTTTTCGATTTGCGGCATCTTCTTCTAAAATTTTTTCAGTACGCAGACTTTTTTCTATTGCCCTTACAACCTCTCCAACATTTTGCTCTATAAATTTACAGGTTCTTTGCACAAATCGTGGATCTGCGCCACCAAGGAGCCTCTGAATCACATCGGTTTGAGCAAAGGGGATAACGTGTCCGCCCTCTGAAGATGCATCAATCAAACTCACAATTGGGGTGGAAAGTTTCATCGTTTTACACACGCGTCCATCCACCCCAACCGCATACACTGCGGGAAATGTCTCTCTCAAGCCGAACCCCGCAACGACAACACCCGTCGCAGAGGCTGATGGCAATACGCGCAAAAGTGCCTGGGCAATAATACCTTTGAACCCCTCTAACCCTGTTTGGGTTAGTTTTATTAGCGGCTCTTTCGCTAATTCCTCAATGCGAACCCCACATCGCGCGATCACTTGATCGGCGGTGATACCCTTGAGACTGTCCGCGACCGGGAAAGCAGACATGACGTTTGTACGTCTTTGGAAATATTCAGAAATGAGCGTATCAGCATTCTGCAGTTGAGCTGTCCTATTCTTGCTCGCTGCATCAAAAATTTCCTTTCGAACGCTGTTGGCAACGTCGTTCTGCAGGGAGATAATCTCATTTCTAATTATCCAGTCGACGTATTTGTTGCTGACGGCGGCCGCCTCAACTAGAGGGTGCCTTTGCACATAGCCGAGAAAATGCTGCGCCCACTCAGAAACGGTGTCCCTCGATTTCATCCCTTCGGACTCTCGGAAATCTTTAACGAGGATTTCCCAGGGAACGCCGATACACTCCATGTTGCCGTTGATCATCACTCCGATCGGATATCGAGAGCTCAACTCAAACAACTTGTCAGCAGAGTCAAAAACTTTGACACGCCCATTGCCGCTGATGGTGACAGCACTATCAGTCGCAAGCGCAATACCGAGCTTATTCGAGACAGCAATTTCAGTCGTCATTCGTTCGCTACCTTAACGGAGCGTTCTGTGAACGGCCTCTTTTCGCTACTACACTACGTGTTTACGCTTTCGAACTCGCCAAATGCCACTGAATCCCGCATTATGCTTAATTATACGGCAACAGAGGGGATAAGGCAACCTCCTCAATTTCGTCATGCCTTCGGACTGTCCGCTCCCTTGGCTTGCCGCCTGATCCGCGCTAGAGACGCCGCATGAACGCCACATCCCCAAAAGTCTGCCTTGACCCCGCAAAGATCGAACGCCAGAGCTTCAAGGCCATTGAAGCGTTAGTGCCCGAGCCGCGCCCGTTCGCGGGGGGCGAGTGGGAGGTGGCGCGCCGGCTGGTGCATACGTCGGCTGATTTTGAACTGCTCGAGCTTCTGCGTTTTTCCGCCCGCGCGGTGGAGGCCGGGGTGGCGGCGCTGCGCTCCGGAGCGGCCATCGTCACGGACACGCGCATGTGCCAGGCGGGCATACCCGCGCGCAGACTGGACCCGCTGGGCTGCCGGACGCTCTGTTACATGGACGATCCGGATATCGAGGCCAGGGCGCGGGAGCTTGGCGTCACCAAGGCGCGGCTTGCGGTGGAGCGCGCCTCGGAGATTTCCGGGCCGGTCATTTTCGCGGTGGGCAACGCGCCCACGGCGCTTTTGCGGCTTTTGGAGATGATGGACCAGGGCATGGCGGCCCCGGATCTGGTGATTGGCATGCCTGTCGGGTTTGTGAACGCCGCCGAGTCCAAGGATTTGCTCCTTAAGCGCCGGGACGTGGAATATATCGCCATACAGGGCCGCAAGGGCGGATCGGCCCTGGCCGCAGCATGCGTCAACGCGCTGGCGGAGCTGGCCCTGCGGGCCAGGCCCGTTTGAGCCTGTGTGAGCGTCTGACCTTTACTTCATCGCCGTCCGCAGATCGGCTTCCAACTCGCCAAGTATCCGGGCAAAGGCCGTGCCGTAGGCCTCGGCCAGGGCCCCGGCGCTGCCGGCGCTGGCGGAGAAGGGCACTTCCTGGCGGTAGCTCTTGGAGAAGACAACGGAGTAGTCGTCGTTTTTATTTTTCAAGAGAAAAAACTGCGCTTCAAGCACGGCCTTGGGGTTGGCCGGATCGCGAAAATCCGCATAGAGGGCGTTTATCATGCCCTCGAGCAGGTGCGTGTCCGCGACGCGGCTGTTGGAATCCACCACGTTTCCGAAGAGGCCGGAGCGGCCGAGCCATTCCGAGGTCAGTTGGGTAAGGGCGGTGGCGGGCCGCACGAAAAAGGCGTTGTAGAAGTCAGGGACGTAGCGGGCCTCGTCCATGCGATAGACCATTTCCCTGCCTTGATAGGCCGGGCTTACGCGCAAGGGGCGGACCTTGAGAACGGTCCTGTCTTGCGTCTGCGGGGCGGCTTGCGGGCGCGGCGCGGCGATGGAGTAGAAGCGGCGCTCCGGGTCAGGGCGGTTCAGCGGATTGGCGCATCCGGCAAGAAGGGCGAGCAGGGCCGCGGACAGCGCCAAAAAAGCCATCGGGCGCGCAAGAAGACGCATCATCTGTTTTTCTCCGGGTTCACTTTGGCCGGGGGAGCGCCGAAAAAGAGCCGCGAGGGATTGTGCTTGGCGTCTCCGGTCAGATCGTTCAAGTTTTCAAGCAGTTGCTTGCCCTGCTGCAGGATGTTCTGCACGTCGTCATGCTGGGTGGACACCAGGGAGTTGGCCTCGCGCAGGAAACGGCGCAGATCGGCGATGGTCTGGGGCAGGTTGTTTGCGGAGACCTTGAGGCTCCCGAGCGACGCCGCCAGATTTTGCAGGGCCAGGCGGGTGTCCTTGCTGCCGGTGAAGGCCTTCAGGTTGTCGTTTGTCTTGCGCAGGTCGGAGATGAGCCCGTTCAAATTGTCCGAGAGCTTGCCGATGTTGGCGTCCTCCACGGCCTGGCGGGAGAGTATCAGGAGCGCGTCGAGGTTTTTCACGGCCTTGTCGAGTCCGGCCTCTTCGAGCTTGCTCAGGATTTTGGAGAAGGTCTCGAAGGTTTCCTCAAGCCTGGCGATGGTGCTGGGCGCCGAGGGGACGTACAGGTACTCCGGGGTCCAACTGAAGGGCAGGAGCGCGCCGGCCTTGGGGGTGACGTAATCCATTTCCAGATAGGCCGTGCCGGTGAGACCCTGGGGGGTGATGCGTATCCGCAGACCCTTCTCGATTTCGCGCTCGAGGGCCTCCTGCATTTCCCCTCTGTGGAAGGGCAGAGGGGTGTTGGGGTCCAGGGCCATTTCCACCAGCACGTAGCGGTAGGGCGTGCCCTTCATGCGGTATTTGTCGTTGGCGAAGCGGATGCGCTCCACGGAGCCGATTTTCACGCCCTTGAACTTGAGTGGCGAACCCACGTCCACGCCCTGCACGGACTCGTCGAAATAGGTCTCCAGCATGATTCTGTGCTTGGTCAGGGAGCCCAGGCCGAAAAAGACCAGGGCCGCAAGCATGAGGACCACGGCCCCGATGATGAAGAGCCCCAGCTTGAAGTAGTTGGTGTGAACGCTCATGTGGGACGGTTCGCCTCTCGGTTGAAGAATTGCCGGACTCTCGGGTCCGCGTGGTCGCGAAGCTCTTTGGGCGGTCCTTCGGCGATTATGCCCTGGGCCTTTCCGTCCACCATGATCGCCCGGTCCGCAATGGCAAAGACGCTGGCCAGTTCGTGGCTCACCATGACGAAGGTAATGCCGAGATTTTTCGACAAGGTCAAAATGAGCTCGTCTAGCCCGGCCGAGGTCACGGGATCAAGCCCGGCTTGGGGCTCGTCCAGAAAGAGGATGGCCGGGTCCAGGGCCATGGCCCGGGCTATTGCCGCGCGCTTTTGCATGCCCCCGGAGAGCTCCGAGGGCAGCTTCTCCTCCACGCCCGCAAGCCCGACCAGCTTCAGTTTCAGACGCGCCACGGCCTCGCGCGCGTCTTTGGGCAGCCCGGTGAACTCCTCCAGGGGCAGACACACGTTCTCAAGGATAGTCATTGACCCAAAGAGCGCCCCGGCCTGGTACGTCACGCCAAACGAGCGCAATATCTCCCGGCGCTCACGCCCCTCGGCGGTCACTATGTCCCTGCCGTGGATCAGCACATGGCCGGCCATGGGCTCGTAGAGTCCGATCATGTGCTTCAAAATCGTTGACTTGCCCGAGCCCGAGCCCCCAAGGATGACGAACACCTCGCCGGGCATCACCTGAAACGTCACGTCTTTTAGCAGCGTTTTGCCGCCGTATCCCATGGTGAGTCCCGTCACCTCGATGATCGGGCGTTCCATCACCAGCCCATCACATAAAACACCACGGCGAAGGCGCCATCCGCCACGGCGATGAGGATGATGCCGGACACCACGGCGCTTGTGGTGGATTCGCCCACCGAACTCGCGCCGCCGCGCGTGCGCAGACCCCTCTGGCAGCCGATGGCGCACACAAGCAGGCTAAAGAATACGGCCTTGACGAGCCCCCCGGTCACGTCGCCAAGCTGAACCGACGTCTTGATCTGGTTTATGAAGGTCACCAGCGGATACCCTAGGGAGAGCATGACCAGGGCCCCGCCCACGAGCCCGGCCAGGCTGAAAAAGAGGGTCAGAAACGGGGTCATGATCATGGTGGCCGAAACCCTGGTGACCACCAGAAAGCGCACCGGATCGAGGCCCATGGTCTGAAGGGCGTTTATCTCCTCGTTTATGGTCATGGTCCCGATTTCCGCAGCAAAGGCGGAGCCTGAGCGGCCGGCCAGGATGATGGCCGTGACGAGCGGACCGAGCTCCCGGACGAGCGAAAGCGCCAGCAGGTTGCCCACAAAGATTTCCGCGCCGAATTGTTTGAGCGGCATGGCTGACTGGAAGGCCAGAATAAGGCCCATGAGAAAGCCGATCAGCACGATGATGGGCAGCGCGTCGGCTCCGGCGGTTTCCGCCACGTACAGGGCGTCGCGCCAGCGTATCTTGCGGGGATTGGCCAAGGCGTAAACCACCGCCGCGCAAAACTCCCCCACAAACTCCACTATGGCCGCCACGTCGTCCCACAGTTGGGCGGTCCCGCGTCCGATTTGCTCCGGGAAACTCGCCCTTTGCGCCCCTTGCGCCGGGGGCGCGATATCCGCCGGGGTAAACTCGCTGTACAGGGCCTGATAGCGATCGCTTAGCCCCTCAAGCCGGAACGTTGCCCCGGCGGCCTCGGCCCGGCGCCTGAGCTCCACCAGGAGCGCCATGCCCGACACGTCGCAATACGAGACGTCCGCAGCGGCGACCACGAGCGCCGTTCCAGGCGCGCTGGCCTGGCGCACCGCCTCGTCCCACACCGCGGCCACTCCCTCGGCGTCCAAACGCCCGGAAAGCGCAATCGTGTGGCCCTGCGGCGCGGCCTTCGCCTCCATTCGCGCTGATTCCATGGCATTAGCGAATAAACAGCATTTCCTGGTAGGAGGGCAGCTCCCACAGGTCGTCGGCGACGACGGCTTCCAGGGCGTCGGCGTGGGCGCGCACGGCCTGCATGGCGGGCAGCGCCTTGTCGCACATGAACTTAGCGTGGGAGAGGGTATCGGGGCTTATGTGGTCGAGGAGTTTTTCCAGGGCGGCGGTATTGGTTTGGAGCGCGCGCAGTCTGGTGGTGCAGTCCTCCAGGGTGGCCATTTTGAAGTCGTGGCCGATGGCCTTCAGGTTGGCGCAGGTGGCGGCCAGTTCGTTCTGGTAGCGCATGGCGGCCGGGAAGATGACGGTGCGGGCCATGCGGATCATGAGGTTGGCTTCGGTGGTGATGGTTTTTACGTAGTGTTCCAGATAGATTTCCTGGCGCGAGGCCAGCTCGGTTTCGGTGAGGATGTTGTATTTGGCGAAGAGTTCGATGGAGGCCTTGCTGGTGAGGGCGGGCAGGGCGTCCGGGGTGGTGCGCAGATTGGGCAGACCGCGCCTTGCGGCCTCGGCGTGCCACTCGTCGGAATAGCCGTTGCCGTTGAAGATGACGGCGCCGTGGTCGTTCATGATTTTCTGCAGGAGGTTCTGCACGGCCTGGTTGAACCGGGTTTTTGTGGTCCGGCCCAGTTTTTCGAGCTGTGTGGCGATGTAGTCCAGGGACTCGGCGAACATGGCGTTCAAGGCCACCTGGGGGCCGGCGATGGACTGGGGCGCGCCCACGGCGCGGAACTCGAAGCGGTTGCCGGTGAAGGCGAAGGGGCTGGTGCGGTTGCGGTCGCC
>Ga0123354_10016067_pt1 | contig 11728 bp, 7 predicted proteins | sample TergutLab28metaG_2_FD_97872 | JGI IMG/M metagenome (GOLD analysis project Ga0123354, IMG submission 97872) | Labiotermes labralis P4 segment gut microbial communities from Petit-Saut dam, French Guiana - Lab288 P4 | ecosystem: Host-associated > Arthropoda: Insects > Digestive system > Gut ... | reverse complement strand
TTTCTCTTCAAAATGCAGTTTGTTTCATAATTCTAACGTATTTGGTTCCTGTATTATTCACATTTTATATACAGGGTGTGCTAAAATTAAAAAAAAATAATTCCGGCGCCAAAAGGTTAAACACGTAGGCTACACGCTGTCGTGTTGCCGGTGGCTACATACTTGTATCCACGTGAAGACCTTATAAACCCGTTGACTCTAGCCAGTACCTAACCAAACTGTACCCTAATCCTCTTTTCTTTATCGAACTGCTAATTGCGCCCAGCAACAAAACATCACTAAGCTCAAAGTTAGGACCTGTAGCCGCGCCGAGATCTCTCTCGAGTCTGCCATTCGGTAACGATATGTACAACTACATCAGACATTCTTAACTATCCCTGATTATCTTACATAGATTTAAGGAAATGCCCCATATAATCATTCGAATCCGTAAACAAAACTAAGTCTTGGAATACAGAATAATGTTTTCCACACGTTAAATACACCTTTTGCAAATGTAATGCATGCGGAGGATCTAAATGTGGCATGTATTGAAACAGCAGTTTATTATTATTATTATGTTGGGTTGTCGTGGTGGTGATGGTTGTTGTGGTAGAGATCATGACTACTTTTGTACTCTACAGAATTGCGCTGTTTGCAAAATTGGTTGAACATGTGGAAGCATGCAAGCAGTTTCATGACAAGTGACTTAGCTGTCACCCTCAGAGCTGCATATCAATCATAGTGTGTGTCTGGCGTTCATGTGTTGACATATACCGTTCGGCTGTTGTAGGGTGACAGCAAGACACACATACATTCTGACATGCTTACAGTATTGCTATTTCTTAAAATACAGACGACAGTAAGCTGAAGATGCGCGGAAAACATATCATCCTCATCATTGGCACAACAGCCCCTTTTGGGCCAGGCCTTCTTCAGAAATTTCTGCCAGCTGTCCCTATTCCTTGCAGCGTTCCTCCAATTTCTCTCCCCCAACTTCCTGGCATTTTCCATCACGAGTCAATTCTCAGGTCCTTAAATCCTTTCGTAGGTCGCCATATTTCGGACAGTCGGGCCATTGCTTCTTTAGATTTCGCAACAATATCTTTTTTCCGGAGCAGGTTGTCAGCCTTGGGTTAAACCCCCAGCAATCCTGGAGGACCGATTGGATTGCTTCATAGTCTAGGTCTTCATCACGGACCAGTCTGGCATGGGAGGCCCTACCAGTAGCTACGCTACCGCCAGCATAGCTCCATGACTCATTAGACCACACAAGCGCCACCACCACCTTCAAGATTATGCGATCCCTAGATGGGGCGCGGAAAATACAGTACCGTTAATTTTCTTCATACAAACAACAATTTTACATTCAGACGCTAAATAAACTTTCAAGTAATAACTTTAATGGTGTATCACTGCATAAGACCTACTAGGCCTTTTGCCCTACATCTAGCTAATTTTCTGAGTACATGCAGCAGAATACAGCTAGTCAAAAAAATTGTCCCCATTACATGAAACGCGAAGAGTCATTACCGTGTTAACAAAATAAAGCTACCTGTCCCTGTTCTGAGGTAGACTGATCCAGTTCGTGCCATTATCTTCCCATCTATGTCTAGTTTTTCTCAGTGGTCTGCTTCCTCTAGATTTCCCACCAAAATCTTTCCTATCTCCCATACTTGCCATACGCTCCGCCTGTCTCATCTCGTTTGATTTTATCCCTTAAATAATTTGCAATGAGAACTGACAACCATAAATTCCCTGTTTACGCAATTTTCTCCATCCTCCTCCTACTTTCTACTTCTTAGGTCTAGCCACGTTCTTCAGCACTCCAATTCCATAGTTGCTAAATAAACTGTTAGGTCTCTCACTGTATGGCATATAAACTGTTAATGAACGTTTGTTCCATAACATAGCAGTCGGTGACGTGGCCAAGCCGGCCTCACTTCCGATATTTCTGTAAGGGAAATGTCTAAAATCTGTAATACAGCGAGGGCAAAGTGTGACTCAGCTTTATTTCGTTGGAAATGTACCAGCCTGTTAATAATAGGTGGTAAAAAAATGTAAAGTTCACCCTTGTTCAGGTACTGAGGCTCTGTACAGGCCGTACGGCCAGTAGGGGAAGTAGAGGTATAGGTCTGCTCTTTCTGGACCACGGCACTAGAAGGGGTGAGGGGTCAGCATCACGCCCCGACCGCTCTTTATCCCCGGGAAAGACCCGGTACCCATTGTACAGGAGGCTGGATGGGTCCCAGGGCCGTTTTGGACAGGTGCGGAAAATCTCGCCCCCACCGGGATTCAATCCCCGAACCGTCCATCCCGTAGCCATTCGCTATACCGACTGAGCTACCCGGCCCACAATAGTAGGTGGTAGTGTACTAACAATTACGATGCACTTAAATGTCCAAGCCGTTTGATGCGTGTTAGTGTGATGGCACTAGATTAATTTTGATATCCAAGCCTTTTGATGGTAAGTGCTAGTGTACTAGCACTTACAAGGCATCTAAACGCAAGCACGTATGTGTAAACATTGACGAGCAAGTATGAAAATATTAATTAATACTTCGTGCTAAATGTCCTGTGCATTGTACTCCACATAAGTTTTAAAATTTAATTACCATGTAGTTTAATTTTGATTGCCCTGAAGTTCCAAACAACCTCAGATTAATTAAAGTTTTTAATTAAGTTCACACACATGCCGCACTCAGTAATTTTTGTATCGACATCAGTGGTCACGCTGTTTAAAAGATAAAACAATAGGTGGTTCGAATCCCGTTGTGATGATTTATTTCTGTGCCGTTTGTTCGGTGTTCCTCGACTGATCCTCATCCAAGGACTCCTGTGTGTGTGTGTGTGTGTGTGTGTGTGTGTGAAGTTTTATTACATCGGTAGTAATTGCTAGTGGCGACAGGCCAGTTGTACGTTGTATTTTTGGGGCGGTATTAAGAGAGCGCAAGTGTGTCAGTGGGAGTTCGAACTCTGACCTTTTTTGCTTATGTTGGCACTCCCGAATTAAGCCGCGTGGGTTATGCTACATGTCACACACAAATACCTGTTATTGTGCATTAATAATTCAAAGTTGGTCGTACGCCGTGTCTTGTTGCAGGGAATGTGCTTTTGTCTATGTGCTGTGAGCAACGCATTCATTATGGAAGAACTGGCCCCTAGATGCTACCGTCCGTGATTCTGAGATACAGAATGAATGAGCAGATCTCTGTCGGCTGACTAGAAAATGCTTTTACCCCCAACATGGAACTTGAAAAAAGTACACATACCAGTAGCGTCGAAAAGTATGCAGTTGGTGGAGGTGATATTTTGGAGTGAAAACAAATGAATCAAGAAAATGGGATGGGCAGGTGTGCCGTAACACGCATCTAATGACGAATAAATATTCGTACAGAATGTGTGATTTCAGGTTTGCGCTGCGAAGATGAGAACTGCGCTCTTCTGGGTTATTACGTGTCGAGTTGCGGCAGTTTCTGACCGACGTTTCGGGAGAGCCTATCGGTCCAACCCTCAGGGTTCAAGAATAAAAAAGATCCTGGGGACCGGTAAGTTGTCCCGAAACGTCGGTAAGAAATTACCGTTACTCGCCGCTTAATAACCCAGAAGAGCGCAGTTCTCATGCATACAGAATGTTGTTCGTGAACCTTAAGTTGAGACCTAAGCGTTGGAAAGATTGAATTAAAATGGATCTTAAAAAAAAAAACAGGTTTGGGCGGTGTGGGTTTGATTCAGTTGGCTCAGAATGGATTCCAGTGGCGGGTTTTTGTTAATGTGGTTTTGAGCTTTCCGATTCCATAAAAGAAGGATAATTTTTTGAGCAGTTGAGCGTCTGTGTGCTTTTAAAAATAATTCTGCTGGGTACAGTTAATGGAAACAACAACTTGGCTGGGGCGCAAGACCTATGTTACTGTTCGCTTTGATTGCGATGTCTAACGACCGGTTAGAGTACAGTACAACAGAACATCTGTTAGTCGAGTCAGCAGTGCATCTTCACTGTGTACTGTACAAAATACAGAGATATGTTTGGATACGGGGGCCTGATACTTTCATGACATCCATTGTTACTATGGTTACATTTTGTCAAGGCAGAAGAAATGCATCTGATAGGGAGAAAAGAACTCTTCGGAGCAAGTAGGCTTCTGCTGGCTGCGGGGAAGTAAGATATACGAAACGACTGGCATGAGTAAACATCCCTGGTCTATACACACGTTACAGGGGGGTTGACACCTCAATGGAGGCGTCGTGTAATATGATGCAGCTGAGGGAAACGGATGTGTGGTATCCCAGAGGAAATTGTATCCGGTTTTGAAAGCTTATCCCTCCATACAGGATGTCTTATTTAACGCTTTTTGTCCACAGGCTGTTTAGCAAGGACGCTTGAACGATAATATCATTGAGGTATCAATTGGAAGTACGTCTGTGTGATAGACAACGTTCGAGGCCAGTTTTAAGGTTACGTGTCGTCATTTCCTATAAGAGACAAAGAGCGTTGTATGACAAACAATTCAAATTTTGATTAAGTTTTATGAAGTGTGTGTGGTTTATGCTAGTGACGGCGCGAATTAGTTTTTGCTCGGCAGATTTTGGTGCAGACCACCAACACAGAGTTTTCGAACGGCTGTGAGTTTTTTTTCCTTTTTTTGACGCACAAACTGACAGACACAGATTCCCATTAATTGTTTATTTTTTGTGTTTAGTTGAAAAGAGCACTGGGATCTAAACACACAGTTTGATGCAGAGTGCTTCGTTGTCCGATCGTTATTTGACACGGAAAGTAACACTTCACTATTGCTATATTAATGCAATGCGCAACGTGCATCATGTTCGCATCACCATTGATTAACCAACACTCTTGCAACACACTGTGCACACTAAAACACATATTGGTTGCCGCTGTGACGCGTTTCGGTATCTGCCACCGATTCGCGTCGGAGCGGTAACCAATATGTGATTTAGTGTGCACAGTGCGGTGCATGTGTGTTGGTTAATAAATTGTGATACTTCATTGCTGCGTTCACGGAGAATTGAAAGCAGAGTGGGTTAAACTTGCGGAAATCTTCCTAATGTTTATTTGACAACCGTATGCTTGTGCATTACCTGTCTGAAAGCGTGAATATTCAACACATTTATAATGTTATTCTTTGTTTTGTGTAAATGTGAAATTTGGTTCCTCGCCCCGATAAACAGACAACGATGTTATTTAAGACCAAGTGGTGAGGAGAGGGTTAGATATATTGATAGAAACAGTAGCTGTATAGCGGGTGGCCCAAACGTCACATGACGCTACTCTGCATAAATGTTCCCCCTAGTGCCAAGTGCCTTTTGCGCCACACTGTATACTGTACATAACTAGCCGTGCTGACGTATCTACGCAATGTGACTTAGTCACAAACTAAGCTCATTACATGCGTTATACCGACCAACAGAGACGACGTGCTGTAGGAAGAACCTCAAGAATAGAGTGCAAAGTTTTCTCGTATATGGTGTAAATACCCTCGTAGTCCGTCAGGTCACGGTCACCTCTGGCACGTAGCCTTATATTCGTTGCAGAGGTGGGGGAGGGGAGGAATAGCAGGAATAAGAATGCAAGACGCCAAGACACTGTTCGGTAAATGTGACATTTACTCAGCACGTGTTGTGGGACAGTGAAACTGGACGAAGTTCTTTGGAAATTACTGGTTACTCCTAAATTTGGCAACTACCTACCAGACTACACAGCGTCACGTCTCAGAAGGAAGTAATCTGCAGAGTCACCGCAGTGAGGACCTAAACCTTCACGAACGTGTTTTATTTATTTCCTCCAAGATATGTAGTTTTTCGCAGAGTACAATGAACAAGATGCAACGTTTCACAATTTATTTATTTCTGTAAGACGCTCCACATGTTTCAGACGGTTTTCCGTCCATCATCAGGAGCTCAAAACTACACATACAGTGTCAGGTATTTGTCAGACCAATGCTGCTACCTGCTGCTAGCCTGGCCAGGCTAACGGCAGGTAGCAGCATTGGTCTGACAAATACCTGACGCTGTATGTGCAGTTTTGAGCTCCTGATGATGAACGGAAAACCGTCTGAAACATGTAGAGCGTCTTACAGAAATAAATAAATCGTGAAACGTTGCATCCTGTTGGTTGTACTCTGCGAATATATTAGCGATGCACGGACCTATTGAATGTTAAGTATGTAGTTGTATGACTCCAGTTTTGAATGAAGCAATGCCGGTTTATTAAAAATGTTCAGCTCTTCACTATGAATGAAATGTGGACGGTCGCATTTGCATGCAGCTGGCACAGGGCATGAAGGTGTCAACCTGGGTGCAGAGTTGCCTTTATCGATAGTATCTGTTCGTTCAATTCGTCTGACTGTTTTAGATCTAAAATGGAACGATCTTCGATATTCCGGCGCTCCGCTTGCTGCATTGCTGTGCGCTGATCCCACACGAAGAGCTGCCATAAATAAACTGGTCCTGTGCTTCAGTTGCGACAACAAAAATGTGCGAGCACAGGAGACCCAGGTGTTACTTGCTGACCTGCTGCATCTAACCATGAGAGCGCTCTTCTTTTCTGTGAAAATTCATAGGCTACAATGTTCATGGAGATGGTGTAGTTTTGACGTTATGAGCTGAAATATGTAACGTGATATTGTATATATTAAAATTTTCATTATATTTTGAATAACAACGTGCAGCCTGTCTCCTCTGTGTTTGAAAGCATGATGCACATGAGAGAGCTTACACTGTGAAACGAGAGTAATTTGAGTGTGAGGAAAATTACACATGGAGGGGCTTCATAATTTTTCCTCGTTGCCAGATATTGTTAGGGTGATCAAATCAATCAAGATGAGGTAAGAGGGACAGCAGGTGGCCAGGCCGCGCAACGTAGTTTAGGAATGCGAGGAACTGTACTCCACTTCCCATGCGTATTTATGGTGCCATCCTTAAGCGAATCGTGGGGACAACTTGATTTCTTATGCAACTTTATCAGCAGTCGTTCATCTAAATTTCCCTTTAAATGGTTAGGCGTTTAACATTGTAACTCCGTACAATTTAAAACTCGGTCTTACTCTCAACTAGAAGCTTATGTGACATTGGAAAATTGTATGTAGTAAAACACAACTGTGTCACATTAGGTGTATTTAATGACTATATAATGGACAACTACATGTTTCGGCCTGTACTGGCCATCTTCAGGTTGTCTTAGGGGAATTTAAGATCTTACTACAAGCATGCACGCGCACGTGATGTAGAGATCTCTACATACGGGCCTTATTAGCAAAAATAGAAACAAGAACTTCCTAGATTATGTCGGCGAGTTCTTCAGTATGTCTGCGTTTATCGTATTAAGATTCGAAGTTTTTGCCGGGCACAGTGCTTAAAGTGCTATACGGAGGCGTCCAGTCTGAGATGCAGTACAGCATTGTAGCTTCAGTTTCTCAGTCTGTTATTCGTCTATGAATGTAATACTACTTCACGCTACATACACAGTGTTCTTCGTACAGTGGTAGAGATCATAAACTAAAGGTCGTATCCGTCCAGCCACATATTTCAAGTTAGGAAGAATTCAACTGATTTTGTTGAAATTTGGTATCATGTTTCTCCGCTAAAAATTGATCAAATTTATTCATTTTGGTTTTTATTAGTGCACCAAAAACCCTGCCTTGTTTGAAGGTCAGCAAGGGTTGCTATTGTTCTGTGTATATTTTCATTTGCACTGTTTATTCTAAATATATTTGCGTATAATGGGTTTGTAAAGAAACTTAGCAACTGTATTATCTGACCACGTACAGTGTGGTGTTTCAATGTGTTATTAATCTGTGTAACGGTAATCTCTGTATCTCCGATGAACGATCACACAGTCGAGTGAAGAATTGAAAGTAACAACAAAAGTACAGTTCAGGCGGTAAATCGCCGTCCTCGTTGCGGAGGCCAGAGCTCGTTTCCAGGCCAGTCATTGTGGAATTAATAGTGGACAGAGTGGTACTAGGACATGTTTTTTTTTCCGTGTAATTCGGGTTTCTTCCGCGGGTATCATTACAGCAAGGTAACGTACTCATATTTATTTGGTATCCATACTATATGATCTTAATGTCAGCGTCATTATGTACAAAAAAACTTTTTTTTTATTATTTCGGAAACATTTGTACTTAAGTGGAGGACACATTGTCACTTTAAATTAGTTTTGCAAGTTCCGAAAATTCATCTGAACTCTATTTTAAAATGGGATAATATTAGTTTACTTTGAGTAGAGCTTTCTTCGTTTATTTGAAGACTTACAAATTGGAGAAGCGGAATAAATATGGTTTCATATATTAAATCCGGAAATAAACTGAGAGTTTCAAAGCCTGTTACTGGAGGGAACGTTTCCAGAATTTGTATTACTTGCTTGGCATGTACTGTACGTTTATGTTTTTGCCTTCCCTGGTCTTGTATATTCCTCAGGCTTACTAAGCTGACATTTAAGTGGCAAATCGTGTTATTGCAACATTTTGCAATGCGATGATTCTAGCAGCAGGTCGAGCGATCGTGGCTTTTTCAGGACAGACTATTGCACTCCCTTGCGGGGAAAAGAACTGTAATTTTGTTGTCCCATCAGCCACACCCACCGTTCTTCTTGAGGACGCAGCTATTTTATCTGGACTAATGGCTGAGAATAGAAACTCCTGTCACGAAATGACCCCACGAGACTTTGTCACATGCGCTGCCATTCGGTTCGGAACCTTTATCTTCCCTTGTCCTATCATAGTTTTAGCATTAAAATAGCTGTAAATTGGCTACGTTTTTTAGGGTCTCTTTTACTTTAAGGGAGTAAAGTGGATTGAGGAACAGAATACTGATGTAATAAGGAACTTCAGCCGTTACGAGGGTATTCCAATCGAGGGCGGTGAGATCTTCAGGGTATGAAGAATGCATGTGCACGACTTTGTTGCAACTCACTATGAGGGTATTACAGTACAAGGTATGAGAGTGGGGACTGGTTTATACCTCGCTCAGGATAGTGTCCATTGGCGGGCTGTTGTGAAAACGGTAATGAACCGTCGGGTTACGCAAATAAGGTTGTGGAATTGCATCGGCTATCCAAGGAAGACCCTTTGCGATGGAGGTTGTTGAGCATCTTGGCCTACATATGGTTAGTGTGTTGTTCAGTGTCATTGTAATTCATTGTTGCTGTTTCCACAATTACACCGACCAGTGCATGTATTCTACCGATGTCAATACGACCACAAGGGAGACCAAAGAACGGATGGGAATTGACATAAGAAATGACGTGAAGAAATTTAAAAGTAAAGAATTGGATTAGCTGCTTCCAGGATCATAATGAGTGGAAATCTTATGTTGAGAAGGCCAAAACATTCAAAGACTGAAGTTGTAGCGCCTAAAGAAGAAGAAGAAGAAGAAGAAGAAGAAGAAGAAGTGCATGTATTCGGTTTGAGTGCAGGTGTCTGTTGCTTCTACAAGTCAGTATAAGGAATTAACGAGAAGTGGTCCTTGAAGTATCGTTGTTGTTTATACAGCATTGGTTTTGGTTTCGAAACTGTAAATTTTGTGATTCAACAAACTGTAAGGGGCATTGGATTCAGTAGCGACACTGTCTGCAGCTTGATGCAGCCAGTGCGAAGGCTTCAGCTGGGAACACAATACAGCACCCAGCTATGTACTCACAATTGACACTTAATGTCATAAAAAACTGCACACATTTGCTGAAAGCAACAAGGTAGGACTGCGCAACCGAACAATTGATGAAACCTGTATTTGGACCTTTTCAGAATAGTCGGTGCGTATCTACGGTGGCGTGGTCTGTATTATGTGACTAGGCCATGGGCCGGCAACCGAGGAATCGTGTTTCGATTCCGGTAGGGAAATAGACTTTCTTTTCTCCTCATCGTCCACACCGGCCCTAGGATCCACCCATCCTCCTATTCAGTGGGTATATATGGGTTCTTCCCCTGTGGTAAAGCAGCCGGGGCATGAAACTGGCCAGTCAGCTCTATGTAGTGCTGGGGTTAGGAATGAATGGATCTATTCTTCTACTCCCCCATATTCCCTTACGGTGCACAAAGGGATAATTTTGTATTTTCTTTTACCACTGTTTGAATTTTGGCTGAGGACCGGATTTACTGGTTCGGATTCCTAGTAATTTTCATCTTTCTGCATGACGAACCGAATAATCTACGCAGTAGCTTTTATGCCTCAGAAAACCAGCGTCGAAACCGACCAAACTCGTATTAAATGGCGCCTGTTGAAGGTGCGAATTATAGATATCACCTTCTTTGTCTTGCTCATTTTAGGAGTGTCGGTATCCAGTTATTCTCAATGACTCTCAACTTACATTAGTGCGCACTCGAATTAACACCTTAATTAATGGTGCAAATGTAAACGTACCTACTGACTGCATCCAGAGATGAAACAAGATGCAGCAGTATAACAGTATGTAGTTTATAAATGTAGTTAACTTTAACAGCGCGGCTTAATTCATATATCATGGTATTACGTTTCGTAGAGAAGAAAGGCAGGGAATAAACGTAATAACTACACAAGGTGCCAGCTTTCTTCAGAATCTGATAGTCATTCAACCGCCCAAGAAATTCCTCACCTTTTTTGACACCCGACAGTTGAATGCGTTTTGATCTTCAATGCCATACCGTTGTAATGTTGAATAAGTAATCATATCCTTCTGTCACCTACGTCTCACAAGCATACAGGGTTATTCATAAGTCCGTGAAACATGTTAGAAAACTGGCGGATGCCATAGTTGATTGAAGACAGTAATGATTACATCTTTCAACAAGACGGCTCTCCGGCTCACTACAAAAACGTGCGAGGGTATCCCAATCTAAATTTGCCACAAGGATGGATAGGACGCACAGGAAAAGAAGATGATGCGTTAATGCGGTGGCCACCCCGGTCACCGGATTTAACCCCGTGCGACTTTTTCTTCTGGGGGTTTGTGAAGGACACTGTCTTTGTGCCTGCACTCCCCGCTAATCTCCAGATTTTCGTAACCGTATTACCGCTGCTGTGACTGGTCGACCGTGATATGCTGACACGCGTGTGGAACGAGATGGACTATCGCATAGATGTCGATCGTATTACCAAAGGTGGATACATTGAGTATCTGTGAAATATGTGAAAAAAACTTGGAGAGTTTCTCTCTGTATCGGCGTAAGAACTACCATGATCCGTTGAGTAGGTTATTTGTTGAGAATTTTTAAAATGTTTCACGGACTTATGAATAACCCTGTATAAATCTAAATTTTACTTTACTTGATAAGGTCGGTTGTCGTGAATCAACGGCTGTTGGAAAGCCTCCGTGACTAATTAAGTATGTAACCCTTGATAGTGGGCCACAGGTTAGGGACCTGTCGTATATAATAAAATGACTAAGAACGGAGAAAAGAGTTATGTTTGACGGTACTTACTTACTTACTCCATGGTGCAGAGTCCTTCTTGAGAAGCTAACTGGTTTGCAGCTAGTCAAGAAATTCCCCTCATTTCATGGAACCCGAAGGTTCATTACCGCACTCACAAGCGTCCGCCACCTATCTCTATCCTGGGCCCGCCCAATCCAGTCCATATACCAACATCCCACCTCCTGGAGATCCATCCTAATATTATCCACCCATCTACACCTAGGTTTCCCCAGTGGTGTCTTTCCCTCCGGCTTCCCCACCAAGACCCTATACACCCCCTTCTCCTCACCCATACGCGCCACATGCCCAGCCCATCTCATTCTTCTCGATTTTATCACCCG
>Ga0123354_10016065_pt1 | contig 11728 bp, 11 predicted proteins | sample TergutLab28metaG_2_FD_97872 | JGI IMG/M metagenome (GOLD analysis project Ga0123354, IMG submission 97872) | Labiotermes labralis P4 segment gut microbial communities from Petit-Saut dam, French Guiana - Lab288 P4 | ecosystem: Host-associated > Arthropoda: Insects > Digestive system > Gut ... | reverse complement strand
GTTCCCCGAAACTTTTCGCGTGCCAGGCCTTGAGCACTTCCGACTGGCGCACCAGGGTGCCCCCCGGCGGCAGCATGAGCACTCCCGCCAGCACGACGCACACGAGCACCACCAGCGCCGCAAGCCAAGCCGGGCCGGAATGCGGCTCGTCATCGCCTGTGGCCATCACCCGGCGGCTGCCCGCCAGGGCGCTGATCAATCCCGAGACAACAAGCAACGCCCCAAGCGAATAGTGCAAGGATTCCAAGGCGGGCCGAGAGAGGCCAAGAAAGGTCCACGCCCCCCAGCGCGCCACCTCGTCGGAGGGGGCGGCGAACAAGATGAGCGACGAGGCCAGAATCCCGACCAGGGAAAAAACGAACAACAGCCAGAACAGACGACGTATCATCAGTTGCTCCTCACCCCATACGTTGCCATGCCAATGTCCGCCTTCCCCTAACCTATCGCCCACCGACATGGCAATGCGCCCTTCCATCCGGCGCCGAATTGGGATAATTTACGACGCAAAGACCAACTCCATGCGCCGGCCAAAGGATCAGCAATGAAGAAAAAATTTCCCAAGCCCGCAAAATATGCCGTAACCATTTTCCTGGCGATATTCATTCTGCTGATTGCCATCGCTGCCGTGCGTCTGGCGTATATTCCAAAGCTTAAGCCGTGGCATACGTTTGTCCCCAATGAGATGACAGCGGCGGAGCTTTCCAAGGCGACCTGGAAAGACTATATCACCCGTGAAGACAAAATATTCGACGACATTCATCGTGAAGTGACCTTAAAGACGCCCGAGAGCGAAAAAACATCCCTCAACCGGTATTTTGAAGGAAGCCTTGTCTATCCGCCGCACCTGAAAGACGACTGGAACCGGTCGCACCTGCTCGTTCCGGAAAACCCCAAAGGAGCGGTTGTCCTAATCCATGGATTGACGGACAGCCCCTACAGTGTGCGGCAGATCGCGCTGCTCTACTACCAGAGAGGTTTCGCCACGCTGGTGCTTAGGACCCCCGGACACGGCACCGTGCCTGCGGGATTGGCCAAGGTCGCCTGGCAGGACTGGGTGGCGGCCACGCGGCTGGCGGTGCGGGAGGCGCGCAAGCTCTCTCCCGCCGGAACGCCGCTGCACATGGTCGGATTCTCGCAGGGAGGCGCGCTTACGGTCAAATACGCGCTGGATGCGCTCGAAGACGGCAGCCTGCCCCGGCCGGATCAGGTGATTTTGATTTCTCCGATGATCGGTATCACGCGGCTTTCCAGGCTGGCGGAAATACTTGCCATCCCGTCCTTTTTGCCGGGATTCCACAAGGCCGCGTGGCTTGGCGTCATTCCGGAGTTCAATCCGTTCAAGTATAATTCATTTCCCGTAAACGCCGTCAAACAGGCGCGCCTGTTGATCGCCGAGATGCGCGGGCAGCTCGCCGGGCTTTCCGCAAGCGGCAAAATAAACGCGCTCCCTCCCATCACCACCTTTCAATCCATTGTTGATTACACGGTCAGCACTCCGGCGCTCATCAACAATCTGTACAGTTACCTGCCGAACAACGGCAGCGAACTGGTATTGTTCGACATCAACCGCAATACGCCGTTCACGCCGCTTGTGCGTCCGTTTTTTGTGAACATGGCGTCACGGATATTGCCGGACCTGCCCCAACGCTACACAATAACCATAATCGGCAACGCCCGGGCCGGCGATTCCAGCGCGGTGGAACGCACCGCCCTGCCCGGCGAAACGGATTTCATGGTGAGACCGCTGGGGCTCACCTATCCGCCGAATGCCTTTTCCCTTTCCCATGTTTCGCTGGGCTTTCCGCCGGACGACCCTCTGTACGGTTCCGCACCTGATCCGCGGACAAAAGACGACTTCGGCCTGAATTTGGGCCTTGTCTCGACCGCCCAGGGGGAACGCGGCGTTCTGGCGATAAGCACGAACTCGTTCTTCCGGATCTCGTCAAACCCTTTATTTCCGTACCTGGCGAAACGCATGGACGGCATCATCAGCGGCTCTCCCGCGCCACGGACAACCTTTGACGGACACGTCAACACAAAGACCAAAATCACCGAAGAGGAATACAACGCCATCTTGAAAAAGTCGGATTCCGACTATAGCGAGGGGTTGTTTTGGGAATAGCGCTTACGAAATATGCCTGTCCATGCTGCGGGTATCTGACGCTTGATGAAGTGCCACCAGGCACATATTATATTTGCCCTGTTTGTGACTGGGAGGATGACGGGGTACAGTTTCGAGACCCAGATTATGAGGGTGGCGCAAATAAACCAAGCTTAAATATGGCAAAGAAGAATTTTAAGAGCACAGGTGCAAGTGACATAAGACGTATTGATAGAGTACGCCCACCAGAAACAGAAGAAATACCTCAAGAACGACAACACGACAACAGATAATATATAAATATAAATATAAAATAATAGAATACATGCCATGCCTGTTGATCGTTCAAAACGATATAAATCCGCAGATGATTTCTTTGATCCAATTGGCAGTGTAACAATGCGTTTAACGGTTGAAGCCGCTTTAGAGGTGTGTAAACGAGCTGCAGGCTATGATTTAATTGTTGTGCGAATTGAAGGGGGTATTTGGCATTTCCCTGGAATTGAAGCGCGACGGGATTGTATCTGGGATGGGTATGATCCTCCGATTTCTCGTGAAGGTGCCGAAGAAAACAATCGGCTTGGCGCTCAATTTATCCGCCTAAGACGTGAAGCTTACGATTACGATGTTTTTATCATTACAACGAGTTCTATCACAGGCTACAGGCATAAGCGAGCGGTTGCCGACGAACCCTCTGTCGGCTAAACGGAATTTGCACGGCTGCCCTTCCACCTTCGCGCCTGGGCGCGGCGCAAACCGGAAAGGGGGGTATCGGCCATGTGGCGGATCGTTTTGATCGCGCTCGTCGCGCTGATACTGGTCCTGGTCCTAGCCGTACCGGCTAGATAATGACGGACCCCGTATCAGAAGCGAACTGATACGGGGTCTAAAACAATCTAACCGCTGGTAGCCGTGCAAAGGCGCTAACGCGCCGTGCCCCACCCCGGTTCTGGTCACACAGGCCGGGGTATTTTTTTGAATTAAACCCCACGATGGGGCTTGTCAACCCCGGCTCGGGCGCTTCTTGTCGGCGTGGGCAACCGCCCCCGGCCGCAGCACTGGTGACACCCGCAAAGCGAAGAAGGGATTCCAAAGGGCGTAGCCCTTTGGCGGGGTCCAGGGGCAGCGCCCCTGGTCGGGGTCCGGGGCGAAGCCCCGGTTACTACACCCGGCGTAACCGGGCGAGCGTCCGGTCGCGGCCCAGGGCTTCGATGGTCTCGAACAGGCCGGGGCTGGCGGTGCGGCCGGTTACGGCCACGCGCAGGGGTTGGGCAATCGTTTTGAAGGACAGCCCGCGTTCGTCGAGGTACGCCTTGACGGCCGCTTCCAGGGGTTCGCGGGAGAAATCGGGCGCGTTCGCAAAGATGTCGGCCAAGGCAACGAGGTGCGGTTTGACGTCGTCGGTCAAAAATTTGGCCTTGGCCTGGGGGTCCATGGCGGGAGCGTCGGCCACGAAGAATTCGGCCTGATCGGCCATTTCGACCAGGGTGCGGGAGCGCGGCTGAAGCAGTGGAATAAACGATTGAAGGTAGAGCGGGTCCTGGGCCGGGTAGCCGCGCTGGGCGAGTTGTTCGGCAAGGAGCGCGGCCAGGCGGTCCAGGGGGGCTTGTTTAATGTAGTGCTGATTGAGCCAGAGGAGCTTTTCGCGGTCAAAGACCGAGGCGGACTTGCCCAGGGCTTTGAGGGAGAAGGCGTGGAGAAGTTCCTCCGGGGAGAATATCTCCTGGTCGCCGGAGGACCAGCCCAGGCGCACCAGGTAGTTGAACATGGCTTCGGGCAGGATGCCCTGGTCGTGGTATTCGTAGACAGCGGTGGCGCCGTGGCGTTTCGAGAGTTTCTTCTTGTCGGGGCCGAGGATCATGGGCACGTGGGCAAAGGCGGGCAGGGGCAGGTTCAGGGCTTGGTAGATGAGGATTTGGCGCGGGGTGTTGTTGATGTGGTCGTCGCCCCGGATGACGTGGGTGATGCCCATGGAGGAATCGTCCACCACCACGGCCAGGTTGTAGGTGGGAGTGTTGTCGGAGCGGCGCAGGATCATATCGTCCAGTTCGCTGTTTTCGACGCTGATGGGGCCGTGGATCAGGTCATTCACCATGGTCGAGCCGGTAAGCGGGGCTTTTAAGCGCACCACCCGTCCGGGACCGGGGCCGAGATTTTTCTCGCGGCAGCGGCCGTTGTATTTGGGTTTGGTCCCTTTTTGGCGCGCTTCTTCGCGCATGGCCTCGACTTCTTCCGGGGTGCAGGAGCACCAGTAGGCCGTGCCGGAAGCGAGCATGCGGTCGATGTATTCGTTGTAGAGGTGGAAGCGCTTAGTCTGGTAGATGGGCTGGTCGTCCCAGTCGAGGCCGAGCCAGCGCATGGAGGCCAGGATGCCGTCGGTGTAGTCCTGCTTGGAGCGTTCGGTGTCGGTATCTTCGATGCGCAAAAGGAACCGCCCGCCGGACTGGCGGGCGAGAAGCCAGCAGAAGATGGCCGTGCGCGCCCCGCCGATGTGCAGGTGTCCGGTGGGGCTTGGGGCGAAACGGGTGACGACGCTCAAGAGGGTCCGCGGGATTACTCGGCGGCCTGTTCGCGCACGGCGGGCTTGACCACGGAGCCGGACCGCAGACAGCGGGTGCACACGGTCATGGTGACCACTTGGCCGGTGGGTGTAACGGCGCGCACCTGGCGCAGGTTGGGCTCGAAGCGGCGCTTGGACTTGTTGTTGGCGTGGGAGACATTATTGCCGGTCTGGGGCTTTTTGCCGCACTTTTCGCAGATCTTGGCCATATCACAACCTCCGTCGGGAAGCGCTTTACACGTCCCGGGAAATATTCGAGTCCAAAGGAGGGGGATGTTTACACGCGTAATTCCTGTCTGGCAAGCTTTTTGTTGACAGAGGTTCCTTGCGCGATTACTGAATTTTGCTTTACCGGAGCGCGCATGGTCGAACGCTGGCTGGACATTGCCGACATCCCCGAAGAGGGCCGCGAGTTTCTCTTCGAGGACCAGGAATTCTGGGCCTCGCGGTGGCGGGAATTCCGTATGGACGTCTCGCCGGCCGGGGCTCTTGTCGCCCGTTTGAGCGTGGTCCCGCACGGCAAGGGGTTCCTGGTCCGGGGGCGGCTCGAAGGAAGCGTCCGCGTTCCCTGCGACCGCTGCACCGCCCCGGTGGAAGTCGCCATCCGCCAGGATGTCGACCGCTTCGAACAAGAACCGCTGCCAGGAGAAGATACCCTGGAGCCCTTATTTGTGCGCAGGCGCGGACACATTTTGGAGCTTGACGCAGGCTCCATGCTCTGGGAAGAATTCGTGTTGGCGCTGCCGGTAAAACCCCTGTGCTCCGAGGAGTGCAAGGGCATTTGTCCGCATTGCGGCAAGGATCTGAACCAGGGCTCATGCATGTGTGCGGATGCCGCGCTTGATCCGCGTCTGGCCGTGTTGCGCGGATTTTCCATCAAGAATTAGAGTAAGCTTAAGAGATAATAGAGAATAGAGGTATCCGGAAATGGCCGTCCCCAGAAAAAAGGTTTCCAAGTCCCGCAAGGGCATGCGTCGCGCCCATGACGCCCTGACCCCTCCCAACGTGATTTTATGCTCCTGCGGCGAGCCGACCCTGCCCCACAGGGTCTGCCCCAGTTGCGGCACATACAAGGGACGTCAGGTGCAAAAGAAGGATGAACCCCAGCAGTCCTGACAGGCCGCGCATCGCCGTGGACGCCATGGGGGGCGATTTCGGTCCCCAGGTGGTGGTTCCCGGCGCCGTCTTGGCCGCCAAACGCAAAGCCTACGACCTCTTCCTGGTGGGAGACGAGGCCCGGATCGTGGCGGAGTTGAACAAACTCGACACGAAGGGTCTTCGCGTGCGTCCGGTGCACGCCTCCCAGGAGGTGGGCATGAGCGAAAAGCCCCTGGAAGCTATGCGCAAGAAAAAGGACTCGTCGATCCAGGTGGCGTGCAATCTGGTGCGCGACGGCCAGGCCGACGGGTTAATCAGCGCGGGCAACACGGGCGCGGTGCTGGCGTGCAGCACCTTCAGCATGGGACGCGTCGAGGGCGTGGACCGGCCGGGCCTGGCCTCCATTTTGCCCACGGAGCGAGTCCCCTGCGTGCTGATCGACGCCGGGGCCAACGTGGACTGCCGCCCCATCAATCTCCTGCAGTTTGGCATCATGGCCGATGTGATGTCCAGGGCGCTTCTGCGTTGTCCGCAGCCCAGGGTGGCGCTTTTGTCCAACGGCTCGGAAGAGGGCAAGGGCAACCATCTGGTCAAAGAGGCCTTTGACCTGTTCAAGCAGTGTTCGCTCCATTTTGTGGGCAACATCGAGGGCCGCGACATGTTCGCGGGCAATGTGGACGTGGTGGTGTGCGACGGGTTTGTGGGCAATGTGGCCTTGAAGCTCGCCGAAGGGTTGGCCTCCTCCCTGGGCAGACTGCTCAAGGGAGAACTGCGCCGGGGATTTTTCGCCAAGGTCGGCTCCGCGCTGGCGCTCTCCTCGCTCAAGAGGTTCGCCCGGCTCATGGACTACACCGAATACGGCGGCGCGCCGCTTCTGGGGCTCGAAGGCACCGTGATCGTAAGCCACGGCGCATCCAACGCCAAAGCCATCGCCAACGCCGTGGACATGGCCGGCACGCTGGTCAGCATGGGCGCGGCCGGGCAGTTGAAAGCGAGCCTTGCCGCCAACAAGGATTTCGTCACATTTTCCAAACGGCCGGCCCACGCCGAAGAAGCAAGCGCCCAATGACCATGTGCGGCCCCTTTACCATCGAAGGCTTCGGCAGCTACGTCCCAAAGCGGGTTCTCACCAACGCCGATCTCGAGACCATGGTGGAGACGAGCGACGAGTGGATCACCACGCGAACAGGCATAAAAGAGCGCCGCATCGCGGCGGTTGGCGAGGCCTCGTCGGACATGGCCCTCGCGGCCACGCGAGAGGCCCTGGCCAAGGCTTGCCGTAGTGCCTCGGATCTCACCCACGTCTATTTCGCCACCTTTACCCCGGACGCCTTCTGTCCGAACGCCGCCTGCGTCCTGGAAGATAAACTGGGGCTCAAGGGGCTGGCCTGCGTGGACCTGAATGCCGCCTGCTCCGGCTTTCTCTACGGCCTTGAAGCGGCAATGGGCGCTGTGGCGCTTAGGCCCGAGGCTGTTGTTCTGGTCACAGCCTCGGACGTGGTCACCAGCCGCACCAACTGGGCCGACCGGTCAACCTGCGTGCTGTTTGGCGACGGGGCCGGGGCGGCGATTCTCTCCGGCCGGGAGCCCGAACCGGGCCAGGCCGTCGTCGAAGACATCGTTCTCAAAAGCGACGGCTCGGTGTGGCCGGTTCTCACGGCCAAGAGCGCCGGCTCGGCGTTTCCCTTAAAGCTTGGCGACGTGGTGGGCGAGGACTTTTTCATCCAGATGAACGGCCCGGAGGTCTACAAGAACGCCGTGCGCGCCATGGGCTCGGTGTGTGAGGAAATTCTCAAGAAAAACAACATGTCCGTGGGTGACGTGGACCTCTTCATCCCCCACCAGGCCAATCTGCGCATCATGGAGGCCGTGGGCAAAAGGCTTCACATCGCGCCGGAAAAAACTGTGGTCACCGTGGACCGCTACGGCAACACGTCGGCCTCTTCGATAGTCATTGCCCTGGCCGACGCGCGATCCAAGGGCCGGATCAGGCCCGGCACGCGGGTGCTGTTCACGGTCTTTGGCGCCGGCTTCACCTGGGGAGCGGCCCTCATTAAATTTGTCTGAGAAATGATGTTTGAATTTGTAGTCCGATTGAAGTAAAATAATTCGTCTGAAGTAAAAAAAGTTTTATCTTCGCATGACACCGGATCAAACAATGAACACACTCCAGCAAGCAAGCGCTCTTGTCACCGGCGGCTCGCGCGGCATCGGCGCGGCCGTTTCCAAGCGTCTGGCCAAGGCCGGCTACAAGGTTCTGTTGACGTACGTCTCAAAGCCCGAAGAAGCGGGAGCCGTGGCCGCCCATATCCAGGCCTGCGGCGGCGAGGCCGAGGCGCTGGCCCTGGACGTCTCCGACCGCGCGGCCGTGGCCGCGTTTTTCAAGGAGCACATTGAGGGCAAGGTCGATCTTGGCGTGCTGGTCAATAACGCCGGCATCACCAAAGACGGCCTCATCGTGCGCATGAAGGACGAAGACTGGGACCGGGTCGTTGCCGTCAACCTCACCGGCGCGTTTTCCTGCCTGCGCGAGGCCGCCAAAATCATGATGAAGCGGCGCGCGGGGCGCATAGTGAACATCGTTTCCGTGGTGGGCCAGATGGGCAACGCGGGCCAGGCCAACTACGTGGCCGCCAAGGCCGGACTCATCGGGCTGACCAAGTCGGCGGCCGTGGAGCTTTCGCCGCGAAACGTCACGGTGAACGCCGTGGCCCCCGGCTTTATCGAAAGCGACATGACCGCGATCCTGCCGGAAGCGGCCAAACAGGCGTTTCTGGACCAGATTCCACTGAAACGCATCGGCCTGCCCGAAGAAGTGGCCGCGGCCGTCGCCTATCTTGTCTCGCCGGAAGCGGCTTACGTCACCGGCCAGGTTCTGGCCGTGAACGGCGGCCTCTACCGCTGATCATGCCTCTAAACCATCCGCGCATCCTTAAGGAGAAAAGCATGTCTGTCGACGAAAAAGTCAAAGAAATCATCGTGGATCAGTTGGGAGTTTCCGCCGACGAGGTGACGCCCGAAGCCAAGTTCGTGGACGATCTGGGCGCTGATTCCCTGGATCTGACCGAACTGATCATGGCCATGGAAGAAGAGTTCGGCGTGGAAATCGGTGACGAGGACGCCCAGAAGATCGTAAAGGTCCAGGACGCCATCGACTTCATCGCCGCCGCCAAAAAGGCCTAAATCCCTGAGGGCGGCCGGCGCTCGTGAACCCGGCCGCTCTTTCCCACCAAGGTTTTACGCCATGAAGCTTAACCGTGTCGTTGTCACCGGCATGGCCGCGATCACGCCTATCGGCAATGATCTGGCCACCAGCTGGCAAAATCTCCTGGGCGGCGTTTCCGGGGCCATCCCCATCACCCGCTTCGACGCCTCCGGGTTCGACACCACCTTTGCCTGCGAGGTAAAGGGGTTCGATCCCTCCGTGTGCATCCCGCACAAGCAGGCCCGCCGCATGGATCTCTTCACCCAGTACGCCGTGGCCGCGTCGCTTATGGCCGTGAAGGACGCAGGGCTGGCCATCACGGACGATCTGGCCCCCGAGGTGGGCGTCCTCATCGGCTGCGGCCTGGGGGGGCTTCGCACCATCGAGGATCAGCACAAACGGCTCCTGGCCAGCGGCCCCTCAAGGGTCTCGCCCTTTTTCATACCGGTGCTCATCGCCAACATGGCCGCCGGCCAGACAGCCATCTTCACCGGCGCCAAAGGCCCCAACGTCTGCACCACCACCGCCTGCGCCTCGGGCGCTCACGGCGTGGGCTACGCCTATACCGACATCATGCTGGGCCGGGCCAAGGCCATGATCTGCGGCGGCGCGGAATCCACCATCGACGCCCTGGCCGTCTCCGGCTTCAACGCCATGAAGGCCCTCTCCACCCGCAACGACGACCCCGCCAAGGCCTCGCGCCCCTTCGAACGGGACCGCACCGGCTTTGTCATAGGCGAAGGCTCCGGCATCCTGGTCCTGGAGGAGCTTGGGTTCGCCAAGGCCCGCGGCGCGAACATCCTGGCCGAAGTGGCCGGATTCGGCGCCTCCGGCGACGCCTTCCACATGACCGCCCCCTCCGAGAACGGCGAGGGAGCGGCACTGGCCATGCGGGCCGCCCTGCGCGAGGCGGGCCTGGCGCCCGAGGACATCGACTCCATCAATGCCCACGGCACCTCCACCCAGCTGAATGACCTCTGCGAGACCAGAGCCATAAAGCACGTCTACGGCGATCACGCCAAAAAAATCGCCGTCACGGCCAACAAGTCCATGATCGGCCACTGCCTGGGCGCGGCCGGGGCCATCGAAAGCGTGTTCTCAGTCATGAGCATCCTTCACGGCATCGTGCCCCCCACCATAAACTACGACAATCCGGACCCCGAGTGCGACCTGGACTACACTCCCGGTCAGCCCAAAGAGCAAAACGTCAGGGCCATAATGAGCAACTCGTTCGGCTTCGGCGGAACCAACGCCTGCGTTATTTTTAAGAAGTATGAGTAAACGCGGGGAGAAACTTTTTGAAAAAAGTTTCCCCCCGCGCCCCCCTTCAAAAACTTTTAACGAGCTTCGCGGGCATCACCAGTTAAGAAGGACAAGAGAAACCGACATGGATGAAATTTTAATTCGCGATCCGGAAGTAGCCGCCACCATCGTGGGCGAAATCGAGCGCCAGGTGAACGGCCTTGAGCTTATCGCCTCCGAAAACTTCGTGTCCACGGCCGTTCGCCAGACGCAAAGCTCGGTCATGACCCACAAGTACGCCGAGGGCTACCCCGGCAAGCGCTACTACGGCGGCTGCGAGTTTGTGGACCAGGCCGAGGATTTGGCCCGCGACAGGGTGAAAAAAATATTCGACTGCGACTACGCCAACGTCCAGCCCCATTCCGGCTCCCAGGCCAACATGGCGGTTTATTTTTCGATTCTGAACCCCGGCGACACCATCCTCGGCATGAACCTGGCCCACGGCGGCCACCTGACCCACGGCAGCTCCGTGAATTTCTCCGGCCGCTTCTATAACATCGTCACCTACGGCGTGACCCGCGAAACCGGCCGCATCGACTACGACGCCCTCGAAAAGCTGGCCCGTGAGCACAAACCCAAGCTCATTATAGCCGGGGCCAGCGCCTATCCCCGCGTCATCGATTTCGACCGCTTCCGCGCCATTGCCGACGAGGTCGGAGCCTACCTTATGGTGGATATGGCCCACGTGGCGGGCCTGGTCGCCGCCGGCTGCCACCCCTCCCCCATCGGCCGCGCCCACTTCACCACCTCCACCACGCACAAGACCCTGCGCGGCCCCAGAGGCGGCCTCATCCTGGCCGATGAGGAAAACGCCAAGAAAATCGACTCCCAAATCTTCCCCGGCATCCAAGGCGGACCGCTCATGCACGTCATCGCGGCCAAGGCCGTGGCCTTTGGCGAGGCCCTGCGCCCCGAGTTCGCCGTCTACCAGCGCCAAGTGATCGCCAACGCCCAGGCCATGGCCACAGGGCTTGGCCAACTGAGCTACACCCTCGTTTCCGGCGGCACCGACAACCACCTCATGCTGGTCGACCTGACCAACAAGAACGTCACCGGCAAGGACGCCCAGCATACCCTGGAATTAGCCGGCATCACCGCCAACAAAAACGCCATCCCCTTCGAGACCGCCTCCCCCTTCGTGACCTCCGGCATCCGCCTGGGCACCCCGGCCCTCACCACCCGTGGCATGAAGGAAAAGGAAATGGAACAGGTGGTCACCTGGATCGACGCCGCCTTAAAGGCCCTGGGCAACGAAACCGCTCTGGCCGCCATCAAGGCGGAAGTCGCCGCATTTGCCCATAAATACCCGCTGTTCGCCTGGTAGAAAAATTCATTGGGGAGGCTCCGCCTCCCCAAACCCCTCCGCCAAAGGGCTTTTCGCCCTTTGGAAATACGATGTTGGCCTCAAACCCGTAAACTGGCAGCATGCCAGGTAGACACGGCGAAGGAGGCCAACATCAAT
>Ga0123354_10016064_pt1 | contig 11728 bp, 5 predicted proteins | sample TergutLab28metaG_2_FD_97872 | JGI IMG/M metagenome (GOLD analysis project Ga0123354, IMG submission 97872) | Labiotermes labralis P4 segment gut microbial communities from Petit-Saut dam, French Guiana - Lab288 P4 | ecosystem: Host-associated > Arthropoda: Insects > Digestive system > Gut ... | reverse complement strand
GTAAATATCCAACAAGATTAGAGGAATTTTTGTTTTATAATAAGTTTATTTCATACCTACGCATGTTTCGATCACATGTACTCGAAACATGTAGAGGTATGAAATAAACTTATTATAAAACAAAAATTTTGTGCATCATGTTGGTTAATTACTGAGCTAAATATACTTTCTTGCGGCGATATTTTTATTTCAAGCTGTCGGCATCAAATACGCGCTTCCCCGCACTTATACCTAAAATGAAATAAGTTCTGCACTTTGAAGTCGTGCTGGGGACTGGAGGTGATCGGTCAGTTTACGCCGGTACATTTTTAACCCGGGAACAGAACTTCTTCGATTGTAAGGTGGGCTAATTTTTCCCCAGAGTCGGTATGCAGTTGAGTTTGAAGAGGAAAGTTCCTTTGTCGGGGTTCGAGGCGCAGCAATCAATCTATATCCTCTTTCATGTTCTCGTGTAAATGGTCTGAAGACTAAGCAGAAAATCTGAAGTTACGGTGAGTGTTTGGATTCGGCCGGCTGTACTATTTCCGCTTTTCGTGAAGTTCTCTTAAGATCACGTGTACAGAGCAGTATTCAAAAGTGTTTAGCGCTTTTCGAACCACTTGTTTTCGTCGATTAATCTGAAAGATGTGACAACACTATATTACTCTAACTTCTCGGGACAGATTGCGCTCGGCCATCAAGCGACAGTTGAAGGCTGTGGAAAGGGCTGCCCCAAGCTCCCAGTTCAACTGGCCGCTGCCTTTCCCACCGAGTGCCTAGCTCCGCAAGAAATGAAACGGAATATAAAAGCCAGTATTCGTGACTGTGCAAATGCAATGGGGAGCCTTGTTAGACTGTAACGTAAATCTGTACTTGAGTCTTAACCTCGACGCTAGGTGGTAGTGAATGAAGTGCTTCGGGTGTAGTCTACTAACCTTTGGGGAAGAGCAACAGAGCTTAAATGGACGCTTCGGGGAAGAGAAATATCTCTTTTCCATGTTGGAATTGGAAACAGAACTTTTCTGTTTCAACTAATCCAGCCGAGATCCTCTTATTTCAGTCTCTTATTAATATAGTCTAGACCTCCAGCAAGTTCGTAGTAGAAGGTTTCAAAATTATAACGTTAACTTGGGATGAAATGTGTCAAAGCAGACAATCTGGTTTGTCGCTATCACAAACGAGAGTTTCTCATATGACAGTTGGCTGTTACGCACACATCGGAGTGCTGCACTCCGAGATTAACTTTGGAGATATGAGATAAGGACGTTAGAACGTGTAGTAGGGTACTAAGTCGTGCAGGTAAAGAGGTGAATACAGCAGCAGGAACGAAAGAGCGATCACAACGTACATACTAATGGCACCAACAAGAGCGCACAATTGTATGGAAATTAGCTTACATGCACGTTGTACTGTACATGTTTTGCCCAACCACGTGGCCATCTTCAGGGATGTGCAGTCAAGAGTTAGGATACATTAATATTTTCAAATGATATTATAAAAGTATCGGAAACCAATCACAAGTGCCAATAGTTTAAAAGTAAGTACAAATGTAAGTACAAATGATTACAATAAGAGTGTGCTGTTTCTGCCCTTTGTATTTTACGTCCCTGAAGATGGCCAAATGGTTGGCCGAAACATGTAGGAGTTCTATATGTTGCATGTTCCGTGTATTAATCTGGTGTATAAAAGTTTAAAAAGATCAACCGGGTATTTCACTGTGCCTTTCATATCATCGCTCAACGGACTGGATCAAAATTCACTACATGCATCTCCTCTATACCTCATTCCAAAGCACTTTACTCCATGTAAAACAACTTTTTATCTTTTAATGTTTTATACTGACCTATGTCATATGTTTTAACCATGAATTTAACCAAAAATCATATGATTTTTAAAAGTGGATTGATTTCGACACATTGCAATTGTAATTTTAATTGTAACTATATTCTTGTTCTCACCAACCTGAAGATGGCCACTTGAGTAGTCGAAACTTGTTTTTGGTCACTATGTAATGAAATTATATTTATAATCTCAGGTGCATTTATTAGTCCTTTTAAAAAAATATTTATACATGTACAGTTCATTGTGAATATATAAAATAATTTCAGCGTGCTCTTGTGCTTTGTTGGTGCCATTATTTTATATATTCGAATAATTCGCGGATCATGGATCACATAGTGATCACATGATCTTTACCACAACGTTTAACGTTTACGGTTTTTGTGCAGTGATTGATAAGGATAGATCATATTTAATTTGAATACGTAAAGAGTTTTAGATACATTGTGCATGCCTTATTTTCAGGCGCCTTCGCAGAATTGCGAAAAACGTCTATTAACTTCATCACGTCTTTATATCTGTCTGTGTGTCTCCGTCCGTCCTTTCGTCTGTCCGCATGGAACATCTCGGCTCTCACTGGACGGATTTTCGTGAAAATTTATGTTTGAGTACTTTTCGAAAATCTTTGAAGAAAATTTAAATTTCATTGAAATCGGACAAGAATAACGGATATTTTACGCGAACGTCAAGTACGTTTTTGATCATATCTCGCTCAGTTATTCATAGAACGAGAAATGTTGCAGACAAGAGTTGCCGAGAAAATAAGAACACTTTTTTTTCAATAACTTTTTTTCCCCGAAAATCTTGTCGTATATGAGATAATGCTTAAAAATGTATATTACAGCCGGACAGGCCACAGGTGAAAATATGACGCATGCGCTTTGCGTTCTGGGTACCTAAGGCTACAAACACACACTCAGAATATGTAATAATTAATACTTTTCCAGTGCAGCATTGATTACACGAAAGGGCTTCATTGTTACGTTATACGTACAAAGCCTCTCTTGTTAGTCTATGTCGCTGTAGAGAATCAGTTTAGCCATGAAAGTAGCCAAGCGTACATATATGTAAGAATTTTGAGGGACGCGATCAGGACGTAATTGAAACTGTTGGCTTGACACTAAGTATTCGTGTGTGGCAACCAATCATCTGACGAGAGACGTACAGCCACCCCCGCAACGTCGTGTATATTTATGTGCCTCAGATAATGTACTTTGTTCGGGTTAAGCTTGCTACTGTACGTAAATCTCTTATCACCGTCGTCTAAAAAATGGCGGTGTAGAATTTAGCACTTATTGCTTTGTGTTCGACATTTCGACGGATGTTACAGTTAACGAGATGCAACAGTATGCATATATTTATTTACTGCTAAATTACTCTACATGTTTCGGGCGTCCATCGCGCTCATCATCAGGAGTACATAAAACTGTAGTTGCAGCCTCTGGCACAGACGGTCCCACACTAGTCCTTATTTGGTCACGTTTGAGGAAGCTGGCTCCCCAGATCTGTACCAGAGGCTTCAACTACACTTTTATGTACTCCTGATGATGGGCGCGATGGACGCCCGAAACATGTAGAGTAATTTAGCAGTAAATAAATGTCTTCATACTGCTGTATCTCGTTGGATTTCTTCAACCTAGAATTACGATGCACGGAACCACGAATATAAAAGCTTAAAAACGAATTACGTCACAAGAGTACAATGTGAAGGAACGTGAACACGTGTAGTTTAGTAGCTTGCTGTGAGATTTTCTCTCTTCCGGGATATTACGCTGCGTAGATTGATAGTTTTTTAACCGATGTTTCGGGACAACCTATCGGTTCCACTTTCGATGGTCGAGCAGTCAAAGACTTAAAAGATGGATCCGGTAAGTTCCCAGAAGAGCGAAGATCCTATTTACACAGCGCCGGAGCCTGAATTCCTGCAGCTTGCTATGATGAAGTGTTATATTGGAGGGGGCCATGATATTCATCGTCATTACTGTGGGATTTTCACAGTTCATGAATTACCATTTGTTCCCGAAATCTGTGTACATATAATCACAAACATTGGATATGGATAATAAAGTGTGCAGATATCTTAACGGTCTGCTTATTTAACATCTACAAACACAAGGCCGTATTCTCCATAAATGCTGAATTGTGTTTCTGGAGTTTCAAACACTTACGCCTGTGTAGCAGAATTCACACATTCCATTGCTTGTGGAGAACTACCTAGATTATAATTCCTATTATTAGTTTAACAAATAGTCGTAAGTAATTACCATTGTGTTGTAATTTTAACCTCTATGTCAAGTTAACTAAGCCTTTAAGCCGGCACATGCGTATCCTGTTCTAATGCGTTCTCCCTTACTTATAAATATTTAGGAGTTTTTCGGATTGTAATGACGAAACACGACTGCCGTATTTTACCGCTTTGCGTTTGTTTATTTTCGACGCCAGCTCATGCAAAAGATTACCGAGTGAAGAGGCGCATAAAAAGAAAGAGTAACAAATTTTTGCTCACGAAGCATATCCGTCTATTAAAGCAGGCTTCCCACTGGTGTGTGCTGCAAACTGCACGCACCGTGCTGTGAATTTTGATAAAAGATTTCGGAATCAATATTACCCGCTAACATAGCTGCGAGTGTAAGCAAACTGTGCTTCTGAGAGTTTACCGGCTCGTCAGTTTCGACGGCTATATGGGAGAATTGTGTCTTTCTGTCCAGGATCTCTTCGTAATTGTTGGGTAACATGCAGGTCTCTATAAATGTGAGGTCCCTGATTCGATAATCGGAAAATTTGTGTCATTACGGAGGATCAGATGAGGCGTATCATCGTGAAGATTATAGTGAAAGATTACACATCATCCACAAGATTGGTAAGTAGTTTATACAATGTGAGAAACAGATGACAAGTTCAAACGTTAGAGAAAGACATTGAATCAAGACTACATTCCCCAACAAACTATGAGTACAAGAAATTCATAGAACGCTTGCAAGGATTCGCTGCAGAATCTTTTGTATTGGCGCCAGCTGAGAGTTCCGGATATTAAAATCTGCAGTTTACTTATTGCTTTGTGGGCTGTGAAATCTGAACCCTTATTGGAAAGGAACGGCGTCAGATAGGCCTACGTGAGAACAAAGCGGAGTGAAGATACCGGACTTTTAAGTAACAGGACGTAATTGCGGCCGAGGAATATTGAGTAATGTGGGGCTTCGGAACTTTTACCTTTTTATAAAAATTATTATTAGATTGATCGTATGGAAAAAAGATAATAGACGAATATCAGAGACGGGGCTTAGACGTAAGTATTCTTAAAATAGAATACTGAAGTGTAAGAAATGACATAAAGAACATAAAGCGCGAAAATCGCATTGAAATTCAGGGCAGTAGAACTAGGTACTTAGGATCCATCTTTACGAACTCTGAAAAATACAACGAAGAATTTTAAACGTAATTTGATAAACCAGGAGAGGAACAAAAGCACGTAATAACATACGGGGGAGTAAATATATTTCGGTGAATATAAAGAAAAGAATAATTTGTAAAGTGTTAGAAAGTACTCTTCTGTTGCATTTGGGAAATTTTAACCGTGGATTACAAGTTCAAGGAAAAAAATCTTCAGTACAGAAATTGTGTTTTGGAGAAGAACTGCAAGGACCTCCAGACTACTAAAAGTAAGGTGTGAAGTAATTAGAGAAAAAATGGGAGCAACACAGACAGTGGTGGGAAGGCTGGAAAATGACTGGTTAAAATGGTAAGGACACGTAGTACAAATGGAGGATAACAGATGGCCTGAGCGAATAGTGTTCCGTTCACCGGAAGGAAGACGACAACGTGTACGATCCGAAGTACGTGGGAAAAGGAAGTGGAGAGGGTTTTGAAGCAGAGGAATTTAACTTCTGTTGAGGCAGTAAAGCGTCAAATTTGGCACCTGAAAAACAGTACCTGGTGGACCTCTGGAAAACTGATAAAGAGCTAGTTAGATAGATTATATAAAGGAGTTTGAGATGGGCAGGGCACCTAGCACGTATGTTAGATATAACAGTGAATACAGCCCGCAGTTCCACCACTCAGGATTTCTAGTAGCGGGTGGTAAGATGACAAAATTCTATCCGCTTTGTGTATTGCATTGGGAGTTTGCTAAGTGCTAGGTCGACAAGAAAAGCAGATATGTGAAATTTATACTGCAGTAGCAAGTTCATGGATGTTGTTAACATTTGTATGTATGTATGTATGTATGTATATGTGTGTGCGTGTGCGCGTGCGCGTGTGCGCGCGTGCGTGTGTGTGTGTGTGTGTAGGTGTGCGCGCGTGTGTGTGTGCGCGCGTGCGTACGTACGTACGTACGTATATATATATATATATAACATCAATTGTTTCAATTCGTCAGGCACGCAGTCCTGTCTTGAAATACTTGAATCCTATCCCCAGTTTGTGATTGTAGTTCTTGTGATTTGTTTCACGACGCTGTCGGAACTGTAGCTTGATTGGTGAATTATAATTGGAAAGGATTTGGAACGAAGCGGTCGTGGCCTAACCGCAGGACTGTTTCGGTATTTGCATAGAGGGAGTGAAGAAGACGACGAAGTATCGCTTTCGAAACGGCTATCTCCCGATTACAAGTGCAGAACATTACCGCTACACCAGCCTGGTTTGTAGGTTGCGTTCTGGTATGTTTTTTGTTTTGGAAGCAAACTTCTCAGAGCCACTTTCGGAAGAAATTAGAACATACTCCGAAACTGTAGGTAAATATCAGTGCTCTGCCAAGCAATGAAGTCGATTAAAGCCCGTAACTCTGAAAGCCCTAGTTGCGTGTTGTGCTTGTAAGTGCACTACTTGGTTCTTTTAGTTTTCTGAAAATCATCCGATAAACGTTGAACGGAAAGTTAAAACTAAAGCAAAGAAAATCTTCGTCTCGGGACACCAGGAAATTCCATTTCCACTATGACTCTGGGCACAGTGCTTGGTCCCTTATCTAGATTCTATTTTGTTCACTGTTGCAGGGTTACAGGTCTCGTGTATATGGTCTCGTAGGAGACTGACGGTCTCTTGGTTTCCGTTGGCTTATGTCTCTTTGGTATTTAAGTCAAACACGTAATTCAAGATAACCACGCTTCTAACTTGAAGTTGCTACCGACTGACTATAAATGGAAGAAGCACTGTCTTCCCAAGCATTTACCAGTCGACGTAGTGTCATTTCCAGAATACTTGAATCCTTGTCAGCATTGTTGTGAGAATTTCACAGCTCGCAGATCTTAGCTTGCGTTGCTCCTCTCAGCTCCCCGTTCGTGTCTATAGATACAGCAGTGTCGCTGGTACTCGCGCCTACCTATTTCATTCACTTTTTGCGTGTTCGCAAAACTGCGAATAGCGGCTATTAACGTCGTCGTGTCTGTCAGTCTGCCTGCCTACCTGCTTGTTCCCTTGGAACAGCTGGTCTCCCACAGAACAGATTTTCATGAAATAATGTGTTTGAAGACTTTTCGGAATAGTTTCGAGAAAGTTCTAAGTTTAATTAAAATCTGGCAGGACTAAAGGGTACTTCACACGCCGACGTAGGTACAGGTTCAGAACGAGAATCTTACAGACTAAATTCGTAGAGGAAATCAAAACAAATTTTATGTTCAAAAAACGTTTTTTTTAGACACCGTGCCTTTTATTAAATGACATGAAAAATTATTGTAGTGTCAGACAGACCGTACTGTACAATATAAAATGGCGCATAAAAGATGCAGTTTGCACGCCGGATAACTAAGGAAAGCATACAGACAAACAATCATAATATTTAATAATTATCGCTCTTCCACACAACAGTGGTTACGCGAACGCGTCTGATTGTTACATTACACGTACATTGCCTGTCTTGATCCACTATGAGCCGAAATACCTCAGTCATTGTGGTAACTAGGCTATAGACCTGACCAATCAGGATATCGTGCTTCGATACCGCGCAGGATAAATTGAATGTTCTCTTCTCTTAAGCGTCGAGATATTGTCTGTCACACCCAGCCATACATTGAACGTGTACCGCGAGCTTTTCGTCACGGTTTTACGGACCGTGGCGCGAAGCCCCATCTAGCGTCGACGACAAGAATTGAGTGAAAATCTACCTCCCCTCATCCGCATGCCTTCATGGCTTTCACAGGGACAACTTTTTATATTTCGCTAGTATAAGAGTAATGTTAACTTTAACACTTTAAATTCTATGTTTTCGGCCTCTTTCTGTTCGGATTTCACTGTCGTATGTTAAATGGTCTACTTATAACTTTTCCGACTTAAATGCAAGCTTTGTGATACTTTCACTCTTAGTAATAAGAAAGTTAACTTAACCCCGGAGGTACAAGACCACTAAAATTGGAGAGTGCCAGTGGCCAAGAATATGAGCTACATGCATCCAGCTTCAGTGCTCACAACCTAAGGTAAAATTGTCCGTTTTCTTAAGCGCCATTCTGTGAAGAAGTATGGGTGACTGAATGCAATAAAATAATGCATCCTTTAATTCTTATCTACTGGGTATGAGTGGTTGGGTATTGAGTTGTCGATCTACTTTCGGATTAATTCTAAAAATGGTAAAGGAAAAATAAGTTTGTGCTTCCACCGTTTGTTGACAGATCTCCCTATTCTATCGTTTTAGTGACGGCATATTCCGATAAAATGAAGTGGTGTAAAGCTAAATTTACGGATTTTAATAATGTGTTACGAACGTATTTATTATTTGCCACACATCTTGTTTGTAATTTCTCGGGCTAATTCCGAGAAAGTTGCTGCTTGCGGACGGAAGCAGCATTATTAGTTCGGTGGTCTCCACTAATCCTGCTCAGATAACACGACATGCCTGTGCTTGTTCAGCGAGCCTAAAAAGGCTTTTTTTTTACTGTGTGACTTGAAAATCCTCGCTGTTTTATGCGATGTGTGACTGATTTTATGCGGCTAACATAATAATTCTTCGCTTGAAGTTTTTGCTGGGCTTTATAACACGTGTTTTAAAATAGTGTCAAGCTGTGTAACCGTAAATTTACGGTGTACTAGACGCTTCCAAACCTGTCGTTCTTGACTTTACGTTGTAACACGGTCATGTTGCTTATACGGTTCAGCAAATGATAGGGTACGGCCTCTCGTCTTCCAAGGTTATGAGAGAGACACGGCCGGAGATAAAGGATGAGATAAGGAAGTAACAACACTGCAGATATTATTTAAATATCCAGCATTTAGTCATTGCTTATTATGTCTTGTGATAGGTCAACAGCTTCTCCTGAAGCGAGTTCTCCACAGGGTGCCATTTAATGCTTCTCCTTTATAATTCTAGTGTCTTCTTTGTTCCTTAACATCATCCAGTGGCTGCTTACGTCTTCATCCACTTCTTCTTTTCCATTTTATCTTCATTTCAATGACGCATTTTTTAAGGCGTTTTATCTTATCTTCCAACTACACTAAAGCTGTATTTCCATAAATGACGTTAAGGATCAAGTCTCCTTTTTTACAGATTTAATTTTAGGGCTTAGTAATCAAGCTGTCAGTTGATTACAGAAGAAAAGGAAAGGTGAATGGAAGACAGTTGAGCGTGTGGAACGTCAGGCAGGCAGTTCGCAGGTTACAAATATGAAACACCGTTTAGTGAAGCGGAACACTAGCGGTATCTCAGAGATAATCTTAAAAGAAGAATGAATTTGGAAAACTTAGAATGAGAATTAAAGGCCCAGAGGTGGTGAGAGAGCAAAGTAAAAAAACATTTATTGTTTCTTAATTTATTTAGTGACGGTTTCATTAACACGGGCTATACGGCTGCGAAGTCGATCCCGGTGACTGCGCGGTCTAAGCAGTAGGTCTGCGGCCACTCGATTGTTGGGATCGTGGGTGCGAATCCCGCTGAGGGCGTGTATGTCTGTCGTGAGTGTCTTGTGTAGGTAGCAGCCTGTGCTAAGAGATTGTCACCCGTTGAGAGGAGTCCTACCGTGTGTGTATGTGTGCCTAATTGCATGTGACTAGAAATCTCCAAAGAAGGAAAAAAGAGGCGGCGTCCTAGGCCTGATTTGGGTTGTTGCGCCCCAGAAAACAATATTGTGAAGAAGGAATGGATAATTAATGAATAACGAATTGGATAGGAGGTGGAACGAAGCTGCACTGGTCCAAATTTAAGTACTATTCCAGCACTTGCCTTGAGGGGAACACCAAAAGTCCTGAGTACCCAGGTCTCCTTGAGATTTCAGCTTTGAACCTCCAATTTACCAACCAGAACTGCTGCACGCTCAACAGAGATGTTCGATTAAGAAAGAATGAGGATGGAGAAGATGAAAGAACGAAGTAAGGAAGGGTCAAATTAGGAATTTATAATGTGTATAACTTACGTATCCTTCGGATTGCTGAATTTCCACGTGGAAGATTGGCTGCGTTTTATTTGCAATGCTGTCTGCTCACGTACTCACGGCTGGATAGACGAGATTCACTGTACTTGATAACTGTCAACCCTCAGAGTCCTTACAAATTGCATCGCCGGTTTCGTGCTTTATCATGTCATCCTGCACCACCTGCCAACCCGGCTGTCGCTTTCCGTACTCATAAAACCCGCCTGTGAATGTATCTCGGTTGAAATAACCTCATCTTCTTTTTATATAGTTTCCTCTCTTACCTAAATGTAGGTAGGTCTGCGCTTGTTGGTTTCGTAGTTGTGTTGCGTTGAGGTACTTTTCATAAACTAGAGTGAAGTGTTTTCAATTGTGAATTTTCCTCACAATGGCATATTAGGCACATTGACATATTTATGCTTTGGTGTTAGAGGAGAACACAACTTTTCGGAAACTAGATACATTTCCTTCCTCAGGTAAAACGGTCGGGGAAGGTCCATGTTCAGATGCATCTGTTCAGAGGACCAGTAACTGAGAGTAGATCCAGTTTCTTAAAGTTTCAGAGTTGAGTTCTTTTGTAAACATGCAAGGATGGACGCATCACAGAAATGGCGTATACATAAGAATGTTCTATTAATACCCACTGCTTCCTCTCTCTATCTTATTCGTATCTCTGCTTGTTTCCTGGGAAAAATGTTATAATTAAATTGTCCAAAGTCATGCAACAATGTATGTGAACAAATAATGGCAGCTGGGATAGCGTAGCCATTATACTGACTACGGGTAGGACCATCCGGGTTTCGATTACCTGCAAGAGTAAGAGATATCTCTTCCTTAAAACGCCCACAACGGCTGTGCGACCACCCAGCCTCCTATTCGATAGATGCCGGGGGGATTTTTTTTTCCCGGGGTTAAGTGGCCGCCGCGGGAGGCTCCTCCCTCACTGCATATAGTGCCAAGGTTAAGAATAAGTGGAAAAATACTGCAAATTCCCCTATATGTACGGAAACAACTTTATGTACAAATAACAAGTTGCGGTGATCCATATAGTGGACTTAATTTTGTAGTTTTCTTTTTAATTAAAACACATAGTCCACGCTGTTCCGTCTTCGAGTTTATATACAGGGTGTCCCAGGAGTGAAGGTCACTACTTCGGGATTTAATTCCAGAGCTGATGCTGAGTCAAAAACGTCATAAACACACGGGTCCGATTCGTAACAGTTCAGGAGTTATGAGTTTTTAAATTACAGTAAATAAATTAAAAAGGAAAGAGGAGAATTGTGCATTTATTGAGCTATGATGTTAAACGTATAGTTACAGATTCACCGTTCAACACTCAAGCAAACTGTTCGAAGTGTCTTCCGTCTGCTTGTATACGTTTTCTGACTCGTGTGACCAGAGAACTTGTAACCTTACGAAGCGCTGCAGCGTTGTTGATAGTTCTTGCAGAGCTGAGAATTCCCTGGAGTAGTTCTTCTCTCGAGTTCACTTTGTGTGCATACACCATAGCTTTCATGTAACCGCACACATGGTAATCTAATGGGTTCAGATCCGGTGACCGTGGTGGCCAATTCTGTGTACCG
>Ga0123354_10016062_pt1 | contig 11730 bp, 9 predicted proteins | sample TergutLab28metaG_2_FD_97872 | JGI IMG/M metagenome (GOLD analysis project Ga0123354, IMG submission 97872) | Labiotermes labralis P4 segment gut microbial communities from Petit-Saut dam, French Guiana - Lab288 P4 | ecosystem: Host-associated > Arthropoda: Insects > Digestive system > Gut ... | reverse complement strand
TATATCAATACCATGACTGCTGTCTAAATGAGACACCAAACGCTCAAGACTGCTGTTTTGAGAAAGAGAAGAAGCAAAAAACAGCAAATCAAAAAATACTTCAGGGGACAATTTGGAGTCCCGTATACTAAAACCGGTTTCCTTCGCAAGAAAACGAAGAGCATCATCACCCAAGACTTTTCTGAATGACTCGACTTGTAACTGAACTTCCGATTCAGATATGACAAGCCCATTATATTACGAGAAAATGTGATAAAAAATGTCCACTGAATATCAGATAGTTGCGTGTTAGCCTGACGGCTATGCCGTCGCGGAACGGCAGTGAATTCGAAAAAGTATTTCAGCCGCGTGGAAGTTCTTTCTTTGAAACAGGCTGAAAAATTAAGTGATAAAAAAAGTAGTTTCCTTTTGAAATAGAACACATTACATTAATAATATCATTTTGCCTAAAAACTCGAAAATTCACAAATAAATTATTTGCGCATAATGACTTACTGGTTTATTTGAGCCTTCGATGGAGAATGCAGGCTAAAATCGTCAATCTATTCCGTTATTCAATTTTTCTTTTTCCGTTCGTCAATGATTTTGATACGTTCGTCAATGATTTTAATACGTTCGTCAATGATTTTAATACGTTCGTCAAAAATTTTGAGATTTCTAAAATTATTGTTGTAATTTTGTATGGTTTGTTGAAGATCGTCAATTTCTGACGGTGCAGAAAAATTTGGTCGCAAAAAAGCCAAAGAATAGATAGTCCATGAATTTTAGACACACTTTTGCAATTAACTTTTAAACGAACGATTTTTATTGAATATGATTGATGCGAGGAACAAAACCTCTAAAAATGGGCAAGACCTGTGAAGCCGGAAGATCAGGGAATAAGTCAGTTTCATATTGGGACTGACAATGGCGAAGCCGTAAAATGGATGAACTAAAAAAGATGGAACCGTCCATTTCAAAAACGGTGGCAATACCTGCAAAGTCGTAATAGAAAGTGATATAAAATAATAATAAGTTTGAAATTGTATAGAATATATTTATAAATGGGAGTGATTGTGGCGAAACTGTAATAAAATTGGCGTTGTGATGTATAAAATTTTGATTATGATATTGATTGGTTTGTTGGTATTCTCGAAAGGAAATGCCCAACAAATATTTTATTCGCAGAATTTGCAGAATCTTTATTATTCGTTGCCCGAAATAGGTAGAGATGCAGCTAATAATGTCTTATCACTGACAGATACAGTAGTCATTTGTTACGATATAGTGAAGGGCGATACCGTGCATATTGCTTATAATTGGGATAAAAATCGTGTTTTGGAGCATATAGGTTACAAATTTTTACCTGTCAACGATACTATCACAACTGATAATATGATTGTTCGTTTTATCGAACGCGAATTGATGACAATGCTACTTACAAGCAATTTTGATCAAATGCTTGTTTCTTATCGAGAAAATGGCTTATCCATCTTGTTGAATGATAATCCAATAACAAAAGAATTTTTACAAAACAAACAAAGATTATTAAATTTTCTGAAAACCAATCAGGGTATTTTGATCAATTTTGATGGTGAAAAATATGAAGTTTCATTGTTTTGCATTCAGGAACAAAAAATATCGTTCCATTTTCCAGCCGATAGCGAATTGATAACCGGTATGAATATTAAGGAACGAGATATTCGGCTTGCTGTTCAGTTGAAAAATCACAAGGCACAGCCTGATACTATTGTACCGCTCGATTACAATTATTTACAGTTACTTCATGATTCGATTTATGTAGATAAGGGTAGTATGTTTATGATTCCACAAATCAACAACGATATTTTTTTTACGAAAATAGACGGTACATTCAGTTTGGTCTTTGACAGCATTTTAATTGTTGAAACATTTTCAAATACGTTAATTGTTCCTGCAAATATGAGTTATACAATTAATATTTCGCATCGAATGTATGGGTTGCAGGTTGAGAAATACACGGTAAACAGTCGTGATTTCGACGACTATTTTCTGTATGGCTACGTCCGTTATTTTGGCATTGAATCTCTTGAAAAAGAAAAATTGACAGGAACACTAATATTGGAGGAACGCAACGCATGTTCCATTCATTTAGCGTATGTGTCAGTTTCTTTGGATGATTTATTAAACGGTGGGACAATGGAAATGCGGTTATATTCCAATATACCACAACACAATATAAACACTTTATTTGGAAAATAGATGATATGAAAAAATTGAGTTTTATACAAATTATAACGCTGTTAACAGCGTTTCCATATTGCCTTTCTGCACAAAATTTTTTGTCGACAGAAAGGGAAATTGAGATAAAAATGTCAGAAAAGTATTATTGGGATGTATGTTCTGATTTTAGAGAAGAAAGTGCAAAACAATGTGCATTAAAATCTTTGAGTGATCGTGTAATAGGAGATGCAGTTAATAAAACAAGAAACCTAGAAGAGATACTCAAGACAATAGAAATAAACGCTCGATTAGACCGCATAGAACAAAAGGGAATGGTTGAAATAATTGCATGGATTGCTAAAGACAGTGTATCTGTAACAATTGAAAAGCCAATCACGCAAAAACCAGCGCCCGTACAAACGCCGCCACATGAACAACCCGTTGCTAGCGACAATCCTGTATTGCAGGAATTGACTGCCTGCAAAACCTATGAGGAAGTTAGAATGATTGTAACAAAAAGAGGACTTGTTAGCGGAAGCAAAATCAACAGTTACGAAGGTTTTATTAATCCTGAAAGATGTATTATTGCTGTATTTAACGAAGAAGGCGTTTTAGTTGCTTTTCTTGGCACGGGTAGCAGTTTCCGAACAGATTTACTCACAGGCAAAACAGTTCAAAATCCGGAACAATTTTATAAACGTGAAGGATATTATTTATGGTATATGCAACAAAAAAACAATTAAACATAAAATAGATATGACAAAGTATTATTTCATTCGGCATTTTGTCGCAGTTCTTTTGGGTTGCCTGCTGAGCGCCTATACGTATGCACAGCATATAACCGAGTTTTTGTTTACGGAAACAGCGCCCGATTATCTCATACCAACCATGCAAGCCAACGCAAAAGCATTGTTTGCAGAGATTAACAGCGCCTACGACCAAAAAAAATCGCTGCTTACGCTTTCTCAAAGTAACATCACCAGTGAAGCCCGCGAGCGTATTCAAAATTTGTGGAAGACAAGCCACTTCTATTGCACAAAAACTGGAGTTCTAGAAAGAATTTTGAAAATGCAGAACGGTGACTTTCAGGTAAGAAATATTCCAGTATTCTTCGCGCAGGGCAAAACAGACGAGCACAAATATCAGCACGTTGTGCTTGAATTTACTCGCGACGGAAAAATCAGTGATTTGTATATTGCTATTACTACCCAGCAATACATAAAAATAATGGAAAGTTTGATTAACGATGTTTCCGACGCACGACACAGACAAATGATTGTATATTTGGTTGAAAACTATCGCACAGCGTATAACAGCAAGGACTTATCGTTTTTGAATGCTATTTTCAGCGAAAACGCTTTGATAATTACTGGTAAAGTGCTGACCCCTCAAAAAAGAGGCGATGCACCAATAGCAATAAATAATCAAAAAATCGAATATTCTGTTCTAAATAAAGAACAGTATTTGACAAAACTTCAAAACGTATTCAATAATAATTCATATATAAATATTAAGTTTGAAGATATAGTAGTTAAGCAGCATGAAGAAAATTCGAATATATACGGCGTTACTTTGAGACAGATTTGGAATGCAGAAAAATATAACGATGAAGGATGGCTATTTTTAATTTTTGATTATGAAAATGAAGATAAACCGAAAATATGGGTGCGAACATGGCAACCATTGGAAGTTAATGGGGTTAAGTATTACTATGGTACGTATGAAATTTTTGGATTGGGCGATTTCAGATATAGATAAAAATTATGAAGCAGTATTTGATTTTGATGTTATTTATGTTGCTTGCAATAGCCAAATCTTTTTCGCAAGGAGTCTTGCAGGAGTTTGTGATTAATAAAGACGATAGTCCGCAAGCATTCTATAAAAGTATTGGTTGTACCCCAGATGATGGCGTCATAGTATTTAACACTGTAATCCGAAATTTAAGATTTAGTATGCCCGATACGCCAAATCGTTTAAAAAATGTGCCTTATTTCAATGAGAATGACAATTTTTATGTGCTTTGTGTTCAGCCAACAGATGGAGTAATTGGCGGTATTAACAAATATTCTATTGACATTACTGCCACAGGGTATAAAAAAATAACCATTGATGTAACAGAGGTGATTGCAACAAAAATTCAGGCTTTTGAAATTTACACTAAAATTCTACCTATACCTCCATCTCAAAGAATCAAAATTATTGCAGGCATCGGAAATGGCATTACCTCCGGAAAAGGTATGGGATTTTACGGTGAACTAAGGCGAAATTTTAGTAATAATAGTGGCTTGGGCATCATTGGCGGAGCCGGTTCAATTGATGGAAGTCTTTTTGATCATTGGTCGGCTGGAACAATAATGCATTGGAGATGTTTTTTTGTTTCCGGTCATTATGGAACCGTTACGACAAAGGAAATTCCCTTTTCGTCTAATAATAGTGGTTCTTTTACCTTACCAGGCGAAAAAATACTATATGGTATTTCAGCGCTGACAGGTTATGATTATGTATTGGGGAAGTGGTTTCATGTAACTGCCGGCATAGGAGGTTCGTATTGTTTTGATGATAACCCCAAATTTATGTTTGCATGGAATGTGGGAATAGGGATATCTTTTATTGATTTTTTTAAATAAACTTATGTTGAAATGAAAAGAATGGCTTATATATTATCGTTATCTGCGATTTTTCTACTTTCTTCCTGCAAAAAGTATCATGAAGAAACCATCAACATTGAGGTACTTACAAAAGGAATAACCGACATAGCGGGTAACACCGCTATCGGCCATGGTTCAACCATAATTGATGATAAATACGCTGTTTTTAATGATTCATACATTGTTGCGCATTATAAAAATGGCAGCTTCTATTTGTCTGTCAAAGGGAAAGGACTTATCGTGAGCACCGATTCATCAAGTGTATCAATGCAAATAGCGTCCTGTAAATATCATGGTATAGAAGGTTTTTTCGACAGTGGAGATTATCATTATTTTGCATATTCATACACATCAGAATCATCAAAGTCGAAAGTATTTATACCTATATCACTGTACGGCATTGTAAATTCTGCTTTCGGCTGTTATTTGAGCGACTTGCAATTCAACACTAAATATTATGCGCGTGCTTTTGCTCATTTTACGTTTGGACCAAACAAAAGAGATTATGTGTATGAAAGTCACGGTGAAGAAGACTATATTTATGGCGAAATAATAGAATTTGAAACCGGTAGCGACCCCAGAAATCCTGATGTATTTGTTGCCATTGGCGCACTAAAAATTGGCGTTATGAAAGAGGATTTGCCTTCTACTACAAATAGTGGTTTGAATGCCATTATATATGTGGATCATGTAAATTTTGATGGTGGTATTGGCGGATATAAAGATTGGCGTTTACCAACATTGAACGAATTAAGGGAAATTTATAAATTGAGAGATCAAATCGGTAATTTTAAAGCAGCAATATATTGGAGTAGTAAAATTCACAGTGAGGGTATTTACTACTATTATTTTGACTTTGCCAATAATAGCCAAGGTAACGCTTCTTTACATAATTGGTCTAACGGCTATATTCGTTTGGTGAGACCGCTACCATAAAGAGAGTGAAAATGAAAAAGATTGTTTATTATTTAGTATTTTCAATGTTGATGATGGTTCATGTTTCGTGTAGTAAACAAGAACCTGTTGTTTCCGGCAAAATTGAAACCGTTGATGTAAGTGAAATTACAAATACCTCGGCAGAGTGCGGCGGTATCATAACTTTTGATTCACAAAAAAAAGATGTCTATAGTCAAATTATTCAAAAAGGTATCATCTGGAGCGATAAATCCATCATATCTGACCAAAATCTAAAAACTATTCGGGATGCTTTTGAATCTAATGGAGAAGTTTTTGATATAAAAGATATTACTAAAATAGATGGGATAAGAATAAATGATATTCCGTTTCAGGATGATTCCGGAAATTTTTTATGTCGAATGATCAATTTAAACCCCGAAACAAAGTATTATGTCAGGGCATTTGCGCAAATCAAAGACCTCAAAGATCACTATGTATACGGCAATATAGAATCATTTACTACCTCAAAAACGCTTGTACTTCCCACATTGACAATGCGAACAACTACAAATATTGGTTCTACAACCGCCACGTTCAACGGCGAAATCTTAACCGACGGAACGCCCGCATATATTGAACGTGGATTTGTATGCTCACTTTCTTCTATGCCTACACTTGAGAACTCTATTGCAAAAGTACCGGCATTGCTTGCTTCAGAAAAAATATTCTCTCAAAATATTAGCGGACTGACTCTTGGACAAGTTTATTATGTGCGGGCGTTTGCGATTAATGAGGCTGGTACGGCATACAGCAACAACCAAACTAACTTTGTAACGGCAATGATTTTACCCGAAGTTACCACGCAGGATGTAACCAACAAAAGTATTGCCATGGGGACGGCTACATTCAACGGAACGGTTATCAGCGTTGGCGATCCTGCCTATAACGAACGTGGGTTTGTATATGGTTTGCAACGCAACCCAACTGAGAACAGCGGAACAAAAATAATAGTGGCAGGAGTTGGCACAGGCACATTCAATACAACTGTTACCAGTGGATTAGTCGAAGGAAATATTTACTATGTTCGAGCGTATGTCAAAACCGAAAAGGGATATTCATATAGCGATACTGATGTGGAATTGAATTTTCATGCAGTAATGCCTCAAATTTCTACACAGGAAGTAACCGTAATTAGCATTGCTGCAATGACGGCTACATTCAACGGAACGATTGTCAGCTCGGGCGATCCTGCATATAGCGAGCGCGGATTTGTATATGGTTTGCAACGCAACCCAACCGAGAGTAGTGCAACAAAAATAAAAGTGGCAGGAAGCGGCACAGGCAAATTCAATACAGCTGTTACCAGCGAATTAGCCGAAGGAAATACCTATTACGTGCGAGCGTATGCCAAAACCGAAAAAGAATATACTTACAGCCCCACAGATGTGCAATTGAATTTTATTGCCATTCCTCCCGAAGTTACTACACAGGAAGTAAGCAACATAAGTATTGCTTCAGGAACAGCAACATTTAATGGAACGATTATCAGTATCGGCGATCCTGCCTATACTGATCGTGGATTTGTTTATGGATTTCAGCATAATCCAACAGAGAGCAGCGGAACAAAAATAGAAGTGACTGGGAGTGGTACAGGTTTATTTAACACAACCCTTAGTAGCGGATTAGCCGAAGGAAATATATATTATGTACGGGCGTATGCCAAGACCGAAAAAGGGTATACATTCAGTAATGTGGATGTGCAATTAAATTTTAATGCTGTTATACCTGCACCTACTATGCAAACAACAAGCAGTATTGGTGCAACGGCGGCAACATTCAATGGAAACATAACATCGGTGGGCGATCCTTCCTACATTGAAAAAGGATTTGTGTATAGCACAAATGTTAATCCTACCATTGAAAACGGAACAAAAGAAGTGGCTCCAGGTAATGGTACAGGCGTATTTAGCAAAGTAATCACAGGTTTGGCTGAAGGAACAACCTATTTTATGAACGCTTATGTCACTTATCCAAAGGGAACGGTATATGGAAGCGTACAAAGTTTCAGTACACGTATTGCACAAATAACAGGTACAGTAAAAAATCAAACGGGTGCAGGAATAAACAATGCTTCGGTTATTCTAAGGCAAGGAACCTCTACTGTTCACCAAGCAACAACCAATAGTACGGGCGCTTTTACCATTACGAACGTAGCAACTGGCTCTTATACAGTTGCTACTACGTCTATGGGATACATTGACAACACAAAAAGCGTATCATTATCCGCTTCACAAAATACGATAGAGATTGTCATGACACCGTTGGGTAGAATACTTGGGACGTTAAAAGATGATGACGGTATAGCGATGAGTAATGTAAACGTCAGATTGTTTCGCGGTTCAACACAGCAGGCAAACGTAAATACCAACACTAACGGAGAGTTTACATTTTCAAATTTAAATCCGGATAACTACTCTATTCGAGTAACTGTAGACAACTATGAAGACCTTAACAACACCATTACTGTTGCTTCAGGAGAAAATTCCAGAGATTTTATGATGAAAATTAACAATCCATTTGATTTTGATGATGGCAGTGGTGTTTTTAAACCTTTCGGAAGTCCATTTGACTTATATTTCGAATGTAATAATCCAGCATTGGTAGGACAAAAAACAACAAAAAACATTCGTATAAAAAATAACAGACAAATAACCATACCGTGGTCAATAACTGGTATGCCTTCGCAGGGAATTACACTCAGCTCTTCAAACGGGAACATTGCAGCAAGTGCAACGATAACAATTACAGCAACTTTTACTTATCCAGGTACTTCAGCAACTATATTAAACTTGACAGGATGTGTAATTGGAACTAATACATATTCAAAGACCTATGTGTGGAATTGGGCAGAAATCGGCGCAGGATTGTATGCAGATGTGATCAACCAAAGGTGGATAGAATATAATTGTAGCGCTGCTTCTCATCATATGCCCAATATAACTGTTGGTGGATTTAACGATAGTTTTAGTCTTGTTTTTAATCAATTTGTAGTATGGCAATAGTTGTCATCCTGCAAGCGATTTTTACAACCTTTCTAAAAATCAACAGTGAAAACATGAGAAATAATAAAGTAAAAAATATTGTTTTATATCCAATGTTAATGTTGGTCTCTATTTCATGCAACAAAAACGAATTTTCCGGACATATCTCGACATCGGAAGTTTCTGAAATTTCTGAAACAAAGGCAATATGTGGTGGTAAAGTAACATTTGAAACACAAGGCGCTGATGTTCGCGTTTTGCAAAAAGGTATCATCTGGAGTATATCAAAAGATAACATACAGGAATTTTCGAGCGATAACGAAATGAATAATACGCCTTATAAGGATGACTCAAATGGTTTTCTATGCAATATGACCAGATTAACGCCAAACACAACATACTATGTAAGGGCTTTTGCGCAAATCGGGTTGAATGAAAAGCAGTTCGTGTATGGTGAAATAAAAGAGTTTTCAACCACCAGATCGTCAAAAACGGATGCGTTAGTACAAACCAGACCTGTTTCCAATATTACGACAAAAAATGCTACATTGAATGGATTTGTTACAAATGCCGGTAATCCCGTATATTCTGAACGCGGCTTTTGCTATTCAATATCCTCTATGGAACCAACTATCCATGATACCAAAAAGTCTGTTGCTAATCCAGTGGCGATTTTTGCGGGTCAATATAGCGTTGATATTGACATTAAGGATTTTACTGCCAATTCACGATATTATATACGCGCTTATGTCATTCAAAGTGACGATGTGTTTTATGGTGAAACAGTTGAATTAACGGCAGTTAGCCCTGCCATTTCAAGCGGAATCGTTAATAATATTACTGCGAACTCAGCCCAATTTTCCATCAATCTTTCTAATTTAGGCATTCCGGCATGTTCTGAATGGGGAGTTTGTTATTCAACAAATAAGGATTTTTCCACAAAAAAATATTCAAAATTAACCACATCAATTCAAACAGGAAGTTATACATTTACATTTAACAGTTTAGAACCCAATACTTCTTACTTTTATTTTGTGTATGCCATCAACTCATTTGATTCGATTTGCACAGATACAAGAAATTTTATTACACTAAAAAAAACGCCTGAAATGATAACAATGAAAGCAACCAACATAACGCCAAACAGCGTTACTATTGGCGGACAAATACTATATGCAGGCACTCCCGTTTATACCGAATTTGGTATTCTGTGTTCGTGGAGAAATAGCGTTCCAACAATTAATGATTTTGATTATAAAGAAGTTAATCCTAATTTATATACAGATACCTACACCGTAAATCTTACAGATTTGATAGATGGAAGAACCTATTATGTTCGGGCTTATGCCGTATGGGATGATGGAAAAGTTGTATATGGTGATATTGTTCGTTTTATACCGTATTCATATATTGCAATAGGGAATCTTGGAATTCAAAAAACCGATTTTGAGACACGTATTTGGCTTTGGGATGAGTTAGCAAGTGCATGTGACAATAGCATTCTCGGTGGAAAAAAGTGGCGTTTACCAACATTGACCGAATTGAAAATAATGTATGATCATCAAACTTTTATTGGAGGATTTCATGCAAATACCGATGATTGGATTATTTACCGGTCATATTGGAGCTCAACTACATCCGGAAGGTATAATTACAATATGGACTTTTCAGACGGCAAATCCTATGTTGGCGAACCATATACTGTTGCACGAGTTCGTTGTGTTTGCGCTATTTCTGATGAATGAAACAATAATATATTTAAATATGCACAGGATTACTTTTATATCATTGATATTTATTACCTTTTTATCCTGTAAAGTAGAGGATTACGAGACAGGTTATGTTTTTACAGGCGATGTTACCGAAATCAAGGGCAACACTGCCATAGGACACGGCGATGTAAAAATTGAGAACAAAGGAAATAAGAAAGAACTAAGCATCAGGTGTAAAGGAATAATCTACAGTACTGACCAATCTGCTTTGCAAATCAGTTCACATACGTATTACAAAGAAGGATTGTATGATAACCGGTATGGGCTTTTTCGTTATGAATTATACCACCCTGTTTCTCCCAAAGCATCTATTGAAGATTTTGGCTACGCACAATACGACGGTTGGGCTGATTTTCATTACATAGGCGGAGAAGGAACATTTGATTGTCTTTTGAAGAATCTGCAATATAATACTACATATTTTGTCAGAGCATTTGCGCATATTACCGATGACATTGAAGATACTGAAAAGAAAACATACGTCTATGGTGAAATTAAAGAATTTGTTTCTGGCGAGAACAATATAGATCCATCTGTATTTATTTCGATGAACACAGTTGGAATAGGAGTGTTGAAAGAAGACTTGCCAGGGCTATATGATCCTATGCCATTTAATTTTCTTTATTTAACAGGTTATTTTACTTTTGGCGGCTATCGTGATTGGAGATTACCAACCCTAAACGAACTACATGAAATCTATAATATAAAAGACCAGATGGGTAACTTCAATGCCGATAAATACTGGAGTAGTAACTATCATGATGATATTTATTATTACTATTTGGATTTTTCAAATGGCAATACCGGTAGTATGGTCTCTTCTTACGGGGCTTATGTTCGTCTTGTACGTACTTTACCATAAAATAAAAAAGACATAACATAACATAACATAAAATAAAATAAAATAATTAAATATTCAATGATGACATACGAAGATTTTGGAAAACGTTTCGAATATGACGAAAGCAAACCTCTTGACAAAGGGAGCGGAGGAACTGTGTTTGTAGCAATAGATACAGATAATCAAAATAGCCAAGTAGCGTTAAAAATACCAGAACTTCAGTTTCAAAACGATGCAAAATATTTCTTAAAAGATGAAATTAAGCAGAAAAATAATACAGGCAAACGTTATATTGCAAATTATTTAGAATTTGGTGATTTTGTTGATAAAGATGGAGTAACAAAAGATTT
>Ga0123354_10016061_pt1 | contig 11730 bp, 9 predicted proteins | sample TergutLab28metaG_2_FD_97872 | JGI IMG/M metagenome (GOLD analysis project Ga0123354, IMG submission 97872) | Labiotermes labralis P4 segment gut microbial communities from Petit-Saut dam, French Guiana - Lab288 P4 | ecosystem: Host-associated > Arthropoda: Insects > Digestive system > Gut ... | reverse complement strand
GGCTCCAGGTCTAGAAAACAGAGATTAACGGCTGTGGGGACCCGTTGCGCTGACCACGTGACACCCCTCTATCCGCAAAAGTTGGCACTAATTTCGCCGACCGGCGGCAGCCGCTCTGTCGGTATAGTTCGCATGCGGACTAAGGCCACGGAGTTTTACATACAAGTTATGTCCATAAGACCATGGTAGTAGATTAACACGGTAGATGTTATCTCAGTACAATAATCATATATTAGCATTAACAACGAGGCAGTAAAGCAAGTATTAACAATAATAATTTTATATCAATGAGGGCACAATGCTATGTTGAGAGTAAAATGTGGCTGTTTAAAAAGACATGCACAAATGTACCTTAAAAATGTACTGAAGCGATACATAGCTATGAAAAAGCGAATAATATGCTCCAAGACGGCGGATATCACCAACTGCTTTGTTACATAGTCAGAGTAGAACTCCACTTGTTCGGATTAATTGGGACGGCGAGCCATTCGGATATGAAGAAAATCCGGATAATTGGATTTTTTTTTTAAAATAGGCTACATTGGAAGATTTAAGTAGAAAAACATTTTCAATTCAGCCGCAACAAAACACTTCACTTCAACAGAGACTATGACCTCAGGCACCAAAAAGTGGCAAAAATTTTCTGTTTTAGGGCATTTATCGTGGCGGTGGTAGTAGAATTTCTCACCGGGAGAAGTCAAATTTACAGAATGCATCAACGCATACTAGCAGAATAGCATTTCCTGTTTTCCTCTTAGGAAACTTTCCAACGTAACCAATAAATATATTCTGAAGTAGCCGCTGTGCCGGTTGTGATGCGCAGAGACCAGACTGGGTGTTTTGTGCCGGTTTACTTACGTCACACGTCTTACGTCACACGTCTTACAATATCGTAACCGGTTATGGATATCTGCATCCATTCCTTTCCATATAAAGTGTTGTCTTATTTTTGGGGTGGTCTTCAACACGCCTAGATGGTCCCCAATAGGACCAAGATGGAAGTAGTGGAAGACCATGGGGACCATGGCCGCTGGCAACACAAGCTTCCATCCGCCCCCAGCGCTAGCCCTACAGCGCAGTACTCTTTTCGAAAGGGAATAGTTGGCCAGAATCTCGCGGAACATTGTTATTGACTCAAACACACTTCTCAGCATCTATCTGCCGGGAAACCTTCACCTACGAGTATCCCATATTGTCGGTGGGAAAAGGCTTAGACAGGGGAAAGAAATTCATCCTATACCCTAATGTCAATTTGAATGTCCTAGAAATTTGCGCATTATGTGACACATTTGTTTGGGGCAGTAGTAAGTGCTGATAAAACTACTTACATGATCATGTCTCGAGATCAGAATGTAGGATGAAGTCACAATAGAAAGACTGATAATAGTTCCTTTGAAAGGGTGGAACATTTCAAATATTTGGGAAGAATCTTAACAAATCAAAATTCTATGCAGGAAGAAATTACGTAAGAGCAGATTGAAGTCAGAATGCTTGCTACCATTCGGTGCAGAATCTTTTGTCTTCCAGTTTGTTTTCCAAAAATATAAAGTTTAAGATACAAAGAAATATAATTTTGCCCGTTGTTTTGTATGGGTGTGACATTTTGTCGCACACACTGAGGGAGGGACGTAGGCTGACGTTGTTTGAGAACAGGATGCTAAGGAGAATTTTGGACCTAAGAGGGACGAGGTAACAGGGGAGTGGAGAAAATTACATAGTGAGGATCTTAATGATCTGTACTCCTCGCCCACCGTTGTTGGGGTAATCAAATCGAGAAGAATGAGATGGGCGGGCCATGTAGCACTATGAGGGAGAGGAGAGATGTATACAGGGTTTTCGTGGGGAAACCTGAGGGAATGAGACCACTTGTTCTTACTGGATGGAATAGCACTATGACACGTCACTTTTGTAAGTAAATTAACATATCCAAGGTGGATTGAACAAAAAAGTGTTTTTACCTCGCGGTAACCTATGTGATATTAATTAAATGTGAATTGCATAACATATTATTTTATTTAAATATATATTTTAACTTATTATTAACCACAAAAAGACAAATTCACCCTGTATCAGGCCACGAAGGCCCAGAAGAGGAGTGGATGTACAGCTGTATTCTTTCTTTAACCTCGGCGCTAGGTGGGGGTGGGTGGTCAACGCCACGCCCCAGCCGCTCTACCCCCTGGAAAGACCCGGTACCCATTGTATAGGAGGCTGAGTGGGCCCCAGGACCGGACTGGACGGGTGCGGAAAACTCGCCCCCACCGGGATTCGATCCCACGACCATCCAGTCTGTAGCGAATCGCTAAACCAACTGCGTCATCCCGGCCCAGTATTATTATCTATACACCACTATCAAGATAATGTCAACTTTGGGTACCACCAGTGAAATGTATTTGTAAAAACCAAACGGCTTACAAGCCGATACATGTCGAACAAATTAGGAACTGAACGAGCTTATATTAAGGGACTTGTGGTTTTGGATGGTATATACTGGGCCACGTTACTTGACGAGTTTGGTTTCTTTCTATATTGGTCTAACATAGTGCATGACATCTAGATCCTTTCAGACCCTCATGATGTTAGCAAAGCACTTGCAAACTAGGACATCAATTCCACAACGGTCTGGTACTGTCATCAGGCTCGAAGTAAACTGGCTGGCCGTAACACAATAAAACTGATACTGGTGGCTAGATATGGAATTGAAGGTAATGAGGTTACAGATGAACGAACAGGGACGGATCTGGACATCCGGTAGTAAGGCTTCGACGACATTTCGGAAGGTGTTGCAAAAGGTTATGGTGCACTAAACTAACACAGACCATATGGAATACTGTTGTATACTATGGTTGCCATCGTTGAACCGTAGCAAAGGATGGATTTTTTTTTCAGTTTCTAGTTTTCATGAAGCTTTAGAACTTCCAAAGCAAAAAATAGTGGACTTCCTATCGATGGACCACCACAGAGCTCCGTGAATGGACCGGTGGACCATTCATGGAACCGTGCATTTTGTTACAATACAAAGTCTTCCGGCTGTTATATAATATTAATGGTTTTACGCTTTTGTTGACGCGTTACTCTGTAATTGTGTACAACTGGGAGGGGGGGGGGGTTCCACACGAAATTCTTTTAGTTACGTTAGCCCATTGGAAAATAAATTTTCAACTCCTTTTTTTAGCTTTCCATAGTAGTTAAATACGGAAGGTGTGATCCTGAAAATATGGAGATAAATCTTAAGCTCTTTGAAACGGCGATATTGGTTTAAATGCAGCATCACATGCCTACCCCCTTCGAAAATGTGCCTTAAGAGATACTTTGATGAAACAAATTATTTTGCTATGGAAAACATTCAAGTTATTGCCGAAGGGGAATTGGTTAGCCTTTGTACAATTCCAGCAATACACGCTTTGTGTAAACAGCACTGATTTAAGAAGCTTGGCGTTTAATCGTGTTCCTCACACACCCAATAAAGACAGATGCCTCTGGAAGTAAATGGTATTGTGGGTACACGAGACGACATTTACAATTGAGAGTGAGGCAGTCACATGCAAAAGGAAGTCCAGGGCAGAAGGTTTCAGTAAAATAGTGTAAGTGAAGGCTACTGTTTGCTTGAAAGGACTGTTGAGAATACATTTAATGCTATTAGAATCTATGTGCATTACGTAGGTGAGACGTTTTACAAAAAAAAAATCCAGAAGAGTGGTGATGGAGAAATGTAATAACGCAGATTTGATCAATTTGAAGTGTGAAGTGAACAACAACCATTAGAACAGTAAATTTCTGCTGTGTCAGCTCTGCTGATTGCTGTGCACGTCCCATGGTGGATACAAAACGGTAAGGACATGTAAAGACTTAAAACTTGCGGCACCGCCAGATTCTTTTATTCAAATCGGAGAGCAGTTATGTCAGCAGAGAATACAGTGTTAAAAACATAATACATTATTGCGAGTGTAATCCTACATTTCCCTATGTTAGGCATATGATCCATTGATGATAACAGTGTGGTCCATTTATGACACCACAGTTGCAAAATTTAATAATTTTTTTTCTTCAGACAGTTGTTGGTGAGTTAAAGTCACGAAATTTGGCTGCCTAGTAGAGAACAGAGCAAGATATTTAAAGCAATATTTGTTCCGCTTCTATGCGCAATACGTTCTTTTAGTTTTGTCAATAATGTTAAACTGGTCCATCGAAGGCAACTTTACCTACAAACCTGGAAAAAAAAAAACATGCGGAAACAGTCCACGGGGAAACGTCAGGCAAAAAGAAACTATGGGTGCAATTATCGCTAAACGGGAATTAATTGAGACAATTGATAGGGTTATTTACTGGACATGACCCCTTTTAATGTCGCATATTCAGCTCGACCCTACGAAACATTCCTGCGTACTAAACGTGTCATGAAAGAAATCAGACTCCGTACGTGTCACACGTGACTACAGGGCTTTAATTGAAATAAGATTTATTTTATCAGAACTTCATTTCATGGAGCTCAGTGACACCAAAAATTTCCTTGTAAGCAAGGTAAATATGCTTCTTTCGAGGGGCAAAAAGGGGACTTATAACGGGACGTACGGTGAGAGGATCGACCAGCATCCACTCCTTCAGTCACTTAGACAACTGTTGTAATCTATGACCGACGACTTCATACATTTTCTACAATGAAATTCACCATATTGGCAATCTAACCACTTTTTATTATGTGATGCAGTCAACACAACTGTATAAATTAATAGCATAGGTTACAGCGACAAGTTTCGACTTATAAAGTCGTCATCAGGCTAGGCTAAGAACCATGTTTTTTTACCATGTGGCTGTGCGCATTTGGGATCCCAGATGGCTTACAATGTGTGTTGCGCTTGGCAACATGTATATATACTGATCAATAAGTAATATTATGCACCTATGTTTAGAATTAGGATTTCTGCGCATGTAATGTGTGTTAGTGTGTTACTTAAGTTTGTGGTTCCCTGATTAGATTCCTGGTTATTCTGTTCGTTGTGGTTGTATTAGTAGCTGGTTCCTTCTCTATTTAGATATCTTCGGGGGGTGGGTGGGTGTGTCGGCTTGTTCCTTTTTATGGTCTGCTACTGTTTTCTTGCGACCTGTCTAGTTCTGTATTTGCGAAATCAGAGTTTATATGTTTTGTCGTACTAATTTTGAGCACTGTAGCATGCGTAGTTGTTAAAAGTATCGTTACTTACGGGTTTCTTCTTATTTGTGCGGAGGTTACTGGCTTTTGGAGGGGGGGGGCAGTAGTGGACGGGCTTCTGTCCCTGTGTAAGTTTCACTTCCTGCGGGGGTGAATGGCTTCCCACAACTGATTTCCTTTAGCTGCTCGGCTGCGATGAGCCGAGCGCCCCTTGTAAGGGTCTTCTTGTATTATGGTTTCGAATATTGCGTTTTCTTTGGTCGTTAGTCTGTCATTGATTTGGTTGTGCGACCTTAGTTTCTTGTACATGTGGAAACATTCAAGTGTGTCCATCAATTTGCCTTTCTTGGTTACGTGGACGACCTCCATTATATCCTCCATTGGGCCAATGGCATGTTTGTTATCTATAAGGTGTTGGGCGAACTTTGACTTGTTGCTTTTGTATCTGAAGTCCTGTAGGTTCTCTTGGAACCTGACTTTAAACGGTCGGCCTGTCTGTCCTGTATATTTCATCTTGCAGTTAGGGCATGTTAACTGGTATATACCGCTTCTGTCATATTTATTTTGGGGGGCTTCTTGTTTTAAGGTCAGGCGTTTTCCAATTTTATCGTCAGTAGTAAATGCAATTTTTACATTAGTGTCTTTAAACAATTTTATAATAAACCTCGTCTCTTTACCAACGTACGCAAATTTTGCCCATTTATTCAACTGATTGTTTTGTTTTGTTCTTTATCTGTGTTAGATTTCTTAAATGAGGAAGCATCGTATTTGTTATTGAGTAAAATCTGCCTTATGTTGCCCCTCTCCTTCTGTCGGCCTTCAGGGGTGAACTTCATACTGGGGGGGAATTCAATAACTTAGCCCCCAGTATGAAGTTCACTCTAGGAAAAGAACAGAATAGTAGAATCAATTTCTTGTACATTACCATAACAAAAGACCACGACAGTCGGTCCTTTGAAATTTACAGAAAGCCTACAACTACCGACATCATAATACCAAATGACTTGTGCCACTCCCGAGAACATAAAACAGCAGCAATCAGATACTACTGCAATAGAATGGAAACGTACAAGCTGGCCCCTGAAGGCCGACAAAGGGCTAATTTACAACACGAGAATCTCGGAAATCCCACTGGACTACAAATAATGTAAAGCGCTTGACAGGCTTACGAGAAACAGAGACTTTTTCTATTCGTGAACAGTTACCTTCTTTTAAAAGAAACATAAAATCAGTCAGGCTTGAATTCGATTGCTTCCAGTATACTAGGTTTTCGTTGAAGACCTTAAATAAAGTAGAGCTCTTACACGTCGGTTATAAGGAACTATACCTAGGTAGACCAGGGATATCATAATTGCCACCTGTCCGACTGTGTGTTTGTCACGTCAGTAGTTTTAGAGCAATCAAGAATTATACTTTTTGTGTGATGAATTTCTGGAGACGAGCTGTGTTTCTAAGGGAGGGTTTTGTGTAACAAAATTAATTTGGCGAAAACATTCGATTTGTTTTCTCCTCTTTAAGATTTAAAATCAATTCTATTAAATATCTCAGTTGTGGCATAGGTTCTATCAGTTCATAAATCTCACGAAACATGCTTATTCACTCCCCACTTCTCTAACAACGTATCGCTAATCGACTGACAAAGTACGAAAAAACACCTAAGGAGAAATAACTGCAGACTTCGATCGAGTTTTCGAAGGAACAACAAGGGGGGCTAAGAAGCTGGAATGAAGCATTTTAACCCTAATCCAAGAATGGATGCGTGCGAAACTTACACGAACTAGCCAACTGCATGCAGCAGAGATCCTCTTGAGTACGTCCATTACCGTTTCACAAAGCATATGTAACATATACTTAACTGACACGTAAAGAGCAAAGCACACAACTTAATGATCACAGCTTTCCTACCGTCTGGGGCTTTTATTTTTTACAATAATACTACCGAAGGACCAACACTACGCAAGCAGGAAGGTGTCCTGCCTGAAACCTCGGTGTGCTTAGGGATCCCTTTCGACTCGTTTTTTCCTGAGACAGTCCCTGCTTTATAGGTTTTAAAGAGCTGTCTTGTTTTCCTGTAATATCCGATTCGGGAAGCTAAATGTGCCGGATTTACCATTTCATAAAAATACAACATTTCTGACAATGATTACGAACATTTTGACTTTTTTTTACAGTGTAAAAATAAATCAGTCAAAAATAGGACACACATTACTCAGCCACTAATAGTATGGAATACGTAGGAGAGAGAGGAGAAAATGTGTAGATGGAGTCTGGTCAGAGACTGCGAAGGAGGAAGAAAGGACGTGTAAAAAGATCAGTAAATGAAATGAGTTTTATCTGTATTATTTTTATCATTACTTTATTTCTTGTGTTTTTAACTTATGATTTTTTCCCAGTTACACAAGGTAGTAATATTAATAAGTTGCTGTGCTTTTATATTTCGTGATGAGTTAAAAATTTCGTCTCCTACTCTTCCATTTCGCTACCTTTGTTTGAGTGACTTTCAGGCTTTCGCTGCAGTGTAAATGAAATCTTCGTTCTTCCGGGACTTTACGCAGCGTAGAATGGTAGTTCGTTACACGCTCTCAGTTTACGCTGCCTAAACGGACTACCAGTCTAGGCTGCGTATAAATCCAGAAGAGAGAAGTTCTAAATATTATTGAGTGTCCCAATTTTGGTTTTTAAATCATGGGACCCCTGGGTGTATTTACTAGCCACTGTCAGGGATACCTTATGTTTACTGGGTTTTTCTCATCATCTCCACACCCACTCTCACCTTCCCGTTCCTTATTTTATATAATAACTACAATAGACTTGGCGTGCGAGCGGACTTAACGTTAGTCGAGTGAAGAATAGCTCTGGAGGGTCGTCGCACCAACAGATTAGCCTTTTTGACCACTGAGGGACGTAGTATCTCGCAAAGGGTTTACGAGCCAGCTGACGGCTTGGATGATTCAGTGCCCATATTTATCGTTACTCTACGTACATGTGCACCTGCCCCTTATGTTCATTGACTTCTCAGCAATGTTCTGATTTAAGCACAGATATGAAAGGACAGTGTTGAAACAATGATTGCAAAATAATATTAATTTTATTTGATACTTGTAGAAGAAACCTTTAACCTTGTAATATTATCATTATGGTCTTACGAGATGTGATGCCTGAGTTTAGTACTGTACATAGGTACCGCAGTCTGGACGGAAACCACTACACTGCACCTCCGGGTCTTCTACCCTGGCAAATAGCAAAGTTCCAGCAATTCCTTTAAAGGTCTGGACACGCCCTGCGCGTTCCAGGAGGTTGAGGCTCCCAGATTTCAAGGCAATTGGCATATGAAGATTTTGTGTCATAGCGCCAGCCGCCTTTACTCCCTGGGAAACATTCCTTGGGGGGTAAAGACTGAGTGGACTCTGGGGCCATAGTGCGGCCGGAAGAATGAAGTCAAAGGAAAATTCCAACACGCAACCTTCAGGCTCGTAACGCAGTGCCTGAACCAACTGCATGACCACGTGCCTCCGTGGCAAATAATAAACCAATAATGAAAGCCTGACAATTTTACACTCTTCCTAAAACAATATTGTGTTCCCCACAACGACAATGATTGTATACAGCGTCCGAACTGCATACTTTGCCTGTCGTAGAGCAGTAAAAGGAGTGGTTCGAATTTTTAACCTCTGTATGTTGTGAAGAAATCTTAATAAATATATATTCTATTTCACTTTGAGTGGGTTGCCTTCCGTTGTGCCAGATGATAAATCAAAGGAAGAGTCCCTTTATAAGTACACAGCACAATGCAATAACAATTTGTGACTTTTGTAAACTGTACATTTATTACATCCTTGTGTTTTATATTCTGACTTTCCCAGATACTACTTCTGAAAATAACAACGTTACATTTAAGGATCGTGGATTTACGTTACGCAGTTCAAAGCACTTAATATAACTTTTTTTTTTTACATCTGCAATATCTGGAACGAAGTCAGTCCGTTGCCAACGAAACATACTCATTGGTTTGCAGGATGCCTGAATTTGCCTGGAGGAGAGACCCCTGCAGCTGATATGCGTAACACTGCATGACGTATCAAGTAGGCCTGTTTTGTGTGGGCGAGACAGAGTCATTTGACACAGGGCCCACTGTGAAGACACATACATTTAGTGATACAGTAAGTGAAAGGACAGAACTGGAAAACTCTGACATCCACCATAACATTTCGTCCAGCACAAAATTTCACATTGCGCCTAGGCCTCAGAGGTGAGAAGCGGGTGAGTAACCATCACCCCCCTCCCCCCCCCACCACAGATGTGACTTGTTACCTGTGCTAACCGATCATATTTTGGAATAAAGTATCAGTAGGAACATGGCGTTACTCTAGTCCGTTTGACCACCGGACACGTCGTTTGACCGAGTGGTTCATGATGCTTGTCATACTGATTTCATTTGACCTAGAGGTCAAGCCGAAGGTCATGTTATTGCTACTCTTCCTCCTACAGCACAGAATGCCTCGGAATGCGCGGCGCAGCTCTCTGGATGAGCAAGCGTATATGAAAGGGTTGATACAGCTGTTGAAGTATCCCAACCAGAAAGCGAAGTTGAACAGGCTTGCAATGTCGCAGGTCGTGCATGCTGCATCTGTAAGAAAGAGGTTGTGTCAGAATAGAAAAAGAGGTGGGGCAGCCTACTGAGGCACAGGGGTACACAATTTCTAAAAAATACAGGTTACACCTCAGAATTCTAGGCTCCAGAAGGGACACATGAAGCAAGTTCATCACTCAGGAACCACAGATATAAGGTGCCACCGTACAAAACTATTCGCCACGGCGACCTGGCGACTAAGATTTGTGCCCCTGATCCTGTAGTTTTCACATTTTCTATTCTCCAAAACACAACACCGTAAACCACATTGGTACTGCGTCACAAAGACACCGGTACCTGTACAGCACCGAGCAAATCTCTGTTGGATTATAGCGTAATACTCAAAACGACACGATTAGGATAGCATCTGGACACTGTCGCTCATTCTTTCACTGAACGCATGTAAGTTGGTCAGCACGAAACCTGCATTCTGGATTATTCAGGAAGGTTTTGGTCGCGACCCTCATATGGGAATCTCTGGCGTAATCGCTATAGTGACAAGGTTACGGGCCGGATAGCCGAAGAATAGCGGCTTTATATCTTGTACGCGGTTTTTCTTTCCTTCAAAGTTCCTTGACCGGCCCCGGGGCCTAGCTAGCCTCCCATTGAGTAGGTACCGGCGGCTCATACATAACTCCAGTCATTAACCTCGGCACTGGCTTGTGGTGATTGGTCACCTACACGCCCTGGTAACCTTATGTCAGGAAAACCACCCTCGGTACCCACTGAATAGGACGTTGAGTGCATCTTGCAGCAGGTCTGGACTTTTCGGCAAAGAGAAGAACCGCTGTCCTGGCAGAATGACTTATTTTCATACTCACAGTAGAGTCGCAGCCAGTCTAAACAACAATTCCCTCCCCCCCCCTCCATGGCTCGACAGCCCTAGTGGGCCTAGGTCTCATCACTGTTGAGGTTTCGCGATCACACTCAGACACACCACACTCAGCAGGACTCATCTGGACGAGTGATCGATCCGTCGCAGAGACCCCTACCTGACAACGCACAACAATCACGAGAGACAGGCTTCAATGTCTCCGGCAGTATTCGAACCAGCAATCTCAGCTAACGAGTGGCCGCAGACCCACGCCTCGGACCGCGTGGCCGCCGGGATCGGCTAATTAACAAAAATTACAGTATCTTAATGAACATTAGAATGTGTAATTACGAATGCCGGATGTTGGGTAATTTTGTTCAGAGATCCACGGACCGGTAGAAATGTTTCAATAAGAAACAACAGTTTCCTACCACGTTGAAATAAGAAACGAAACGTCGAAATCGACAGTTCTGTCTGAAGCGGAGGCCATGAAACATGTTAGGGTCCCCTGGTCTCCGCTTGAGATGGCACCGCCAAACTTTAACCCTCGCCATATATGTTATAAACAATTTTTTTTTATTTTGTGGGGGAATTAATAAAAAATAAAGCACATTGTCTTCAACGCCGCGTCAAAAGCGTCGCAAAAATTCAGTCTTGAAAGGACCAGTTCAGCAGATCATGGCGTCGGAAACAAATCTTACTGTAAATTTCACATTGTTGCTTTTACCATGCATATCTCAACAGTTATTTATCTGCAGATTGTTCCAGCAACATGCACACACGTATAAGGATTTAAGAATGATTAAATTGTTAAGTGTGTGTTACTGGAACAGATAAAAATCCTTACTGTACTAATATAAATGAGTGGCACTTTTTGTTTAAGCACTTCTTGCCTTGCCTCCTTCCACCCCTCACCCTTCTTCCTACCTTTCTCACTGCCTTATTTATTATCCCCCGGGTTCGATCCCCGGCGCTACCAGATTTTCTGAGTAGTAGTGGGTCTGGAACGGGGTTCACTCAGCCTCGTGAGGTCAATTGAGGTGCTACTTGAATGAAAAAAGTAGCGGCTCCAGGTCTAGAAAACAGAGATTAACGGCTGTGGGGACCCGTTGCGCTGACCACGTGACACCCCTCTAT
>Ga0123354_10016059_pt1 | contig 11731 bp, 9 predicted proteins | sample TergutLab28metaG_2_FD_97872 | JGI IMG/M metagenome (GOLD analysis project Ga0123354, IMG submission 97872) | Labiotermes labralis P4 segment gut microbial communities from Petit-Saut dam, French Guiana - Lab288 P4 | ecosystem: Host-associated > Arthropoda: Insects > Digestive system > Gut ... | reverse complement strand
TTCTCATTCTTATGCTGTATATCAAAACTCTCTTCTATACCTAAATACTCACATGCTTTCTCGGGTCCAGTTCTTTAATGTCGTTGTCAAATGTGCTTCCTACTTTTTATTATTATTATTATTATTATTTCATGTAGGTGGTTCAATCAGGGAAGTTACAACGGACCAAACACAGCATATATTAAAAGGCACATTTACAAATACACAGCAGTGATACAGAGAAAATGGTGTAATCTCAAGTTGGGGTCAAATGATGGATGTTAGTTTCCACTACACGATGCTATGTAAAAAAGCAAAGAATCTGTAAAAAGTCCTGTCGTCTGTTAACAGCAAAGTGCACCTGCAACATTCCTATATCACATGTGAGAATACTTTTATCGAATTTTTAATGTAACATTTTCAATGACGATTCTGCTTGACATGAGGAATTGTGGGTAACACAATTATATTTTCAAAAAGTGTATTATTTCCAGATGCCATCTAAAACTTAATGAAAAGTTAAACTTTGTGTGCAGGAATTCATCCCTTTCAGACCCCAAATACAAACCATTATGAACATGAACATCATTAATTCTTCACCCTCATTCATCTTTTCCCCTTGAACATATGCTTGTGGTAAGTCTCGTTCCTCAGGAGTGTCTCCAATAGAATAAAATTTTGTATAATCAAGCCAATATTTAAAAATGGAGATAAACTTATCACCTCCAATTACATACCCATATCTGTTTTAACTTCTTTTGCCAAGGTCTTTGAAAAGCTTATTTGTAGTAGGCTATTCGCACAATTATGCATGAATGACATACTTGTTAATGAGCAATGTGGTTTCAGACCCAACACTTCAAATGCAAGAGCATCATACACGTTAATAAATAAAATTCTAGTAGCAATGAATAACAAAATGTCAGTGGAGGATTTATTTTGGGACCTGGAGAAAGCTTTTGACTGTGAAAATCTTAGAATCCTATAAGATTAATTAGAATTTTATGAGATTGTTGCAAAATTTCATTTGTTGATAAAATCATATCTTAATGCCAGATTTCATAGAGTACTTATTGCCAATACCGTTCCTCATGACAATTTTTCACATTCTGTGGACTGTGCATCATGATATATTTGCGTAATAAAGACCAACAAGATGCACTTTTCTTCCTTAATTTATTACAATAATGTATCCTCTACATGTATCAAATATCATCAGCAGGCGGTTTACTGTATATGCAGCATATGGTATTTACCGTGCATCTGCATTGACTAGCTGCTAGCTTGTTGGTCTTTATTATGCAGATCCTCATGACAATGTCTCATACTCTAACTGGGAAGAGCTTAAAAGTGGGGGTCCACATCACTTGATTTTTGACCCTTAGCTTTTTCTTCTTTATATCAATGATCTGCCCAAGCTAGCAATGAAGGATGCTTACATTGTCTTGTTCGTGGATGATGCTAGTAAAATAGTAACCAACCCTAATGATGAAAATCTTAAAATAGTAATGAATGAAATATTTTTAGATATAAACAAATGGTTTAAAACTAAACTATTATCTTGAAACTTTAGTAAAACTCACTGCTTAGAATTCAGAACAAGAAATTTTACTCATAACATTTGTGTTTGCTATAATAATTATCGCAACTTTAACGCCACTTATACGAAGTTCTTGCAGTTAAACACAGATGATACCTTGTCCTGGAAATGTCATATTGATTGAATAATTTCTGAGTTATTCAGCTTGTTTTGCAATAAGATCACTTATGTCTATGTTGTCCCAAGAAACTTTCCGAATGATAGATTTTTCTGACATACATTCCATTATAACTTACAGTATAATTTTTGGGGCAATTTGCCATCCAGCATTTAAATACTCAGAATTAACAAAAAAAATTATCATAATCATAATAAATTCAAGAACTAATGATTCCTGCAGAGACCTATTCAAAAAGATGGAAATACTACCTTTATGTGCACAATACACATATATACTATAGTTTAAGTTCAAGTTGTATTATACATTCTGTTAATCCATACGAGGTCAATCAACCTATAGGATGTAGAATTTGTCTTTATAATACAACATTTAATAACACGTAATAATTACAAAATTTATGCATTCTATAAAGAACAGTTATTCAACAGAGGAGACGTATACTTTAAAAATGTTTCCAATAATTAAGAGAAAAATATAAGATTATTAGAAGGTAGTGTTTTCACGAAGGCTATAAACTTAACTGTCATTTAGGTCCATAAATTACTGCTGCTGTTAAAATATTCCTCTAAATTATAGAATGAACAAAAAGGAAGAAAATTCCTTAAGGCCAATGTAAATTGATTAACATTATGAGAGATATTTTTTATATGAGTGGGGAGGCAGTCGAAAACTTTGATACCAGTACAATAAGTGCCATTTTGATACCAGTATAATAAGTCCCATTTTGATACCAGTACAATCAGTGCCATTTTGATACCAGTACAATAAGTGCCATTTTGATACCAGTATAATAAGTCCCATTTTGATAACAGTACAATCAGTGCCATTTTGATACCAGTACAATAAGTACCATTTTGATACCAGTACAATAAGTCCAATTTTGATACCAGTACAATAAGTCCCATTTTGATACCAGTATAATAGGTCCCATTTTGATACCAGTACAATAAGTCCCATTTTGATACCAGTATAATAGGTCCCATTTTGATACCAGTACAATAAGTCCCATTTTTGTATGTCATCAACTTGATGAGTGGTCAATGAAAATCAGAATTATACCTAGTATTAATACTACGTAATTCAAAATTCATTTGAAATAAAGCTTTATTATTTACAATAAATAATAAAAGGGAAAAAATGTATTGTGACATCAGTGGCAAATCCCCAGTTTCTTAAATAACTGTCTACAAGAGTCTCTAGGTCTGGAATTGGTAATGATTCTGATTACTCTTTTCTATAGTCGAAAGACATGGATTCTGTGTGTAGAGTTGCTCCAGAAGATTATGTCATTATATGCACTGAATACCAACATCTATACACAACAAACATGGAGATCCATAACTTTATTACTAGACAAAATACCAATCTTCTTCCACCCATTTCTGATTTGACTAAATGTCAGAAGTGGGATTATTACATTGGAATAAAGATTTTCAATCACTTCCCAGCAAAAAGTTGAATAAATGATATGGAACATTTTCATCTTGCCCTAAGAAGGTTTTTAACTTTAATTCATTTTATACCTTGGAGGAATTCTTGAACTATGATAGATAACAAAGCACGTTTTGTGTTTGTTCTTTAGGTCCAGCTAGTTTTATTGGTGTGTCTCCACAATTCATAATTCATATGACAAGGATTAGGAAAAGTCATTCTTGGCTGATGATGTAACATTCTTTGATGTATCTAGATAAATAATGACTATTGCTGATTTTGCGTTACTTGGTATTTAACTTTAGCTACATTGTGTTTAATTTTAATTATGGAATGCTTGCTACATGACCATTTCCATATCCTCATGATATGTATCTCTGATTGGATTTATGGAAAAGAATAAAGATGATGATGAAGATGACAACGACAAAAATGATGATATGTGAACATCAATTCCACACTGTACCAATGTGTAGGCTTCTATATATGCTGGCATCATTTTGACATACATTTCTGCTCCCAGAATATACAAGATACCAAATACTATTTGCTTGTTTGTTCATTTAACAATGCTGCCTGCGGTTTAGACTGCAAAACACCAAGTCAAATGCAGAGGAAGGTGACAACAATAATTTTAATGTGTACATATGCCATCTCCATATTCCTACTGCTATACAGATTGTCACAAAACTGTACCTCAGCTGTGATGCTACTTAAACCATTGGCACTGGCAGAATCTTCTTTCACATCCATTAACTCAGTTTCACAGAGAGCTGACACTGGCTCTAAATCACTGTCAGAATCAGGTTCAGTCTTGATTCTATCCATTCTTACACACCAAGTCAGTGTACCTGAAAACACATTACAAGCATTCCCTCACCTGATCTCCTGTGTTTCAAAGACTGTATTACTATGAAGGTAAAAAAATGTTCACAACAGTAAAGAGTGTTTAAAATGAAATATGGCAAATCAAACTCATCCCAGAATATCACATTCCAAATGTCAGGCAATGATCATTCACAAACCACCAGTACCACACCGAAAGCATTTAATATGCCCACGAAAGTGCTATATTTACAAATAACCATCTACATGCTTCACACAACGTACCTCATTTACAAGAACTGGCCTTTCTGATTTGAATTTATTTGGTGTTAAATTTCACACTATCGTAGAAATACCCAAACACAACGCCACTTTCAGTATTAACCAGCACAAACACAATATCTCATAATTAAAGTATGAACAGACTGTACTCTTCCCTACACAATGGGTATTTGCCAGTGAATATTATACATGAACAATGGATTAGAATAGGTTACTTTGCTGATATGAAGTTCATAAGACTTGCCTGACAATGGAGATGGGCATTATGCTTGAATAGAAAGGAATTATTACACCATTTGGCGGACAGACACTGGGAAACGTACATGCAAATTTAAATCTACAAGAGCTGGCGTTTCATCATTTATCATCCTTCAATACACAACTGACATAACCTCAATTTATAGTTTACGTTTCCATATGTATTTATCGTGATGATTAATGGTATTCCCATATTATGTTAATCAACAACATTCATGCTTTGCGAGTTACGTGGACGAGTAACATATTCGATAATTATCAGGGGATGACGGCGTCTCTTACGTACTGTGAAAGTCTCTGTTCCTTTCTTACCCAAGATTTTACAATTTACTACACCCTCACCTGCAGCTCTCCTGGAACTGTTATAAGTTATACGGTTGCTGGTAATTATACTTTAATATTAAGCAAGGCATTTTTAATCCATGAATTTTAAAACATGCCCACTGCTTGGGTTTATAGAACTCGGACATCTCACCAACGATCGACATTACGCATACGTCTCGTCAGAAGCTTATATAAACTCACTCCAGAAAATTCTCTAAAACTGTTGAAAATATATAATTTAGAGTTCCAGATGTTTCAATATAAACTTTCAATGAGGTCATTCCAACTTCCATCCGCTGAAGTTTGTGTCGAATACTTCTGTTTACTATTTTGTGTTACATCTTGCTGTACAGCCTGCATGGGAAGCCTGCGGCAACTTGACATTTTGCGTATATTGGTTTGTATTATTTTAGGACAAACTGCATAAAGCTCTCAGACCATTCGTTTCGAATAAGACAGCACGACTAATCTAAACTGAAACCAACTAACGGTGGCCTGCTGCAGTAAAACATTTTGCCGTTCAACAGAAGTGCTTGCAACAAATCACAATAGGTCATAGAGGTAAATATTCCCGTCAATTCTTGACAGGCTATCTGCAAGAAACGTATTTCTTTAGCGCCACATGGGAGCGTATGGGTGATGCAAAGATGACGCTCTATGCAAAGATCATATAGAATAAGTCCTAAGGTTGATCAACCTTGAACGTACGTGATATACGCGTCTTCTTTATTGTCGGCAAAATTAGACCAGCATTTGGTACCTAATGGGAATATGTCTTCGCATACCGAATTCTCCCACTGCTCACTTGTGCCTGTCATTTTTTTGAATAAATTATAATGAGAAACAATAACAGTAGTTGCTCCATAACACACATGAATACATAGTGGCATTTGAATCAGTTTCAGCTTCCACGGTTTCTTATCAATTGTCCACTGACCCAGAGACAGATTAATCTGACTTATTTTGAGCTTTTCCCTAAGTTATGTAACAGACTTCTGCCTGTTCCTTCAAAATCTTTTCCAATTCATCATTCATCCTTTCATGTAACATAATCTGCACAATATACAAAGCAGAGTTAAATAACTTAATTAGTCTTTGTCAACAGTATTCCTTCAATCTCACCACACACCATGGTCAATTTTTAGCACACCTAGTCTGTACCCACAGTTCTTCCAAGCATCTGGCAAGATAGGGCCCCAATTAGGTTATCACAATATCCTCCCACATACATTCCAATTAATTATTCATTGAATAATCACACATTTTGGTGGTGTATAACCTGAACTACTGACAGTGTCATTAAATAACTGTGCGTAAAGAAAAAAATGCCTTCTGTCAAATTTTAGAGAAGAGTGTCCACTTACTTATTTGTGGTTGATTTAACACTTCAGTGACTACTTCCCAGGATGAAGGGATTTTAAGTTTATAATTTCCTTACGTACGTTCAAGGCCACATGGCCAGCAATGTGTGAAGAATTAAAGATTCATGCACTACACCAATGCTGGCAGGCATTGAATAATTAATTTTTTTTAAGTCTGACCTCTTCTACCTACTTATTGTACATGTGAAGGGTGATTATTGTACCAGAACACATTCAATGACAGACACACTCAGTAGGACTGCTCTAGACGATGGATCGACCTGTCACAAAGGCCTCTACCTGCGCGACACACCATGTTCACAAGAGACAAACATCCATACACCCAGCGGGATTTGAACCCACAATCCGAGCAAGTGAGTGGCTTCAGACCCACACCTTTGGCCATGCAGTCATTGGAATCAGCTTGAATGGTTAATTACAGTTTCAATAACTGAGGCTACAGAATATTCGGTGATGGGAAGGTCAGTGACTAATACACTGAATTGGAAAGGATGTGAAAGAAGGCAATTTCAATCCACTGTGGGGCATTCTACTGCACTTACCTGGAAATACTGAGAAAGACCAATGAAAACCAGTACAGGTATTCATTCTCTGAGCTGGGAATTGAACCTGGGACATCCCAAGCACAAAGCACTCAACTGTGATATACAGTGGCTTGATGATGATAATGAGGATGATGAGGATGAGGATGGAGGTTGTGATGACAAGGAAATTAGGTTTGAGTGGGCAACCATAATGAAGCCGGTGACAACAAAAACAGGCAGGTGTGATGATTACAGCAACAAAGAAAATTATGATGATTATGTGAAGGATGGTAGTAGTGATAGTAAGGGAGATCATTGTGATACTAATGAGGAAAACATAATGGCTGTCATCATGACATAAACAAATCACTTTCTGACTTATCTATTGTCATACTTATGATAAATTGGACTGAAGATAAACTTTAACTAACTACCTAACTAACTTAATGCACTTTCAGTTCTGCAGGCAAAAAGTGTTGAGTGTAATTCTGGTACACATGAACCGATTAAATCAGTTTATGTACGAGGTCTGTCCCAAAAGTAATGAGAATGATTTAAAAAAAAATTTTTTTGTTGAAAATACATGCAATTACAGTTTATTCCCTTCAAAATAGGCTCCTTGTGATCGAATACAGTGATTCCAACATTTCTGCCATTCTTCGTAGCAGTGGAGGAAGTCTTCACTTGAGATGTTTTCAAAGCCTGCGTTGCAGCTGCCTGGACGTTTTCAGCTGTCCCAAAATTATGTCCTTTGAGGTTGGTTTTGAACTTGAGGATTACAAAGAAATCACACGGAGCCAAGTCAGGGCTGTACGGTGGGCGGGGAAGCGTTGTGATATTATTTTCAGCCAAAAATTCCCACACATCGGTCAAATTCTTCGGGACCAGTTTCACACAAATTTTTCTCATGTGCAGATCTTCTGTAATGATTCGGTGGACGTCCGTTTTTGGTAGTCCTACCTCCTCTGCGATTAACCGCACATTGAAACATCGGTCCCTATCCAGAACAGCCTTCACACGAGCAACATTGTTCTCAGTTCTTGAAGCTGAAGGACGCCCTGTGCACTGTTCGTCCTCAACGCTGTCCCTTCCGTCCTTGAACGGCTTGTGCCACCTGAAGACTTGGGCTGAAGACAAAACAGCATCCCCATAAGCTGTCCTCAACAACTGCAACGTTTCAGAACCAGATTTTCCGAGTTTCGCGCAGAACTTAATCGCGTAACACTGCTCCAGTCTCCTCTGCATTTTCACCCGTGACAAGACACAAGAACTACTATGCACCTTGATAACGTACCGCCTGCTACAAAGGCGCGGACTCAACTGAGGAAGGTCAAACTTTATACCTGGGTTCCCCCTCCACCTGCCTCGATCCCCATTTTCCTTTCCTGGCCCTTCTGCACTGCGCAAAAAATCATTCTCATTACTTTTGGGACAGACCATGTATACTGCACAGCATCAGGATCACATGCAGAAAACATAGTAACACTTGCAAAGTATTTAATATTCTAGGGATATGAATTGTGAATAGAGGTTTGAAATGTTATCAAAGCTGTTTGGAGGAAAGGAGAAAGGCTGCAGCACTGATGGGGGCATACTACTCTGCCACTATACCAACTGTATGGAGGTGAGCACAGCTCTGTTATGACGCATTGTGTACATCCCCCATTTACAAATCAATCTGCATGCAAGTGTTGGGCCTGTACACAGGAAGGTCAGGTTGTCTCTGTCTGCACCTTGGTGGCATATGGCAGAATCACACATTCTTATCCTCAGTCCTAGATGATGGTGAGTGGTTAGCTTTGTGTTCCATCTGCTGTGTCCCTTTCCCTGAGAATATGTTGGCATCTTTCTTTGAATTGTAACACAAATTCTTGGTGCTGTGGAAAAACAGACTTAGTTCCAGTTTAATGAACATTGGAAATGAAACTGAAAATGGGATAGGCTATGGACCAGACAAACCAGAGTACATGGCCTGGCAGGAAAAGGAGATTTGTCTCTTCCCCACAACGACCTTCACCCAGGGGAAAAGGGACGTGAATTTGACCACTCACCTCCATCTAGTGCCAAGTTTAAAAATGAGTAGAGCTGTAACTACATTTCTCTATATTCTTTCATGTCATGGACCAAAACTTTACCCATTTTTAACTGGAAGTTATTTGCTGTTTCTTGTTTGATGTGTATTGAGGTTTCATGCATGTAACTCTCTTCTAATCATGTAAAGTCTGTAACTTATGAAAAGAGTAGCCAGAATTCTAAGATCTGCCAATGGTATTACACATACAATTGAAAACAGCATTCTATACATTTTAAATAAGCCTTTCAAAGAAATTAAAAAATACATATCCATGATAATCTATATATGTTTAGTGAAAACATTGACTACAGTATGGTATTACTGAATGGTCAGTCTATCATTTAATAATTTATCAGAAATTTTTCAGAGATGTCTTGACCACTCTATGTGGGGCCTGTTGTTTCTACAGCACTCAGCTAATAAACTGAACACTTAGTATTTAAGTGATTAAAAAAAGAGGCTCGTGGCAGAATGTGAGGCAGAGGTCACATATGTCCCTCGTGCTCTGGCAGTAGTGTCATGTTCAGTTCATATCCGCCTGCTGTATCAACTATGTCTGCCAGTTGATATAAACAGACACGCTCTCTAGTCACAAAGGGATGTAGTTCACATAATATCCTTATGGCTTCACACAGACTCCTTCTTCATGGGATGCGTTCTCCGACCCAAGCAGTAAGGTCAACACGGGGGATGGATTCGCTTGCACAAGTCACTCTTTGGTTCCTGAAATAAAAACACAAATCAGATATAAGAAGGTCGTTGTTCTAGTGAAGTGTGTAGATTATGGCACTGAGTGATTCACATCTGACATTTTGAGACAGCATGGTGATTGGTCTCAGCTTTAAGGGTAAATGTCCGGTGAAGAAAACTCACAGGACACAAGAAAACTGCACAAATTAAAAAAACTGGATAACTGAGGTTTTTATTCTTGCAACTCTGTTCTTGTCATTATTTCATTTTTACTTAGATAATTTTATCTATCACTTTACGAATCAGTCAGCTCGGGACTTCAGAGAAAAGGTCAGATTGGAGTAGAAACTAGAAGTTTACTGTTGCTCTAAAATTAATCTGGTTCTATGTCAACAAAACCCACACGTTCAACACAACCAGATGTATGATCCATGATGATTCACTTCAGTCCACGAGGTATAACTTCACAAAGTTTACCATTCATGTCCATTTTAATGTTATCCCCCATGTTCATTTAAAGTCTTCCAATTTGTTGTCTAAATGATACACATTATTTTGTTCTCTCTACATTTAACTTTCTCAGTGAGACAAGATTTTATACTTTTACTGAGCTTATTTCACATTACCTTCATCAAAATAATTTCCTACACACAAAACACGACTTCTAACAACCACTTTTCATCCATGAGCCTAGCTTCCAGGAAAAATCAACTTTAATTTCCATTATAAAATCAATAAACCTGTCGCAGACAGGACTGATTTATGCATCCTCTTTATTAGACTGCAGGATCGTCCAAATGTACTGCAGCTGAGTGACGTACTTACACGAAGGAGGCCTGGAAGAATGCCAGTGGCTGCATCAGAGCAATGTCATCAGAATTGTCACACAGGATCCTGGCCAGGCTGGCCTTCCGCAACTGCTGCAGTTGTTCTGTAATGATAAATGTGCATTATTACTGAAGCAGAATTATAGACATCCTGTGTTCTCTGACATTAACCCTTATCCTGCTAACGTGGAGAATATGGTGAGCTCCTAATAATGCCAGCAAATGGCAGACGGGAATTAACTTGGCGTTTAAAACTCTGCATTAAACACCATCATATACTTGAGATTTGAAGTTCTCACAGTGGTGTTGCAGAAGATTTGTGGCTTCTGAGATGTGGCTCTGTGTTACTGACTGAGCAGTTACTGTCAGTGCTTTCAGCTTAAATTTTAAGCAGTCCAAGAAGAATGCCTGACCCAGAATATGATACCACTATAAACCTTTAAAACAATTGAACTACTCACCCAGTGCCACAGTGTCATATCTCATATCAAAGGCAACATTTATGGGTTCCATATCTTTTCTCATTGTTAACAATGTTTATTCCCTCAACATCTAATGCCTTATATTTGTTGTGTACATGCAATGTGTCCCTTTGGAAGCATGCATATAAATGTACCATACTTGCTTCTGGCTTTGAAGAGTCAATATATTAACACTTGCAACAGAGTTACAGACTTCACAGATTAAAACATTAAATAAAGCGATGTTGAGCTATTCAGTGCTTCTTTACTTTTAATTAATTTTTGTTTCCTTCATATAAATATTCTGATCACCATCAAACATGCCCCACCATGTTAAAAATGAAGTGCAAAAACAGCGACATCATCAAAACCGAATTCAAATTAAAAACGGAGCGATCCGTCGTGTTTCTGCTTACGTGGCGAGAAGCTGGACGGCTGGCCACCTTCCTCATAATAGAATCTGTCTCCACGCCGCAGTCGAGCAAACTGGTCACCCACGAGACACACGAAGGTCTGTCCGAGCAGAGCACCAGGTAGGGGCTTCTCAGCCACCGCTGCTACAAATAGATCAATCTCATCCACTGAAGAGTAGATTTCTCGGAGTAGTGACACACTCTGCAATTAACACAATGTCATAAAAATTACCGGCTGCGTTATTCAACTGATAAGGCATAAATGAACCAATCTATGGATACCTAGTAAGTTATACTGTATAATAGACAATTAAATTTAATTTATGTCAGGTAAATTACACCAATTTTGGTTTGATTTATTCATCATTTCCGAGAAGTGTTGGTAAGCCTGCGACCGCCTCTGTGGTCTAGTGGTCGGAGTTTCTGGCTACAGATACAGAGGTCCCGGGTTCGATCCCCGGCGCTACCAGATTTTCTGAGTAGTAGTGGGTCTGGAACAGGGTCCACTCAGCCTCATGAGCCTCGTGAGGTCAATTGAGG
>Ga0123354_10016057_pt1 | contig 11732 bp, 15 predicted proteins | sample TergutLab28metaG_2_FD_97872 | JGI IMG/M metagenome (GOLD analysis project Ga0123354, IMG submission 97872) | Labiotermes labralis P4 segment gut microbial communities from Petit-Saut dam, French Guiana - Lab288 P4 | ecosystem: Host-associated > Arthropoda: Insects > Digestive system > Gut ... | reverse complement strand
TCACGGCCCCAAATAATTTAGAGGACTGGTTTCTTTGTTGTGTGTGTTTACGTAAGATTCTCTAAGCTCGCTTTGTCGTGCACTGCAATTTGGTGTTTATACTCTGGGGGGTTGGTTTCAATTGAAATGTTTTTGTACTTCAGACATGGGCAATGCTGCACATATTTAATGTTACAATGTACAGTACCACACTACGTTGTGCGTGTTACACAGTCCGTACGGGCCGGATTTGTCCGGGATCTAATTCCAGTGGGGATGGAATTTTCAGCCCATCCACACCGTCCCTGTGTATCCACCCAGCTTACTGTACAAACGGTACCTGGTGTATCCCTGGGTGTAAAGCGCGGCCTGGGCGTGCTGTTGGCAACTTACCCCCTTCTAGTGCGGTGGTCATGGAAGAGAATACAGCTATACCTCTACACACATCGGTCTGGTAACGAGATCTTTTTATCTTTATGTACCTCACTTCAAACAATTTTGAATTATGGCAGACAGCACAATGCATGTCGCTATTCAAATTGTCATTAGTCGGGGTCATTCTATCTTAATTCAGTGTACGGCACTTAATATTTCGACTTTAGTTGTTGTATTCTCTTCAAGAATATTTAATGGCTGTTATAACTTCCACATAGTGTTAAGTTTTGTTTATCTGGTGGTGTTATGTTTAAATGTGTGGCAAGGTGCAACAGCGGGTTGTTGTTTTGTGTTAATGAAGCATCTTAGTTCAAAACTGTTTTCACGAAAAGATAAGTGCCTCATTTACAGAACACTAATTACACCGGTGCTAACGTAGAGCTTCATGACTTGGGGAAGGAGTGAAAAAAAAACGAAAATCACATTTGGTAATCTGACTCGACAGTTCGTAAGAACACTTATTGGCCTGATACTGAAAATGGATTTCGGTGGTCTTGGTGGTGCAAAAACTTGTAAACAGAAATTTTATTACGAATAGTACATGGGATGGATATGTGTTGAGGACGGAAGAAAGTGATCCTGCAAAGATAGTCTTTTGTACCAAAACTGAAGGAAAAACGAACAGAGGCAGAACACAGTTGAGATGACGAGATGAGTCAGTGGAAGCTGTTACACCGATGCAGAAATTGGAGAATTAATATGCGGTCATGACAGAAGTAGTAGTAGCTCATCGAGGAGGTCCTGTTTAACATTTACTCTACAGGATAATGGGAGGGTGCTGAAAAGTACTGATTCTTGTAACAAAGTTAATACATTACCAATATCACTAATTAAACTTGTTTTATGTAACATTTGCTTCCCCCACCCCTCACATAAAATTTAGAGCTATAGCAGAAGGATCAGATCTACGTGAAGTTGCCCGCCAAAAACGAATTATTTTTACTGTTGTCAAACTGACAGCAGTAAAGGTTCTGTTGCGTGCTTAGGGGTGGCTTCTACTGTCGGTGTCCGTATCATAGATAACGTTACCTCAGAAGTTGGAACCGAACCTTGCATTAGGGACGATGTGAAGAAAGGTAACTTAAAGAATTCTCCGAATAAACACCGGGCAAATGTGCACGCTAGTTTAATAACTGCTAAGGGAGATTATAGTGAACAACTGGGTGAGGCCTGACTAGAAACTTCTGGACATACGGGCTAGGTGCATTTACTTTCTCCAAATCCAGATCTATTTGACCAACAGCCTGTATGTTGCAAAGTCTCCACAGTGTCTGCTTGTGGTTTTTCAAGAACAAGTCTCCTTAAGCTCTTCCAGCACCTTCTAGCATTACCAAGTTCATAAATCTCGGACATCATTCCACATGCAATTCTTACTTCTTGGGACAAACCTTGTAGATCAGCAACTTAAACTATAACCCTAAGATCGATGTGGGTCGAGCATCGAGTTACAGTAACTTTACACAGTGATATAAGAAGGAAAACAGATAACAAATAAACCCACAGCATTGGTGAAGTATGAACATTCCTAGAAAAATACTTAGTGTTCGGCAACTGGTCGTGGTGTCTGCGTAATAACTATACAACAGCCAAGTCGAACCCAGGGATATACAGCCAATGGAAGAACAAGAATAATTGTATTTATGTACGGCAATTACTTTAAATAGCTTATCTACTTTTAGTTTGTATGTATATCGCGTGACTTTTGTTATGGAATGTCGCACTGTTTATGTAGTGGACTTGTGGAATTAATTGTAAATGTACAAGATAAACAATAGGAAAAATAGTAATCTCTGTGCAATAAATGATAAACGTAGACAGACAATTGTCTCTATAGATTTTGCTATTTAAAGGAAATAAGATCTCAATTCGTCATGTAAAGTGATATGCAATTTTTTTTTAAATCATGTAATTTAAATTTCTCAACGTGTTTTAATATGTGCAGTATACGTAGCTATGAAGTTGTGTTAACGACTGGAGGAAATCGTTTCTTTTTTGTTGCGTTTGGGGGCGAAGAATTAGAGGAGTGGTAATCGATGCATTATCGAGTTTAGAAAGAATAATACTCGGAAGTACACTAGAGGCGATGTTTACCAAGGTTCTAACTTACTCGAGATAATAACTGGCAGACCTAGTAGCCCCGTTGCCACGGATTATCATTGACTTGCTTATCTTTACTCTGATCCACGATGTGCAGGTAACATACGGCAGAATTTCAGAACTAACGTACAAAATCCGAAAGGAGAGCCGTTGCCAGTTACCAGGTATCAATTGTTTCACATTTCACACTAGGCAGGTTCCAGTAGAGTGCTGCAGTGTTCATTAGGACTGGCCATCACCATATGATGCTCAAGAGAGTCACTGTTTTCAATTCCCTGGCTAGCAGCCATGACTATGGTAAATGTTAGAATGTTCAGTAAGTAACTGTATAAGATCGTCACCAATGATTGAACTAAAAATTTCAAAAAACAGACTCTGGGTTGTCAATGATTATATTTAGAACTGTGGTTCCAAGGAAAGTCTCATTGCTTGGCTTTTTATCAGTTTTGCACCACACACCACTTGTTTTATCATCAGAGTTCTCCAGTTCAATGCTTTCTTTCCCTAGTGTATTTGTTTCACTGTCAATAATAACAACTACGACAGAAGACCACAATTGTTTACGTGAACTATTTGCGGAGATGTCAGTGTCACTGTCCGAACTTTCATCGTCAGTATAATGAGAGACCTCGGAATGCGTATCGGCATATAACTCGCACAAAATATCGTCTTCTTGCAGAACATTCCTACGCAAAGCCATGATTACAAATGAAGGAAAACAGAGAGAGTATCGGAATGATTGAATTCTTTATTGCAGTATTCTGGTTCTAAAATAGAGGTCAGGATCGGTCTGTTTGTAACTGAGAACCAATAATCCTGCACCAAATTGACGATAAACTTGAAGTGATAATTCAACCACACCAGCTGAAACACGCATATGCAGGACGCCTTGAAAGAAAACGAAAAAATCTAGTGACCCGTCAACAACGCACGGAAGAGCAATCACGAGATTTCTCGTGACCCGACGGAGATGTGTTAACAAAGTGGGCAGCTAATGACATGTTCTTGATTGTATTATACTGAGAAGAAACTGTGGCAAGGGCACGTAGCTTTTGGGTCGGTAAAACAACTTCAGCAATTACGACGACAAATGTCCCTAATAAGTGTGATGTTTTGAAAGTCAACCAAATATCGCCAACCTGCGCCATGCAGCTTAAACACTGTGATGATTTCAGGACCAGTGTTGGAGAGCTTGTATTGCTGTTACCGCACTTGTTGCTGAAATTCTTCCGATTCGTGAGCACACTGTTAGTGGAATTTTGTTACGATGGTACCTGTTGTTTATTTAATGATCAGACGTTATGAGTTTCGAAGTTTGTACTATGTAATCATATTAACTTTCCTCAGTTCTAAGCAACAAATTTCACAATATTTAAGATCTGAATTTAATTGCCTAATACTGACAGATTATTCATAATTGCAGCAGTGTTTGACACTGACGGAGTGTATTTGCAATATGGAAATGGTTCTGCTGTGGATGAATTACAAACTACACCCCGGGGTTAAGTATATGACAATGACAAAAAGCTGTACTTCAGATAATTTTCGCACAGTATACCTAAATGTGAAAGTTGAGTGTTAATCGGTTCTCTATGAGTAAAATGTTTGATACAAAGCTATATATTTTCCTATAATGATATAATACTGCCGATTAATTGATACTAACTTACAATTTAATTAAATTTAAATTTCAATTTATTTACAACTCACTTCAACAAACTAAGTACAGCGAATTCTTTTTAGCTAATAATAGCACCGCAATAAGCATAATTCATGTATGATCTTCGTTATGAACTAAAAAGTTGAAATTGAACTTTACATTTTTAAAGGGTGTTTCCTGTGTGGTTTTATTGTGCAGTGTGTTCGCAACTACAACACCTTTCACGAAATATCAATTTCTATTCGTCTAATTCTAATACGTTCCGTTTCATGAAGGAGCGCCGTCAGCGTCAAAATCAACAAATCTTCCCCAATGAATTAATTCTTGTTTCGAAAGCTTAAAATGTAACCACATTAATATGTAAGTTGGGGGGGCAAGGGGGCGAGTTGTGTATAAGTGTGGGTCACGCTTCGAAATTGAGGTTCTCTGATCGCTAATTGCAAAATCAGACTCGTCGAAAATAACGACTAACGAACAGGATGCGTTATACAATAATAGCGACAGTAAATTTGTGATAAAACCAGTCCTGTAATACTCACTGCACCATAAATGCCAAGAATTACTTGGTTACGGCACAACACTGAACGCCAGTTGACCTCGTCGCCAGACGTAAAAGCCAAGAGCGGCAGTGGCCAGTAGGCCAACGGCCGAGATAGCCAAGACGACTCAACGAACCGCGTTCGGCGCTGATCACCAGAGCGACCTTCCGTTACAATGAACGAGGATTTACGCAATATTTCTCAATTGTAAGGCAAATGGCAAGGTATTCGATACAAAGTCGGGGCACGGCCCACACTTCCATATGCCTGGACTAATATATGTTAACAGGAATTAGGTTCAGATTGTGCAAGTTAACGTGCAATTTGAAAACACATTAAAAATACAATTTCGCAGCGTGGTTTAACGTGCACCGAGGCAGAAAACAGGATTAAATGAAACTGAATTAGGAATAATCACGAATTAGCAGTGGAACACAATTAATTCTGTCATAACGTTCTCACTCCTTTCTTTTAGAAAATGTTGGCCCTGAAAAGGCCGATTTGTCTCAATTATAAATGTTCGTCCACACTCCTTACTTCTTTTTTGGGCTTGCCTTCTTCGATGCCTTAGGCTTTGCTGCAGTCTTTGGTCGCGGTGCCTTCGGTTCTTTCTTTGGGACTTTAGCCACCTTTTTCGCCTTGGATGGCGTTTTCTTTGCCTTAGCCGGGACAGTGCTCTTCTTCTCTACCGATTTCACAACAGGTTTTTTCGGCGCCTTGGCTTTCTTCACTTTAGCTGCACTTTGCTTCTTCACCTTCGGTGCAGATGCAGCGGTCCACGAGCTGGCGCGGTGGGAACGGCAGCTTTTTCAGTCTTGGCAGCTGCCAACCGGAACGACCCAGAGGCGCCCTTGCCTTTCGTCTGCACAAAACTGTCCAGAAGCGACAGCAGTCTTCAAATACTTCTTGATGAACTGTGACAACTTTTCAGAATCAACTTTGTAATTCACGGCAATATATTTATTTATTCCCTGAAAAGAAGAACCACCGCGCTCTTTGAAACTCAATATCAAAGCAGATCGACTCATGTAGGTGTTTTGAGACTATCGGTGCAAGACAAAAACACCTTTAAGCTATCACCAAGGATTAAATTCTCCAACGGGAATATCATTTAGAATGAAATTACGCCACCGATGCAAATGTTGGCCCTTATAAGGGCCGTTTATAGGTTTAAACTCAAGCTCGTTCTCCTCGAATGCGTCTGGCAATTTGGATGTCTTTGTACATAATGGTCACTCTCTTAGCATGGATTGAACACAAGTTGGTGTCTTCGAACAGGCCCACCAGGTAGGCCTCACTAACCTCCTTTAAAGCCATCACGGTAGAGCTCTGGAAACGAAGGTCAGTCTTAAAGTCCTGAGCAAACTCTCGAACAATTCGCTCGAAAGGAATCTTGCGGATCAGCAGTTCGCTTTTCTGATAACGACGGATCTCACGAAGAGCTATCGTTAGATTTAAGCATAAGGTATTGTCGTAAATATACCGTATTTTCACTACCCTGATTAATTTACCTTGTTTAAACATTTTGGTAACGCTCTTTAAAGAAAAGATTCGTTTTCTGCTGTGCATAGTTACATGCACGTGTCCCCAGTAATTCGACAGCGGTACATTAGGCTGAATGTGGCACATACGGCTTGGAGGTAACAAGCGTACAGGTTCGTTTTGGATGCAAAGTCGTACATACTGTAAGAAATTGATTTGAACGTAGGACACACTTCATAAACTGGGAGAGCTCAGTACTTGGTCTGTGTGCGGTGAGCTCTTATAACAAGCTACGGGTCATGTTTGTGTAGCTTAATATAAAATTGCCTTCAATTATTTTACCAAACACTGCACTTATATAAATTCATACAATTTACAACTTGAAATATTAAAAAAGCTCCGACATATGACGGTCCTATAACCATCATCAGGGAGCTATATCGTCCTTGTTGAAGTTACACTATTAAGTCATTTTCACTATTGCCGTTGGTTCTGTGGCAGCATGCCTGTAAAATAAATTATACCAAATATCGTCAAAAGAAATATAGAATCATTTAATACACAAATTATACTTTTTGGACTGATTTCAATTTATTCTTACCATGTTGTGTTGCCAAGTGTGCCGTATTATGGATATGCGTTCTATGTATCGTGGCGTTATACTGGCAGCAAGTTACGTGGATTTTCATTGAGTTTGTAAGTTCATAGAGGAGGTTGGAGTCACATTGAGTGACTTGACAACATGCACAGTACAACGAAAATTGCTAGTTAGATCGCCAACACATGAAATCTAGGGAAACCTGTCACAGAGCAATACCCCTTTTAATTGTTACTTAGGGCTATTATAAGGGCCGTCTTTCACTGCACTGGAATCTTAGGCCTTCTTATCAGTCTTTTCTGCAAAAGTACGGCCTGAATATTCAGCAATACACCACCTTGGGCAACGGTAACACCGGACAACAGCTTATTTAACTCCTCGACCTTACTCATAGGTAATTGCAGTTGCCGTGGGATGATCCTGGACCTTTGGTTGTCACGCGCAGAATTTCCAGCCAACTCGAGAACGTCAGCTGCCAGGTATTCGATAAGAGCTGCGAAGTACACCGGAGCTCCGGCACCAACACGCTCCTCGTAATTGCTTTTCCAAAGAAGTCTATGAATACTTCCTACAGGAAACTGCCACATTTACCACGTCCAGACATGCTCCCGTACTTACACGTCTTGCCCGAAAACAGCAAACTTCAAGGTAACTCTGCTTTTAAACGATCAACTGACAATGCAGCCTAGCCAATCGCTAGGCCCGCCCCTCCAGACCGCTGTAGTTTCATTCTATTCGAGCGCTTCATTGTTCAGTAACTCGCTATAAATATAAAGCTTTTGGCGTGTGCAATTGTGTGTGTAGTAAATAAGGCATTGAAGCTCTATTACAAAAATGTGATGTCGCTGAACTCTTCGGATAAGCCTGCTAAGAAGGCCGGGAAGGCCCAGAAGAACAGATCGAAGATTGTCAAGAAAAGGAAGCGGAAGAAGAAGAAAGAGGTGAGCTGGTTAAGCATTCTGTCAGTGAAGGTGCGAAGGCAGTGACCAAAATACACGTGCACAAATTAAACCAATTTTCGTAAACAAAAAAAGGCTCTTTTCAGGGCCTCAAATAATTAGAGGAGTAATTTCGTTGGCTGTTGTGATACAAGCAGTGTGGTTATCCAAGAATCTGTATGGTCGCTTTCTCGTACATTGCTATTTGGTGTTTATACTCTGGGGAGTTGGTTTCTCTTAAAACGATTTTGGACTTCAGACATGGGTAATGCTGTAATTATTTTATGTCGCAATGTACCTCACTTCGTGGGCCGGGTAACACAGTCGGTTTGGGCTGGACGTGTCTGGTATCTAATTCCGGTGGGGACGGTATATTCCGCCCATCCACCCAACCTACACTACTGTACCTCTTCTATCCCTGGTTGTAATGTGCAGCCGGGGCGTGCTGTTGACAACTTACCCCCTTCTAGTCCCGCGGTCATGGAAGAGAATACAGCTATACCTATACACACATCGGTCCGGTAACGAGATCTTTTTACCTTTATGTACCTCACTTCATACAATTTTGAAAAATGGCAGACAGCACAATGCATGTCGCTATTCAAATTGTCATTATTCGGGGGCATCCTATCTTAATTCAGTGTACGGCACTTAATATTTCGACTTTAGTTGCTGTATTCTATTCCAGAATATTTAATGGCTGTTATAACCTCCACATTGTGTTAAGTTTTGTTTGTCTGGTGGTGTTATGTTAAAAGGTGTGGCAAGGTGCAACAGCAGGTTGTTGTTTTGTTTTAATGAAGCATCTTAGTTCAAAACTGTTGTCACGAAAAGATAAGTGCCTCATTTACAGAACACTAATTACACCAGTGCTAACGTAGAGCTTCAGACTTGGGCAAGGGGTGAATAAAAACGAAAACATTATTTGGTACTCTGACACGACAGTTCGCAAAAAAAAAAACATCTGGCCTCGTACCGAAAATGGATGTCGGTGGTGGTGGTACAAAAACTTGGAAAAACATAAGTCTTTTACGAATAGTACATGGGGTGGACATGTGTTGAGGAAGGGAGAAAGTGATGCTGCAAAGAAAGTCTTTTGTACGAAAACAGGAGGAAAAACAGACAGAGGCAGAACACAGTTGGCGTGACGGGATGAGTCAGAGAAAGACGTTACACCGATGCAGAAATTGGATGTTTAATATGCAGTCATAACAGAATTATTGGAAGCTCATAGAAGAGGTCCTGTTTTACATTTACTGTACAGAACAACGAGTGGATGCTGAAAAGTACAGATTCTTGTAACAAAGTTCATACTTCACCAATATCACTATATAGCCTTGTTATATGAAATATTTGCTTTCCCCACCCCCAAACACCACTTTTAGAGATATAGCAGAAGTAGCAGATCTAGGTGACGTTGCTCGCCAAGAACTAATTATTTGTACTGGTGTCAGACGTACAGCAGTAAAGGTTCTGTTGCTTCCTTAGGGGTGGCTACTACTGTCGGTGTGCGTATCATAGATAACGTTACATCAGAAGCTGGACACAACCTTGCATTAAAGACGTTGTGAAAAAAGCTAACTTTAAATATTCTCCGAAAAAACAACGGGCAATGCGCACACTATTTTACCAAATGCTAAGAGAGATTACACTCAACAACTGGGTGACGACTAACTAAAAACTCCTGGACACACAGGCCAGGTATCTTCACTTTCTCTAAAACCATATCTATTTGACCAACAGCCTTTATATTGCAAAGTCTCTACAGGGTCTGTGGTATTTCAAGAACATGTCTCCTGAAGCACTTCCAGCACCTTCTAGCAGCACCAAGTTCATAAATCTCGGACATCGTGCCACATGCAATTCTTAATTTTTGGGAAAAATCATGTAGATCAGCAACTTAAACTATAACCCTGACATCGATGTGGAAAGAGCATCGAGTTACAATAACTTTACAGTGATATAAGAAGGAAAACAGATAACAAATAAAATAAATATAGAGAAATTTAATACACAAATTAGGCGCTTTGGACTGATGTGAATTTATTCTTACCGTGTTGTGTTGCGAAGAGTACCCTATTATGGATGTGCATTGTTTCGTGGCGTGATACAGGCAGCAAATTATGTGGATTTTGTTGTGTTTGTAGGATCATAGAGGGGGTTGGAGTCACATTGAGTGACGTGACGACATGCACGGTTAAAAAACGAAAATTGCTAGTTAGATCGCGAACACCTATGAAGTTTAGGGAAATCTCTCACAAAGCCATACCCCTTTTAATAGGACTTGGAGCCTTTATGAGGGTCGTTTTTCTTTGCACTGAGATATTAGGCCTTCTTCTCAGCGTTTCTCGGGAAATGTGCAGCATGAATATTCGGCAATACAGTACCTTGGGCAATGGTAACACCAGAAAACAGCTTACTTAACTCTCGTCATTACGGATTGCTAATTGCAGATGGCGTGGGATGATCCTGGTCTTTTGGTTGTCACACGCAACATTTCCAGCCAACTCGAGAACCTTAGCTGCCAGGTATTCCATAAGAGCTGCCAGGTGCAACGGAGCTCCAGCACCAACACGCTTCGCGTAATTGCTTTTCCGAAGAATTCGATGAATACAAACTACTGGAAACTGCAGTCCAGTTCTGCTGGAGCGAGACTTGCATTTTCCCTTAACCCTGCCACCATTACCACATCCAGACATGCTTCCGTACGTTCATGTCTTGCCCGAAAACAGCAAACGTCAAGGAAACTCTGCTTTTCAACGAACTGGCAATGCAGCTTAGCCAATCACGATGTCCGCCCCTCCAGACCACTGTAGTTTCATTCTATTCAAGCGCTTCGTTGTTCAGTAACTTGACATAAATATAACGCGTTTGGAGTGTGCAATTGTGTGTATAATAAATAAAACTTGAAATCCTCTCACGAAAATGTGATGTCGCTGAACACTTCGGGGAAGGCTGCTAAGAAGGCCGGGAAGGTCCAGAAGAACGTTTGAAGGTTGTCAAGAAAAGGAAGCGGAAAAAGAAGAAAGAAATGAGCATGCAGTTAGTGAAGGTACGAAAGCAGTGACCAAATACACGAGCAACAAGTAAACAAATTTCGGTAAAAAAAAGGCCCTTCTCAGGACCTCAAATAATTTACAGGAGTAATTTCGTTGGCTGTTGTGATGCAAGCAGTGTGTTTACGCAGGATTCTGTATGGTCGCTTTCTCGTACACTGCTGTTTGGTGTTTATACACTGGGCGGTTGGTTTCTCTTAAAACGATTTTGGACTTCAGACGTGGGCAATGCTGTAAATATTTTATGTTACAATGAACCTCACTTCGTGGACCGTGTAACTCAGTCGGTACGGGCTGGACGTGTCCGGGATCAAATTCCGGTGGGAATGGAATTTTCAGTCCCTGGGATCCACCCACCTTACTGTAAAAACGGTACCTGGTCTACCCCGGGGGTAATTGTGGCCGGTTGTGCTGTTCATAACTTACCCTCTTCTAGTCCCGCGGTCGTGGAAGAGAACAGGTATTCCTCTACACACACCGGTCCGGTAACGAGATATTTTTTACTTTTATGTATTTCATATCATAAAATTTTGAATAATTGCAGACAACACAATGCATGTCGTTATTCAAATTGTCATTAGTATGAGTCATTGCATCTTAATTCAGTGTACGGCACTTAATATTTCGAATTTATTTGCTGTATTCCCTTCCAAAAAATTTAATGGCTGTTATAACTTACGCATAGTGCTAAGTTTTGTTTATTTGATGAGACAGAGACAGGGACAGTGACAGCGACAGCGACAGCGACAGCGACAGCGACAGAGACAGAGACAGAGACAGAGACAGGGACAGGGACAGGGACAGGGACAGAGACAGAGACAGAGACAGAGACAGAGACAGAGACAGGGACAGGGACAGGGACAGGGACAGGGACAGGGACAGGGACAGAGACAGAGACAGAGACAGAGACAGAGACAGAGACAGAGACAGAGACAGAGACAGAGACAG
>Ga0123354_10016055_pt1 | contig 11732 bp, 7 predicted proteins | sample TergutLab28metaG_2_FD_97872 | JGI IMG/M metagenome (GOLD analysis project Ga0123354, IMG submission 97872) | Labiotermes labralis P4 segment gut microbial communities from Petit-Saut dam, French Guiana - Lab288 P4 | ecosystem: Host-associated > Arthropoda: Insects > Digestive system > Gut ... | reverse complement strand
TTATTATGTTCTTGTCCTTTAAATATAGTTTAGTGGGTTGTCTTTAAAGAAAACAAGAACGTTTATAAGATCGTAGTGCTGTTTCTGGGTGTTTCTTTTTGCGTGAGCATCGATGGGCGTCTCTTCGTTTGAAGTTTCACATTCAGTACATTTACTCACTGAAGCTTTGATATCGATATACTTGACATTTGAAGCAACGACGATATTTGACTTTTTAGTTTACTTCAGTGAAAATCAGTATCGTTATGCACGAACTTGTGACAAGGACCCAGCACTAGTGCTTCTTTATCTAAGATTCTGGCATGATGTATGGTAACAGGTCTGCGAATAATATACAGCTTTTCTTAAGGTAATCTTTTTGTAGAATGTAAAACAACAAACTGGTGACTGCGTGAAATACGTCAGTGTCTTACGGTATGAAACACATAACAAATGAATGTGCAGTTCAGTATGAGCATAGTTCTTAAGCAGTCTTACACATTATATCTGAAATACTGTTTATGAAGCAGACATTACAAATTTGGCGACTGTAGGAAATATTGATCTTCTATCCGAAAAATTTATAGCATACAATAAAAAGGCTAGATGTACAAATATTATAGAATCGAAAAATTTAGGCAAATTTTTATATAAAATTAAATGTAAATATGAAAACCAACAGGCAAGAATTGTGCAAATCTTAGAGGAGGAAGGAGAGACAACATTGTAGATCGAAATATTCTATTTTATGGAATAATTTAAAATAGAATAGAATAGATATATTACGTTGAATGGGTAACCAAACATTCCAGTCTGGAGACTCTTTCCCCGCGTCCCGGCTAGCTTGTAGCTGTATTCTCATTCCAAAACTCTTTCTTTATTTTTTTAAAATCATTTTACTCACACACACACACACATACAGACATTTATATCATTATAAAAGCTCATGTTAAGTAACGGAATTTGCCGCTATAGGTGCTCACTGTCACGGGGAGTTTAGTTTACCGTACTGTTATGAAGTACGGTACAGTGATTTTTATTTTTTGGCACAATTTTTAATTCATAAACAGAAGGAGGATTTTAAAAAGAAATTCGGAAGTGATTAACAGTACTTATAACAAGAAGGACGTAGAGTGGTTATTTCTTGCCTCTTCTGGTTTTGAAAGAAAACTTCATTCTCTTAAACTTTCCAGGATAAACGTCAGAAATACTGATGGGTAGTGTAGAGTTTGCATTAAAGGAAGACGAACGTGAGTGCGAAGTTATAGGATCATATGCCAGTAACTGTAACGTAAACTTTGAAGGCGTAAGAATGAGGAGCGGAAAGATGTGGCACTTCAGTTCAGTATGTTTTTTTCTATTTTTGCACGTGCAATACACACCTGTTCACAAACAGCACGTGATATCCCGCCCATACACATTGAAGTGCTTGTGGTGAAGATATGGAGATACTTCCACCAATGCACATTGCTTCTTATGAATCACTTCGATTATTAACCAACAAATGCGCTATATAAAATTTCACATTAAAACACTGAAAATCGCTCCGACATGTTTCGATCCTAAGATCATCCTCAGGGAGCTACGTTGTTCCTTGCTAAAATCGTTTTTAAAACATTTACAAAATAATTCCATTATATTAACAGGGTGTTGTGGCAGCATGTCGTGTTGTGTAAGAGTGCGTTGTTAGGAATCTAACAACGCACTCTTACACAACGTGATATGCTGCCACAACACCCTGTTAATATAATGGAATTATTTTGTTGTACGTTGTTAGGAATCTAACAACGTACTCTTACACAACACGATATGCTGCCACAACATCCTGTTAATATAATGGAATTATTTTGTAAATGTCTTTAAAAAGACTTTAGCGAGGAACAACGTAGCTCCCTGAGGATGATCTGAGGATCGAAACATGTCGGAGCGATTTTGAGTGTTCTAATGTAAAATTTTATATAGTGCATTTGTTGGTTAATAATTGAAGTGATTCTACGAAATGCACGGTGCAACAATGAGGATGCTTCTTACGTAGTTCAAATACTTGTGTGGTTTCGTTAAGGTTGAGCATACAAAGCCTTTCCAGTAAGGAAATACTAAAATTCTCCTTTCTTTCTTTCACCGAAAGGATGCTTGAGAACTTTTAAGGGCTAAAATCCTACTTCTCCTCTCAGCATCAGACATCTTAAAGGAGTATTTTTTGTGAATTCTTATGGGTAAATGTATTTGCTCTTTGTCGAGGGACAAATGCACTAATTTCATCACACAATTCTTTGTAATCAGAAAACCACTGTTAATGCAACAGGCGTGGCCTGGAAACTCAATAAAGTTGAGCAAAGCTTCGAAGACAGAGGATACAACATGTTTTTCCCATAAAGTCAAAATATTGTAGAAAGAACTGGAAGAAACTGGAAATGTTAAAGATGCGGAGTTCAGAGTAGTTCTTATTTTGAGCAGTAAGCGTAATTTGAGTTGAAATGTGGGAACGGAACTTTCAAGGATCTGAATATTTCAGCTGAGTCAGTGAAAATTATGAGAAGTGGCTGTAAGAGTAAACTAACGCAGAACTGTTGAATATTAAAGTGGAACTGTCACCATTTGATATAAATTAGCAACTGGAGGGGGTATCTTGTTAGCTGCGTTAGAATGTGACTTATCTTGCTTGTCTTGTAAGAAAATTAGTGCCCCGTATTAAAAAAATTATGGTAAACCTGCCTAAATAAAGTCGGGAAATAATTAATAAGGGGCCGATCCCGTTGGCAGTAGGCTTATGTCTGAAGCCGCTTGATTGCTGGGATCGTGGTTTCGAATCCCGATGAGGTCAATGATGTTCGTCTCTTGCGTTTGTTGTGTGTTGTGCAGGTAGCGGCCTCTGAAATGAGCTGATCACTCGTTCAGAGGAATCCTATCATGTGTGTGTGTGTGTGTGTGTGTGTGTGTGTGTGTGTGTGTGTGTGTGTGTGTGTGTGATTTTGAAAGTTCGACAATGAGGCGGCCTAGGTCCCATGTAGGCTTTTGTGCCTCAATAAAAAATTAATGAATTTCAAAACATGACGTTGATGGTGATGATGATGATGATGATGATGGGAGCTACAACAACAACAATATAATGCACGTTTCTAGTTGCAATTAAAATGTAATTCGACAATAATTGTGTCTTAAGACCACGTATGCGTATCCGAGCAAACTAGCCCATGAGTTAAACTAATTCATTCATGGATTGTAAATTTACGTGTTTCTTTATGACTAACGGCTTAATATTCATGATTCTGACTGCTCACAGCGCAGTGTTCATTAGAACAGAAAGCGATAGAGTAGAAAAGTTTTGGTTCTGTGTTCTGCCCGCATCCCCTTGTTATGTCTGGTGAACTGTGTCTATGGCACAAAAATACTGGGGTAGGCAACAGACTACAACATTAATACTTCGCGTTGTATAAGCTTTGAACGCATACGGACATAGAATTGATCATTCCCTGCTTCTAACTCAACAGATCTAGACAAAACTTTGCTTGTTACAAAAGCTCACGAAGGTCAGTCTTCGTTTTGGTTAAAGATTTTACACTTATTTAAATTACTTGGTAAGCTACACAGAATGGCATAAAACTGAAACTTACAGGGAATATTTTTATTTTGCATGCACAGTAATCGCCTGATATTTTACATCGCTTATGCTGAAATAAAGTCTCCCGTCCCTCTGTTCTTGTTGCCAACTCTTCACCTTAAATTGTGTCACATTTTCTAAAGGAGACTACATCCTCCATGGTGTTTATCTTGCAGAAACGAGAAATTCTACACCTGCTGCGATGAGCCGTACCTGGACATCACGTTCAATATCACGATGCGCCGCAAGACCCTCTTCTACACCGTGAACATTATCATCCCCTGCATGGGCATCTCCTTCCTCACAGTACTCACTTTCTACTTGCCCTCGGACAGCGGCGAGAAGGTGAGTTAATGTCTAGGACCGCCTGACTTAATAGCCCAGGAGTTGAGAACCGAAAGACCTGGTGAAATCTTTAGCAAATTTCTTCACAATCGAGAAGATGGGGCTGGTATCTCTTACACGCTGCCAAACATTCTGAGATTTTCATAGTACCCATATCCAAGTATGTTAATACGTTAAATGGAACACATCTTTCCTAAATCATTTACAGCTGGCCTGGGCTGCAGTGGTACATAGTCTGTGCAGTTGTACAACTTCGTTAAGTACATAATGTGCAAACCATCTTGGGCTGGAAGGTCGGTATCTGTTCCACATTGCATACGGAGAGCAAGAATTGTGATCAGTGGTAAACGTCGATTAAGGATGAAACTACTGTAACTGCAGTAGGTTCATCCTTAGCCGACAACACTCCGGGTTAACAGCCTTGATTCCAAACAAATTGTACGCAATTAAATGGCTTTGTTAAGAAATTTAATAACTGAATTTACATTATTATTATTATTTGTTACCAACTTTTTGTAGGATATTTACAATTATAGGTCGATAAGTGAAGCAAACCACGTTTCTAGGTTATATTGTGCTGCAGTCATTTTGTGGTTACGGTGTATGGTACATGTACTGTTATTTTTTTTCTTGAATACTTTTACGATAGTACTACCTTATTCTTCCTCTTTTTATTATTATTATTATTATTATTTAAAGCGTAAAGTCGATTATTCTATGGTATATTTGTAATTGTCCCATCTCTGTTATGCTTAGTGAATACCAGTCATGATTCTTCAAGAATTTTTATTCTTATTTTTTTTATTTTTATTTGAATTACCAACTTGTCACTCAAGCTTCCCATTCCTCAGACCCTTTTAGGCCGGTTAAGTGTGATGTCTTGAATTATGATTAGAAAGAGTCGATGTCAGCTGTATTCAATTATGACTTGTACGGTAAACAAACTCCTTGGCATTTGTAGACGTCAGTCTCGCATGGAACGTACAGTAACCGAACTTTTTTAATCTACATATACCATATGTAAACAGCATTTCTCGTAAGAGATTAACGAGAATAATAAAAAAGATACAGACCAAGAAGCAAAAGGAACCAGGGAAGATCACTGAAGAGATTTTTGCATGTAAGACCTGGACGGGTCTGCAAATGGCATAAGGTGATGATGGTTATGACTACGACGATGAATATCAGTGAAAGCCTGTTAAATTGTAGTGAATGTAGGCTACTAACCAAGAAACAAACTGTTAATCTGTGGACACAGCAACCGAATTATATTAAAGTTGTACTGTACAACCTCCCTCTTGTTCATATTGAAGTGTAAGACGAAGTCAAGTGTACACTTTGCACTACAAACGCGTTCAAGAAAAATGCTCACTTTATGAACTTACTCTCATTGGTCACTCTTTGTTTTATTTGACGCCTGGAATAATAACTCATATTAAGCAGCCCTTCGTGGACCGGGATAACGCAGTCGGTATAGCGACTATGCTACGGCTGGACGTCGGGGTTCGAGTCCCGGTGGGAAAGAAGTTTTTCGCATTCGTCCAGACGGGCCTACAGGCCCTTCTAATCTCCTGTACAGTAGGTACCGCCTATATTGGTGGGTTAAAGCGGCCAGGATGTGGTGTTAACCATCCGTCCCACTTGCCGCCGAGATTACAGAGTAGAGCTTTACCGCCACTCCCCCTCTGGGCCTTCATGACAAGCTGTAAGGTTAGCTTTTAACTTTTACTTTTATTACTGGTTGTTTTATTTGATATTTACAATGGCAACCTAGGATACTTATACCTAGATGGGAGGACAATATTAAAATAATTATGGTAGGAACAGTATATGTGGGCCTGTTAGCTCAGTAGGTATAGCGACTTACCACGGGCTGGTCGGTCCGGGATCGAATTCCGGTGGGGACGAGATTTTCCGCCAGTCCAGACCAGCCCTGGGGCCCACCCAGTCTCCTGTACAATGGGTACCGAGTCTTTCCCGGGGGTAAATTGCGGCCGGGGCGTGCTGCTGACCACTCACCCCCTTCTAGTGCCGCGGTCATGGAATATGACTCAGATGACGGTCCGGCTCCGAGTTTTGTGAGCGAGTTTCCAAGAGATTCGTAAACGTCGTGGCTAGCTGAGCTATAATCAGCTTCTCAAGTGTGACTCTTCCATGGAATTCTTCATTTGTAACGATATGACCGAATATCCTAGCTCCAATTACGATTTATCTTCTGATGGTGAAAATATTGATTGATTAATTAATATTTATTCACTGGCGTTTTAAGTAGCTCAGTTTATATGTGGTTGACAACATTATTATATGTGTGTGTGTGTGTGCGCGCGCGCGTGTGCGTGCGTGCGTGTGCGTGTGTGTGGGGGGATAGAAAATGAATATAGTTCTATCTCGGCGTTTGCCTTGTCTGACTACGCAAAGGTACTAGAAACCTCGATCAGGAAAGCCAGTCCCTGGGCCGAGGATCTAACCCGAAGCAGAAGTGTTGTTACTCCACTTCATCGGTGCCCTTGTTGCCAAGTGTGCCGTCAGAAATGTAACCTTCCTTGTTGGTGCGCCATTGTAGCTGCGCCATTGGGTAATCTGTTCCCGACGCCTATAAATAAGGTAGTTCTGGAGCTCCAAGGAGTTCTCGGAACTCATGACTGTTGAAAATGGCAACACTATGATCCTTCGAATCGTCGCAAACCGATTAGCGTAGAGGAAAGGAATCCTTAGCCACACTGCTGTGAAAACTTCAGAACTTGCATAAATGATGTTGCTGAGAGTACTGATTGGGTTTGTCAGATTTGATGTTAAGCCAGCCTATATTATTTGCCCATTATGTGCGATGGAAGGCCGAATAACTTTCATCGTTGGTTGAATTTGAACTGCGGTTTAATAGCTTCTCTATTAAATAACATATGACATAAATTTATGTGTTATCCTCTCCCATGTAACAGGGCGTAATATTATATGCTACCGAATATCAGTAGCTTTCAGCTTCCTATATTTTTCCATGGCGCAACACTCCCTAGTAGGCCAGGACCTCCTCATTGTCGAGGCTTCATAATCACACTCAAGACACATGACACTCAGTAGGACTACTCTGGACAAATGATCAATCCGACGTAGGGACCTCTACCTGACAAAACAACATTCACAAGAGACAGAAATCCATGCCTCCGGCGGGATTCGAACACGTAATCCTAACAAGTCAGCGGCCGTGGACCCACGCCTTAGACCGCTTGGCCACTGGGATCGGCTTGAACATCCTACTAGTTAAGTGAAAGTGGTGATGTAGTTTTGCTGACCGCATTGTTTGTATTGTTACGGCAGAGCGCCGTGCCTCTTAGGCAACTTCTCTGACGCACAGACTGCCGGGATAGCATAGTCAGTATCGTGACTAGGCGCGGCATCGCAGAAGTCTTCAATCTTCGTCGTATTCAAGACTCCCATCTCCAGACCTCATCCTAAGTCACTGGTACCGTGTTCATATTCTTACTCAGTGTTATGGCGCAAGTCATTTAGCATGGCCATTCGACTGAATTGCGTGCTGAAGACGTTGAAAACACTGCACGCGTTTAGTATGAGGACTAGACGTGTGAAAGGCTCTGACCTCACGTCAGTAAGTCGTAAGATCTGACGCAATAGTTAAACGAAAGATTTACCTCGATCGACACGGTGTAGCCATTGCGAGTCTTTTTGTTTTAAAACAAAGATGCGGGGAGGGCAATGTGGTGCCCGTCATTCACCGAATCAAACCTCCCCGTGTTTATTCTAGATCGTGAAGCTTTTGTTAGTAGGCTACGTTTCCAAACATCAGAAATCGACCACAGTTTTCAGAAAACTTTTGTAAATCTAATGGTCCAAAAAACCAGAAGTGGGACGAATTGCCCGAAGTTTTTCGATGTACTTTGTCTTGCGACTTGCGATTCGCTATGCACAGGACGATGCGGGGATCGAATCCCGGTAGAGGTGAGATTTTCCACACCTGTCCAGACCGGCCTTGGGGGCCACTCAGCCCCGTACACAATGGGTAACGGTTGAGTTCCGGGGGTGAAGCGGCAGTGGCGTTATGCTAACCACCCACCTCATCTAGCGTTGAGGTTAAATAAAGAGTAGAGCTAGACCTCTACTCCCTTCTGGGCTTCTATGGCCAGTTCTAGGGTGAACATTACTTTTCTTACATCTTTTATCTCGTGACTTGAAACATTCTAATGTTATGTCGCGTTTCAGCCTTTAAATAACGTCGCAGAACACTTTTTCTTCTCTTGTTAGAGTCTGGGAAGTCGGGGAGGGGTGGGGGGGAGCTGGTACGAACGATTATGTGTGGGCGGAGATTTGAGTGTTTAAAATTCAGTGGTTACTTCTACTACCTCGCTTTTTCTCCATTTTTCGGATAATTCTCCTAGTAAAGATCAATCCGTTCCCTCAACAGCATTACCTGACTTGTATACGGCACTTATTTTGTGAGATAGAAACTGACCTTCCATGTAAAATTGGTATAAATTTCAACCTCAAACTTTCAAAGACACGTTAACCCCTTCGGCTATTGGCGTTTGCCCTGTTTTGCTAAAACACATACAGAGAATCTATAATATAAACCGGGGGTGGCCGCGATAACGTAGTCTCTGTAGGGACTCGTTACAGTCTGGACGATCCGGGGTTCGAATTCCGGTGGGGGCGAGGCTTTCCGCATCCGTCCAGACCAGCCCCGAGGCCCACTCAGCCTACGCACAACCGGTACCTGAGTTCTTTCCCAGGGATAAAATGGCCGGAGTTTGGCGTTGACTAACCACCGCCTTCCACTTCCGAGAGCACAGAAAGAGTGGAACAAAACTTCTGCTTTTCCTCTATTCCTTCACAGCTTGTTTTAAGGAGAACTTTGCCTCTAAATGTGTAAGCTAGCCTCATTGCACATCCCTGTGACATGTTTGAGCGTCGGAATGCTTGTGAACTGGATGACTTAGAGATCTACACACTACGAACCGCGAATATGTGTGACATATGGGGATTCCGCCTGCAAGCGACAACCCTAGTGTTTACCGCAGATTAATAATTTGCCAGCACTGACCGACTTTGACACGCTAACTGCATTATATTGGACCGACCGTGAGAGAATGTCAAGAGATCCGACCGCAGCACGCGTTCACGTTCTGTTTCCTGCACAGAAATGTAAACACCCCGATCACAAGTCAAACAAATTGCGCTATTTGCCTAGCGCATTATGTCGGGACCTCTTCTTGAAAATAGTTTACTGCAGTAAATATGTTTAGGGTCGTTTAAAATAGTGTATTGTAGCTGTATTTCCTCCTGAATATATTCCACGTGCAAGTTACAAATCAAAATAGGCTATATTAAAACATTATTACATTAACAATTGTCGTGCTGTTTGCATAAACTGCTTAAAAAGTCAATATATACTTTTGATACTTATTTTTCTTCAAATAAATGTATATGGAAGGTAATATGAAATAAGGAGTGTAGTATGGAATATGCAAAACATTTAGTTTTTAATGCTGTAATAGAAGTAGGTTTAACGCGTTCACGTCATTATTACATTTTACTGTCCTCGTGTTTGCAATCGGACAATGAAGGAATGAAAATGCATGAATTGATCTGGCACTTTTAAGTCGTGCGAACTGTGAAATTGAAAGTCATTTTAAGGTTCCAAATCACCCATTCAAGCAAACAGGATGATTCGCTACAGCACCAACCAACAGAACTCCACCCGGTAAAAAAATCTTTGTATCATAAGAACATCCTTTATATTATCGGCACCTTACACTGTTTTGCTTCGCCCGACACAAGAAAGGTTGTGGTATGAGGTACTCTACGCGCGTTTTGTAGAATCTGTTTAATAAATTTCATGGTGTAAAGACCGTTTATCGAGGCTATGATCGCTCAGCTGGTCAATACATTTCCCATCTTTCATCCTATTTTCATTGCAGTTTTTACAAGATCCCCCCTCCAAGACCCCTTTCCCAACCACGTTATTTCAAACAGACCCTCTAGACGTCAGGCGCCTGCATCCTGCACTCCATCATCTTCCTTGTGCTCTTTTCTTAATTTCTCATCTCTCCCAACTTTTCTTCTCCTTTTATTATTTTTTTTTTCATGTTGATATTTCCCAAGAAACGCCGTAGTTGTCTGCCAAATACTAGTTCTGTTTGTTCGCAGGTGACTCTGTCGATATCTATACTCATCAGCCTTCACGTATTCTTCCTGCTGGTGGTTGAGATCATTCCACCGACATCGCTTGTCGTACCGCTACTCGGCAAGTACCTCATCTTCGCCATGATCCTTGTCTCCATCAGGTATGGTAAATTTCCTTTTTACAACGTTCTTAAACAATTCTTTTACAAGCTTCATGAATTAAATCTGGAGACAGAAAATAAAAATGCCTCACATGTCATTTATTAGCAAGTATATCAACCTCGTTAGGCGACAGATTAAAGAACTCAAATCGAAGCATCATGATTTAGTAGTGCAGCACCACTAATAATGAAGCATGCCAGCCGACATAACCCAATGTCACATCCACACAACAACCTTTCCCAAAGAGGGCATCCCTGAAATACATCTTAATGTTGTCTTTCCAATGCCTCGGTTTTCAAGGATCTCTGCTGTATAAACCACTAACATTCCACAATCATTTCCATGTCTTTTAACGACACTGGATCGAACCAAAGAGTTGGACAGATTGCGTGGTTTTTGTGACAGTTTCCGGAAGCAGAAAAAAATAATTGCGATGGAAAAAATCAATCGTTTAGCATTCTGGCAAAATGCGGTGTTGGCGCAGTCGCGGTCGAGCGGAAAGTCCCCTTGCTATGTATGTGGAAGTTCTCGGAATGAATTCTCAACCTAGGGACGGTTGTTTGACGAAAGTCTGTCCGTGGTTTCCTCATTACTTTACCCACTTCGAGCGGAACTGTAGAACGAAGTCGTGGGCGTGAAGGGAACTGAAACCCGTAACAACCGAGTGTGAAACATTGTTCATTCTTACGTAAATCTGCAAAATAAACTAATCTCAACACTTTTATTTTTATTTAAGCCTGCTTGTAATAATAATTATTATTATTATTATTATTATAAGGGTATGGATGTCTCTTGTCACAGGCCTTTTCTGCCTGGTACTTCTCTTGAACCAGCTGTAATCTCCACCGCTCAGGCTTCAAGCTTCACACTGCAGTACTTTCCGTATTATGTGTGATGTTCCAAGTATAGCTGTCTTTTGTAGTGAATCTATCGAATGTTTTACTGGTACAGGTTCCAAATTTTTCCTTACGCTTCTCGTTACTATTCCAGTGGCTCCAATTATTACTGGTATAATCGTACATTTCAGGTTCCACGTTATTATTATTATTATTATTATTATTATTATTATTATTATTTGCAGTGAAGTAGTCGTCTTTATGAGTTCTGTTCGGGACTTATTTTCTTTCTTAAAGGCATAAGTTGGTTTATGATGTCATCGTGCTGTTTCTGTGTGTGTGGTATGTGACAGCCCCCCCCCTCCTCTTCCCTGACTTCAGCCTATAATCCGGAATAACTGCATGGCTGATGCAGGAGCTTGAGAAATGGAAGCAAGAGTAAATCCATTTTGTGTAGGTCCTGAAACTGCGTGTGACGTTAGACCATGGAAAATATGCAGTGTACATTAAGGCAGAATTACTAGAACGTAAAAGAAGCCGGCGAATGCATGATCTGTCTTTCGGTATTGTAATAAGAACAATTGAAGCTAAGTGCATCGAACTTGTTGTATAAATATATATATATATATATATATATATATATATGTGTGTGTGTGTGTGTGTGTGTGTGTGTG
>Ga0123354_10016053_pt1 | contig 11733 bp, 5 predicted proteins | sample TergutLab28metaG_2_FD_97872 | JGI IMG/M metagenome (GOLD analysis project Ga0123354, IMG submission 97872) | Labiotermes labralis P4 segment gut microbial communities from Petit-Saut dam, French Guiana - Lab288 P4 | ecosystem: Host-associated > Arthropoda: Insects > Digestive system > Gut ... | reverse complement strand
TGGTATATACTCTCCGTTTTTTTCTCTTCAAAATGCAGTTTGTTTCATAATTCTAACGTATTTGGTTCCTGTATTATTCACATTTTATATATAGGGTGTGCTAAAATTAAAAAAATAATTCCGAAGGTTAATATGTGACTATTTCTAGTGTGACTTTAGCAAGGAAGATATAGCTCCCTGATGATGGTCTTAGGACCGAAACATGTGGGAGCGTTTTTAATGTTTTAATGTGTAAATTTTATAAATTTTATATATGTGCAGTGGTTGGTGTAATAATTGAGTGAGGAGATGTGTACTATTTCGCCCACTTGGTGCATTACTGTCGCTGTAACATTGTCTGTAAGCCGGTTGTTTGATACAGCATGTCTTCAGAGGCGTGTTGTATCAGCCAGCGCCACGCCGTTATCTGGCTTTGTCAGTAAAGGCTCATTTGCACCTCCTCGGTAAACCGTGGTGATTACCCACTTCAGGCCCTTGTGTCAGTAATACTCAGTTATGCATTGGAAGCATTTATGACTTGATTTTGGACACCCGTTTGAATTTGTGTCGGCAAGGTGTGTATTATTACTTTGAATGCTGGATTTTTAGTTCTTTGCTACTTCTTTCTTGCGTTTTCTTCCGTAATAAGCATTGTGGTATTCGTTAAGTGAGCGACGAATGTAGTCTGGCAGCATGAACTTTGTTGTGACGTATTTCTGCGTATCTTGCGTGACATCCTTCACAGTTTGTGAGTGGACTGTAGTGATAGTCTGCAGGTAGCGACAGTTTGACGCCGACGCCAAGTCTCCATTAATTTAGTTCTGAGACGCCGTACCACCCACCTACGTAGGAATTTGTGTGCGGTCATTTGGGGCCGGGGTCACCTACCCGCGTCTGTAGGAATGGTTGAAGAGAATTCAGCCACCGTGGTTAGTTACCCTGTAACCGAACGTAAAGCTTGTAGCAATAGAGTCGCCTATTGCAGTTAGACGAGAACACGTTTCGGAAGATGTGGAAGTCTACCTCCATCTTTGTTGTAGCATACACGGGATTGAACTGTATTTATAATCTGTTAATTCGAAGTGTAGTAGTTCATCGAAATTATATTTAAAGATTTTGTTCCTACCACAGGGTAAGCGCACCGGTTCTCTGTAGTAAAGAGACGAACCGATGAATACTGCCAACGAAAATAATGACGGCTTTTGTTAGAACCAAACGAAACACATAAATACATGTGAACTGGTACAGCGTAGTAGGTATGGTGAGCAGGCTACGGGCTGGATGCCTGAGGAATCGTGGATCGATGCCCGGCATTCGTAAGGGATCTGCTTTCCAAAGTGTCCAGACCAGCTCGGGGGACTACCCAGCCTTTTATTTGATGAGTACTGGGGGCCCCTTCCCCCAAGGTAGAGCGGCCCCCACACTCCCATTTAGAACGTTTGTTGCGACTGTGTTGAACCATTCCCTCATGTGGCTCAAGGCGTACACGAGGAATACTTTAATTTTATGCATAAACACATTGTGCTGACAGAATGCAGAGTTTGTGGACGTTAAAGCTGGTGGTGCATATAGTAAATGTCGTGCATTAAATAGACACGGATTTCTAGCCATTGTTTTACACTCTGATTGTGTTCCTGAATAAATGGGCATGAATAAAAAGGGCGTAAATCAAACATAGCTTTCTTATAAGAAAGAATGGAATAAATAGGGACTAACTTAAAAGAGCGCAACCAGCGAAAGGGCGTTAATTTGAAATTGAGAGAGGGTAAATTAGGAATTTGTGTGTATTGGCAAGGGGCGTTAAAACAAAAAAGGCGTAAAACAAGGGCTACATGTACAAGCGAACTACGAGCGGTGAAGTGTGCCCGCAGCAGCAACGTAAGAGGGCCGAGCAGTGACCGCTGCTTCTCTGGTTCCGCTATTGGTAGCGATGACCGCAGCACCAGCAGTATGGAACAAGTTAGGCAGTGACGCTTTGGAAAGTGTGGTGATCGGCAGAGAAAAGAAAGTTGTGCTGTGCTCAGTGCCGGCCCGCCACTCAGTCCTGAGCTCGTACCCAACTCGGTGAATCAATGGGACCGCTGGGGAAGATAGTTTCGTTCTTCAAGAATGTGCCGGTGGAACATAACAAGAAGGGCAACACATTTCATCGCCGAACAGCGGCTTGGTCTTCTCTGCGGCTGTCAGGCAGCGTGAAGGGTGAGTGACAGGTGCCCGTCCTTTGCTACAGTTCTGTCAGGAGTGTGCCGCGTATGGAGTGAATGAGCTGAGGACAAAAGGAGAGGGATTAACCGTCTGAAACTTTAAGTTTGTATGAACAAGCATTTTGTTTCCAAACACACATTAAACGTACAGAAAACCGCTGGCACTTTTATTATCGCCCCGGGTGAGTATTTCGTCATCAGTTCAGAGCACTGACGAAACAGTATAGTTAGCCGGTATAGTAACTGGGCTAAAGGCTGGAGAATGCAGGGTCAGAACCCACACACGGGACAGAATTTTTCTCTTCTCCAAAACATCCATACCGGCTTTATTATTCACCCAAACCTCTATTCACTGGGTACCGGGGTTCTTTTCCTGGGGTTAAACCGGTCGGGGCGTGAAGTTTACCCCTCGCGTCCTTCTAATGCTCGGCCCCCTCTGTATGTCTTCTGGCAGAGGAAATTAACACGAACGAATTTGATAGATATTGAGTTCCATCTTTAGCTGCCAGAAGATTCCAGAAGATAAATGTCAAAGTTAATTTAGATCTTTAAGTAAAATTTTCAGCTTGTGAATTAATCATCTGAAGCACAACATTTGCGGCTGCAACAATAAACAACTGCGCTTCGCCGCACAGTAGGTTTACATGTTGTTTCATATGATTTCCATAATAGGGAATGTTTTTTTTTTCTACACAGCATTCAGCCATTAGTATTTGTATTGGTGACCGTCTGTTTTCTGTGAGGTGGGAGACAATATTTGTATATTTTTCGGATGAACTTAATAGTCCAAGGTTTTAAAGCTCGGTGGTACGTATGTGTACTGTCAGCTTTAACGTTAATAGCCTTGCAGTTTGGCAGCAGGGCGTAATGTGTATTCTGTATGGTTCTCACAACAAACAGCCACAGTTTTTCTAAAGCGTTTTAACCGGTTGGTCTATGGGTTGGGTAACTTGCGGATGCGCAGGCTGTAAGCTGTACAGCACCAGCTGATGTAACGACCCAGGCGCACGCTGTCTGCATTTCAACAGCTTTGATTACTGTGACGTGTTTCCTGTTTGTGCCATTATAGGTTGTGTGGTTATGTGCACGTTCTTCGTTAACCAACGGTCATCTGGGCTGCCCATAAAAAAAAAACGGGGCCATGGGCGAACGGAACCTGCGGAAATTGCAAGAAATGCCCAAAGAATTATCGTATAATGCACCGTAAATGTAAAGTTGTCCCCGTGCTTGATTAAGCACCACACCACGAAGGCGTGTAGGGAAGTGGAGGTGTGGCTTCACACATTCTAAACCTCTGCTGTGCCTGTTGATTAGTGGTCAGCCGTGGCCGATTTACTGCCAGGGAGAGAGAGTGAGGCACCCGTTGGATATTCGGCTAGGCGGACCTCGTAACCAGTCTGGACACGTAGAGAATAGAAAATGTATTTCCCCTGCCTGCAAACGACTCGTGATCCCTTGGCGTGGTCTCACCATATTGACTGAGCTATCCCGGCTCCACGTAACGTAATTTCAGTTACACCAAATGGTCCAGACATGCGTTCTGTACGGAGAGTAACCACATCTTCATGCGGGATTGGAAGTCCAGTTTTGTCCTCGAGCTGACACCTTCCTCCCGTTGGCTAAGTGTGCTAGACCATGACACCGACTTCTTCCGGAGGTCTTTGTTCTTACGTTCCTGACGTGATTGTGAAGCACGTCGCTGTGTCGGATAAGCGAGATCTTGTTTTGTGGGTTACGTTCCCGAACGGCCGAAAAATTACCAAAAACCGACAATTATGTTGCCGGAAAAGAAGCGAAAATACATTACCTAATTAAATGTGTTATAAAAGTTAAAAAAAAAACTTTAGCACGTGTGTACTGTAAACAGCACGTGGAAGTAGACTTTTTCTTGTCTTTGTCTCCATTAATTTAGGTTTAAATGAATCCAGGGCATTGATTCTGTTGGAAGGTTTCAGATGAGCGAGTTTGTGTTCGGATAACGAGCCAAGCGGAGGGCATGCGTTTGGTTATAAACTTTCGTTGAGCGAAAATTCGTGACGTGAATCCTCGGAAACTGAGGACTGACTTTGTTTTAAAAATCATCAACTTCTCAGAATTTTGCACAACCAGAAGCCAGCGAAGGGCACAACAAGCGTAGAGCCAACTCTGGTGTAGTTGAATTTCGGGACGAAACTTTGTAAGTTATTTTTATTTCTTTTTTTGCTTCGTAGTTCTGTAGTTTAAGTAGTTAAGGTTGCCCCTTCAGTGCTGTTTGTGTAACACTCGATGCGCTCGCTCGCGATGTTTTAAAAGGAAACGAAAAAGGTGGTAAGGGTTTCCGGCTTAGTAGATCTTATGAAAATCGAAACGACGACGCACGTCTGTATGGAAAAAATCAGTCTGCCTTAGCTGAGTCGGTGTATATCGATAGGCGGACTGTGACGAAACTAACACTTCTGTTTTTGATAAAAATATTCCAGATAGGCTATGTTTGTGTGTTACTGTATCTGAAGTCAAGAAGACTTAAGTAGGACTGATGTAACGTATAATGTACGTTTGGTGTACGTGGCGTTTGGTTCTCACAGTTTACACCACAATAATTTATTGTAACGTACGAGTACCGTTTTACGTGGCTAATGTCGAAGAATTTTTATGGTCTTTGTGGATGACTCTTCGCCCATCGAAGTTTTCTAGAGCTGTTGAAGGTAAAGGTAGTGATCCCGTTACAGGCCCAGTTTGGCCCAGAGGGTGGTTAGAGGTATAGCTCTAGTCTTCTATGACCGCGGCACTAGAAGGGGGTGAGTGGTCAGCAGCACGCCCCGGCCGCACTTTACCTCCGGGAAAGACCCGGTACCCAGTGTACAGGAGGCTGGGAGGGCCCCAGGATCGGTTTGGACGGGCGGAAAATCTCGTCCACACCGGGATTCGATCCCGGACCGTCCAGCCCGTGGTCAGTCGCTGTACCGACTGAGCTACCCGGCCCACAGAACTGTTGAAGCAAACATACTTTCCTTACAAAAGCTTGACTGTAGTTGGGCAGAATTGCCTCACATTGTACATCTGAAGACCTCCCACCATTCACTGTCATACAGCCAAGTTAAAGTTCGTAGTACTTCAACAGTATCACAGCTCATGTGCGAAACACATGAGCTGGAAAAGTACAGTATGTGTCAGATATCACTAACTGACACGGCATAGAAGTCTTTGAATAAAAACAAGGCAATGTACGTGCGAAACCATTGTTGTTGTGGAAAAGCCATAAATATTATTATTCCGAGTGTGTTTCTGTAGGGTCACCCAGCATGCAAAGTACGTGCGCCGTATAATATTGTCATCTGTGGCCTGTCTGTCTGTACCATACCTCTCCACATTATCTCATAAGCGGCACGATTTTCGGAAAAAAAAATTATTATACATAAAATGTGCGTTTTGATTCTCTCTACAAATTCTGTCGGAAACATTTCTCATTCTAAGAGGAATTCAGGGAGATATTATTAAAAATGTACATAGGTCTTCATGTAAAGTACCCGTTATTCTTGTCGGACCGAAACCAAACTTGAATTTTCTCGACATATTTTCAAAATATACTCAAATATCGAATTTCATGAAAATCCTTCCCGTGGGAGCCGAGTTGTTCCACGTCGACAGACGGGCGGACGCACGGACAGACACGACGAAGCTAATAGTTGCTGTTCGCAATTTTACGAACGCGCCTAAAGACCACTATGTATCGCCATGTTTACGTTTTGCATCTCAGTTTAAGGCGTAAAGTGCTGACAGTTTTCTGCGAAGTGCCGTATTTGGGTAGGCGTTCTTTCACCCCGGCGTCTGAGGTGACTGCCCACTTATCGTGCCCTCAAATCAGGCCCTTAATGTCGCTGTTCGTCATGGAAGACTTTACGTTTATGAGACTAGAGGTTTTTCTTCTTTCCCAATCCTCCTGACTAGCTCTGGGGTCCACCCATCGTCCTGTTCGGTGGGTACTGGCGTTCTTTCCGAGGAATAAAGCGTCCGGGTCGTGATGTGACTTCTCATCTCCGTCTAGCGCTGAGGTTATGAATAAGGAGTGCAGTTCCTTTACTCCCGTACGTGCCTTTGTTGCAAGGCTGGGGACAGCTTTACCCTTTCTAAGGCTTATGCCTATATTAATTATTTTTAATTAGTGACAGCTGACGTGCAAGTACTAATTACGTTTGTCTTTGAATAGTTTTTTGTTATAAATGAGCGTTAGAAAGACACAACAAACCATTAAAAACTCGAATCCACATTCATGTCTTCTTCTTTTGGAATTTCATTGTTGTTCTTTCTCTAAATATTCAGATACTGTGACTCTTTTTTTACATTGTCAAAGAAAGGAACCATATCGCGGCCGAAGAACATCTATTTCGGCTTGTAATTTGTACATTTTATTTTTGTAGCTGGTTTCTTTGAAGGTAAGGTGGGAGGGGTCGTAAATTGTGTCCACGTAACGTCACCTAATGCTGTTGCCAGCCTTAGTGTTCAGGAAGGCTTGTCGTTAAGTTGGTTCATTTCAACGGAAGCATAATTTAAAGCGCATGTTGACGCAAGCTCGTGTCTGTTCTGGGCCGTGAGACTTTGTGTGACGGTGTCTTGAGTATTCGGAGCTGCTGTTCCACACCATAAACCAGAGTTACCGAGGTGTGCAAATAAGGCTGTATCTTGCTTCCGCCGATTGTGTTCCCCTCACAGGAATTACGATGGCTCTTTGCAGTTGCTTCGTGACGTCAAACTGCCAACATGGCGGACGAGTGAGCACCCACCATTCGTGATTCGTAGTTGGATGGTTGTGGGATCATGTCTTGGTCCGGAAACGGGGTATCCTGACGAGTATTCTAGGGTTTTCTCAGTCCATTCCGGAAAAGTCGGGATGTTATCTGAAATTATGCCACCGCTGATTTGTATGGCGTCCTTTCCGGTTCATAACTGAAGAAACTGATACATTCAGGCTTGTCTAGATGCGACTGTTAGTCCAGAAGTGCAAACGTGCTGTCGTCGTTGGTGACGGATGATTATTGCACTGTTTAACGGAGATTGTTCAACTGCTTACGTTATATGGCGTTGAACTGTAGAATGCCTGTAAGTAATGAGCTGGAAATGAGGCAGAATGAAGCTGACCTGGCCTATTTAACATTTCTGGCGCTGTGGATGAAATTCAGGCTCCTCAGGTCCGGTCATGTCTGCTGTTAGTAAATTAATTTTAAAGCCTTTTAGAGCCTACATACCACCTGTAGTAATATTAGGAAACTTTTTACTATGCGCACTTGGTGTGCTTGTGGGTTCCGTGTCGTTCTCACAATAAAAACCGATTTTTTTTCTGTACACGGCGTTCACAGAGTAGTCTTACTAGGGGGTGCAGACTGTTCTCTGTTTTGAGGTACGAACTGAATCTTTATGTATAATGTACACTAATTTTAATAATGACGCTCAAACATGCTTGTTATATTTTGTGTTCGCTTATGTTACTCTTGGGGACCGCGGTGGCACAGTGGTTAAGGTGCTGCGCTACAAACCGGAAGGTCGCTGGTTCGATTCAAGATGGTGTCATTGGAATTTTTCATTGACATAATCCTTCCGATCGCACTATGGCCCAGGGGTCGACTCAGCCTCTAACACAAATGAGTACCAGGAGTATTTCCTGGAGGTAAAAACGGCCGGTGCGTAAGGCTGACAACCTTACCACCATTCTGGGCCATTGTCACGTAATCTGGGAACCTTAACTTCCTGGAACCCTCTGGGCACCTCGGGCCTGTAATGGGACTGATTTACCTGTTTTTAATGCTATTCTTAGCATTTCATCAACGAAAATTACCTAAGAGTTTTCAGGTGAGACATCTTCGTTGTGTTGTTAAATAGTATATTAAATTGCAAAATATATAGCCTAACAAAACTCAATTAATAGTTATTATTAGGATTCGTGGTATATTTTACATTATTACTTCCGGCTACATGTTTCGGCTCTATATATTCGAGCCGAAACATGTAGCCGGAAGTAATAAGATAAAATATACCATTAATCCTAATAATAATTATTAATTGAATTGTGTTTAGACTATATATTTTGCAATTTAACATATTACCTAACATTTTGCGTACAGTTTTGGCGGTTTTCCCGGCGTGTTCTTCTGGCGAAAGTTCCTTTACTGTAAGGTGTACTGCCCATAATATACATTTTACGGCTTTGATGATATTTAAAAAGTCTAACGATATTGAAACATTAAAAAAAAATACAATTAAAGGAAGTGAACTTGTCGTAGTGTGGAAGTAAGATCTCACGTCTTAGAATTATGTTAACAATTCCACTTTTTCTTTTTATACATTCAGTTCTCGTGATTAAAATAAAATGACAATTGAAACTACTAAAATCTTTTATAAAATCTTGTAGAAGTGGCAAATGTCGGTAGTCGATTTTGTTTGAAGCTTTATTGAATGGCGAGTGCCGTGTGCTTATTTCACATTAAGTGATGTATAATGATGACAAGGTTTTAGGTCACTCAAGTGGCGCACGTCCTGTTCACTTGGAGTGACCACACGGTACTCGTCATTGAGTGAAGCTTCATACAAAATCGACTACCGATATTTGCCACTTCTAAAATATTTTAAAAAAGGTCTTAATATTTTCAATTGCCACTTCATTTTAATCACGAAAATTGAAAATATAAAAAGAAAAACTGGAAGTCTTGACAATTCTAAGCAGTGAACCCTTACTGCCTGCCATATGCGACATGTTCACTAAGCCAGCCTGATGCTGACCCCATGGGGTCGTAACATGTAGCCTGAGTGGATTATTTACAAAGTTGTGTTTGATGGTTATCTGTTTATTCCTTATTCGAAACGTTTACTTAATTACTTAATTACTTACTCCATGGTGCAGAGTCCTTCTTGACAAGCTAACCGGTTCTCAGCAACTCAATAAATTCCCCGATTGTCATAGAGCCTGCAGGTTCATTACCGTGTTTACAAGAGCCCGCCACCTGTCCCTGTTCTGAACCAGGTCAATCCAGTCCATGCCCCCCCAACATACCACTTCCTGAAGATCCATTTTAATATTATGCTATCCCGAGACAATTGTAACCGTCTCGTAACAACGCAAGTTTTTACGGTGAGGACATGTTAGCACCTGGCCCAACCCTCCTACCTGGAGGACCACCCCTTGCCGGCTGTCCGTGACTGCTTATTCAATATATTCGAAGCTACCCTTCATACTGGAGGCTGTTACTTCATCCCCAACCTGAGGACGCGCCGTGCCGTGTTGACAGGGACGCACTTACAATGGACTCGAAACATTAAGTTATATGTATATATATAAATAAATAAATATATATATATATTCATATTCATGGCTGGACAGCCCCTAGTGTGTCACAGCATCCATATAGTCGAGGCTTCGCGATCACACACAGACACGCCATACTCGGTAGGACTCCTCTGGAGGGGTGATCAGCCCGACGCAGAGACCTCTACCTAACAGCACACAACACTTACAAGAGATAGACATCCATACCCTCGGCGGGATTCGAACCCACATTCCCAACAAGCGAGCGGCCGCAGACCCACATCTTAGACCGTGCGGTTACTGGGATCGGCTTAAGCAATATATCGTACAGTGCCGATCAAATGCGCTCCATGGAAGTGTTGTCCAGATTCCGCTGTCAACTTGCATGTATTTGGTGTGAAAGAACATTTTGTGTTCAGTTTTTATAATTGTACATCACGGCGCATTATTAGGTTGGCTGTGTCTAAGTGACGTATCAACGAATATTTTTCACGTACAGCACCCAGATGTTCGCGTGCATCTGAAGCTGCTCGCTTGCCGGGATTGCGGGTTCGAATCCAGCCGGGAGCATGGATGTCTCTTGTGAGTGGTGTGTGTTGTCAGATATAAATCTCTGCGTCGGATTGATAACTCGCCCAGAGGAGTCATACCGAGTGTTGGGTGTTTTGAGTGTGATCGTGAAGACTCGATTAAGAGGAGGGCGTGGCCCATTAGGAGCTGTTGTGCCACGGAAAAAGAATCCAGATATTCACACGAAAGCACAGCTGCTTTAACTTCAAGTAAATCTGTATTTTGCCCGCACGGTGTTTTACGAAGTGTTTCATGTGACTGTCACAGTTAATAGCGATTATTTCCGTCTGCAGCACCAAAGGTTTCGTCTGTATGAAGGAAGCACAAGAGGAGATTTGAAGTTCTCGCAGAAGTGTTGCTGTAGATGCCACTTCTGTCAGATTTCATGCTACGTCGATAGGTAAAGTTACCGACATTAGTGTCATCTTCGGGGTCCAGGAGAGAGACCATTCTTGTACTCCTTGACCCTGAATATAATAGCATTGCAAACCTTCGAAAAGTCGGAAAATATTATTAGTCGACATGGCGTAAAATCATAAAAAGCTTAAATTTGAATATGTTCCTTCATCAATTTGCATTCTGTGTATATTTGTGTGTGTGTGTGTGTGTGTGTGTGTGTGTGTGTGTGTGTGTGTGTGCGCCGAGTTTTCATAATATTCTTTGTTACTTGTTTGGATGGTGATGCCGTCATCAGCTGCAGTGGGAGGAACTGCAGGCTAAAAGGAGTTCCTGCGAACTTCCCGCATGCTCTGCCTGAGCAACATAATGCAGAATGGCCTGTGTAGTCTAGCCGCCAATCACAATAAGCACGTGTGGTTATGAACGAGGCTTACATTTTAGTGCCATATTAACGGGATGTTGAAAATGGAGAACTGAGGGGGTCCTGTTCGGTGAACAGGCGTGTGAGCTTGTAAGAAGCATAAACATCGCTAGATGTTGCCCCGCGTTTATACTGAGCGCACATCAACTGTACAGTACAGGCATAAAGAACGTCGTTATAAATCAGAACACGGAATTAGGTTTGTACCTCCATGTCTACTGGCACTCTTTCTGAGGTCACACAGTATCGTTTGCTTTAGAATTGAAATGCTTTCGTTTTGTTCCCACAGTGTGTGTGTGTGTGTGTGTGTGCTACAGTCAAGCTGGCTTTTCGTGTTAAACAGCATTGACTGGTTGGTCTCTGCACTTAGGTAGGATCTGGGTGTACCCTTAGGTAGGATCTGGGTGTACCCTTAGGTAGGATCTGGGTGTGCCCTTAGGTAGGATCTGGGTATACCCTTTCTAGTGCACTAGAGAGGCGGCGCTTACCATTTAAAGGCAAGGCATCCCCGTTTTGTGTTTCTCTATTAATTAAATAATACAATAACGATAGTCTAACACAACATTTTAATTAAATATTTTATGAATTTACAGCTTTTAGCTACATGTTTGGGTTTATCAGAGCCATCTGCAGGCTGAACTTGGGAGAGTATATATATACACATACACACACACACACACACCTAAGTTCAGCCTGCAGATGGCTCTGAAAACCCCAAACATGTATATATATATACACACACACACACACACACACACACTCCTAAGTTCAGCCTGCAGATGGCTCTGAAAACCCCAAACATGTATATATATATATATATATATATATATATATACACACACACACACAAACACACACACCACAATAACTACAGCGCACAGCTAACT
>Ga0123354_10016052_pt1 | contig 11734 bp, 8 predicted proteins | sample TergutLab28metaG_2_FD_97872 | JGI IMG/M metagenome (GOLD analysis project Ga0123354, IMG submission 97872) | Labiotermes labralis P4 segment gut microbial communities from Petit-Saut dam, French Guiana - Lab288 P4 | ecosystem: Host-associated > Arthropoda: Insects > Digestive system > Gut ... | reverse complement strand
GTGTGTGGTGTGTGTGTGTGTGGTGTGTGTGTGTGTGTGTGTGGTGTGTGTGTGTGTGTGTGTGTGGGTGTGTGTATGTGGGGTGTGTGTGTGTGTGTGGTGTGTGTGTGTGTGTGTGTGTGCTACTACCCTACCGAAAAACGCTTAAGATGAATAAAACCATTAATATTGCTCGCTACAGTAAATGAGGGAATCGAAACGTGTATGGAGAAGGAGAAATTTCTGGAGAACCAAGTAGAAATATCTTTTGGATAAAAGCTCTTTGAACTGGACAAAAGAGTCGTGCGTGTCGTTAATTTCGCATTCGGACTGAGTCAGAAACTGAACTTAACCTTAACTGTACAATGATGCAGCGTCCGACTGGCCGCGAACCGATATCGTCTCGCACCAACAGAACGGGTGCTTTTTTGAATAAATGAACCAGAATGGATATCGGACCAATGTAGAAGGTCAACCCTTGACGCAGTAGTCTACTCTGGCACATCCTTTTCATCTACAGAAGTACTGGTTTATAAAGTCGAAAGAAATAAGAAGATAACCCTATTAATTCCATAAGTGGTTTCCTTAAGCATAGGAAATATTCTATCCTGGCATGCGTTAAAATAGACGAGAAAAATCACGTAAATTTCAACCAGGCTAATTTCTAATCCGGTATATGGCAGGGCATTTCTTGTTAATGTGGCGGGACCTACCGAATTCTAGAAAACGCGAAATGTCTCCAAAATGTCTTTTACAATTCTTTAAGTGTGTGTAGTCAAGGATATTAACATGAAGAACGTTGATGTTGAGGTTCATTAAGAACTCTGTCTAACGGAACCTGGGTTTAACGGAAACCTGTATTAGAAGAAATCCTTAACTGTTCTGATGATCTGGTTTCTCTAGGATCCATATTTCAAACACTTGTGTGAAAAAATAAACTGTCTGCAACGGAAAAACCTTCGGTTTCTAACGGTTCTGTTGTAGGCACGTTTCTCACTTTTTTTCTGTTATCACAATTTAGTCTATTTGTCAGCACCACTAATGAAAGGAAGTCTTGTGTCCATCTAAGAATATAAATCCTTAGTCTATCAAACTGTTACGGTCTACACAAAGTTACTGCTATAAACGTACTGTGTGTTACTGCAGTCCGGTGTAAGGATCATAATTTAAATACTGAAGTTTATTAATAGAAAAACAGACAGACAGACAGATGACAGGTAGATAGTATATTTGTTAACTGCAATTTGGTTGACACCCGGTGGCAGCAGTACAGTACACATTTACACACGAACAGTACACAGAACAACACAGTTAATTTTGTGAACAGTGCGGGCCGTGCACCGAATTTGCGAGTTATACCCTGATATTTGCCTTACAATTGAGGATATCAGTCAGGGTAGCCGAAGAGTGCCAGTTGGCACGATAAAAACAGAATATAAAGAACAGAATACACATAAAAATTAGAATACATAAACATAAGTGCTAAGAATACGTAAATTCAATAATTAAGGAATAGCATAAAATGAATAAATACACATAAACGAAACAATATAAGACAGAGTAAATACAAGTATGCTTATTACCAAAACACCAACACATCACACACCCACATATTAAAAAACCCACAAACACAAACACACACACACACACACGCACACACCGACGCATTACAATACCCACACATACACACACCCACACATTAAAAACCCCACACTTACACACAAAACCACACATTAAAATCCCACACTTACACGCAACCACACATTACAAAACCAACACACAGACACACACATTACAAAAAAACACACATACACACACATTACAAAAATCACACACACACACACACACACACATTACAAAACCCACACATTCACACACACATATTACAAACACCACACATACACACACACCCACATATTACAAAACACACTCATACACACACCCACACATTACACACCCCACACATACACACACCCACACATTACAGAACCACACATTCACACACCCACATATTACAGAACCCACACATACACACACCAACATATTACAAACCCCACACCCACACACATACCCACGCATTACAATACCCACACATACACACACCCACACATTACAGAACCCACACAGACACACATCCACACATTACAAAACCCACACATACCTACACCCATATATTACAAAACCCACACATACACACACCCACACATTACAAACCCCACACATACACACACACCCACACATTACAAAACCCACACATACACACACCCACACATTACAAAACGCACACATAAACACATCTACACATTACAAAACCCACACACACACACACACACACACATTCGCACATAACAAAACCCACACACACACACACACATTACAAAACCCATACGCACGCACACACACACACACAGACACTTAAATTACAAAACAAGTTACAACAACCACAGTACAATACACACAACATATATTTACAATATTGTTCACAGCCAGTGCGCCACTGCTCCCTCTGACCTCCTGTCCACTCACAGCCAGTGCGCCACTGCTCCCTCTGACCTCCTGTCCACTCACAGCCAGTGTGCCATTGCTCCCTCTGACCTCCTGTCCACTAACAGCCAATTTGCCACTGCTCCCTCTGACCTCGTGTCCACTCACAGCCAGTGTGCCACTGCTCCCTCTGACCTCCTGTCCACTAACAGCCAGTTTGCCACTGCTCCCTCTGACCTCCTGTCCACACACAGCCAGTGCGCCACTGCTCCCTCTGACCTCCTGTCCACTAACAGCCAGTGCGCCACTGCTCCCTCTGACCTCCTGTCCACTCACAGCCAGTGCGCCACTGCTCCCTCTGACCTCCTGTCCACACACAGCCAGTGTGCCACTGCTCCCTCTGACCTCCTGTCAACACACAGCCAGTGTGCCACTGCTCCCTCTGACCTCCTGTCCACACACAGCCAGTGCGCCACTGCTCCCTCTGACCTCCTGTCCACACACAGCCAGTGCGCCACTGCTCCCTCTGACCTCCTGTCCACTCACAGCCCCCAGACCTCGCGTGTGTCGTTATGTTACCTTTTCTCATATTAATGAGGAAAAATTTGCCCTGGGTTCTTGGTGACTTTAGGGACAGCCGTGTGGCAAGGAAACTCACTGCTTCCCTCTCCTCTTTCTCGGCCCGTTATTACCTTACAGTTACCATCGCACCTTAATTTTTCTCTATTGTTTGAATTCTAAATGCTAGAAGCTCATATAATCACATCCTTTATTTTGAGGATTGCTAGTAAAACTAAGTCGGATACTAATGGCATCGGTCCGATATTTTTTCCTCGTCTATAATTTCCGGTTTCCCGCTGTCGAGAGGTAAAATTGTTTTGTTTAACCTAAATTACAGCCAGCGAGTGTTACAAAATGTTTCACAGCACGGACAAGAAGACCAGTCATGTCAAGCAAAACCAGCAGTGCCTGCGGACAGCATTGAAAGACTCAATCCGCAGCTGTTCCTCCGTATCGCGTGTGGTCCGCGAGAGCTTTCCAGATATTTGAAGGACGAATATTGTTAACTGATCAGGTAATGAAAATCATCATTGTCCGTTAGGTTCTGGACTTCAAGAAAGCTAGTTGATTTATGTCTGTCGCTGTTGTTTGCATTCCCAGAGGAAGATCGGTGGTTTACTTACTTATGTTGTAAGATCACAGACTGCAAGTGGTCTGACAGATACAGAAAATCATTAAAAAAATTCGAGGTAATTTTCTTTAAACCACATCCATCTTTTATAGAAATAGAATAGAATTCATATTAGTTTGGAAGATGCTACTATTGTTTGTTTATTTGGGCGCAACAGAAACCCCCCCCCCGGGCCTCCCAATGGGCCAGGACCTCTTTATTCACGAGGTTTCTAGATCACACACAACGACGCACCACAGTCGGTAGGACTCCTCTGGACGAGTGATCAGCTATTCGCAAAGACCTCTACCTGACAACACACAACACTCACAACAGACAAACATCCATGCCCCCCGGTGGGATTCGAACCCACAATCTCAGCAGGCAAGCGGCTTGCAGACCTACGCCTTAGAACGCGCGGCCACTGGGACCAGCAAGATCCTACTATTGGTCACATTAGAACACATTAGTTGAGTTGTTTCCGGTCTCCAAGCATCGGTATGTATGATTTTTTTTTCTCCCCAATGCCCCCACCACATGTCCTTGTGGACTTCGTGGTCCTCCCTCCTGGGCATGGCAGGAGTGTAACCGACTTCTGAGGTCGGGACGCCCATGAGGCGCAGTTACGTTGTCCCGATGATGTGTGAGTGGTGATATAGGAGGATGTAGTGCCAGGAGGACCCTTAAACATAATTCTACCAACCTACCCAGACCATGGTCACCACCCAGACCATGGTCGCCACGGGATTCCTCCCCTTCAGGGAAAATTCCCACGGTAGAGCCGGGAATCGAACCCGGGACCTCATGATTAGTAGTCAGAGACTCTGACAGCTAGACCACGAGGCTGGTCATTTGAATAATTATAACAACCAGCAAATAAGCATAAAATTCTGAACGTAATGCATAATGTACAAAATTCCTACATGTTTCATTGCCGGAGCCCCTGTCTGCGGGGGAATCCAAAATACAAAACTGTGTAATTACCAACACAAACCTTTTTTGATATTACAAATAATATAATTTTGAATAAAGTTTGGAATTATAAAATCAGATTTGGAGTCAACAATTACGAAAGTTTACGACATTTGTTAACACTTCTTATTATCACACAACGAACACTCTGCTGGTCCTTGCCAAATTCCATACTTCATAATTGCTGGCATTTGGCGCACTTTCTCTGATGAATATAGGAATTTTATACATTACGTGCGATTTATTCGCGGTGGCGCGATTGGTTAAGACACTGCGCTACACGCCAAAAAGATCGCGGGTTCGATTCCCGATGTTGTCACTGGAAATGTTCATTGATATAATCCTTTACATCGCACTATGGCCCTGGGGTCGACTCAGCCTCTAACAGAAATGAATACCAGGAATATTTCCTGGGGGGTAAAGTTGGCCGGTGCGTAAGGCTTACCACCATCCTGTGCCGATTGTCTTGAAATCTGGGAACCTCAACCTCCTGGAAACCTCAGGACCTGTCCAGGTACCTGTAATGGGTTTGTTGTACCTTTATGTGCGATTGTTAATAGTTTTATGTGATTGTATTCTGTTTTGTAAGAACAATATGAAGAGAATATAATGTCTAAAGTGTAATGTGTATTACAATTTAGAGCTGTCTATTGCATGTATTTAATGTATGACTCTCGACATAGATTTCACATTGCTGCCATGATATATAGAAATTTGGTTCGAATTAATTGGCAGCTAGTGTAATATGAAATGTCCTTAGGCTACAGTTAAACTAATTTTCGTACATGACTCATGTAAATTGAACATCTGGTTTGAGATTTATTTATAGGGCACCAATTATCTTTGAAAATTTACAGGAATAAAAATTATGTCAAAAAATTCCCTAACACTTGTTTAAAGTCGATATTTCTACTGTTGGAGATTGTCATTCTTAAAGAACGGCCACATAACTTATGTTCCAGAGTAAATAAACTGATCATTTCAGTGAACTTTATGCTAATGTGAGTTTCTTAGGTACCGAATGACGTCAGTACCTGAAATGGAACCTCTCACCCACTTTATTTTTTTTGGTATCTTGTTCGGAATAAAATAAGGTACATGAAATGTACAAGGAAAGAAACCCAATTAGATAGACTGAAGTTTGAAAATATGCAAATTGGTCAGGTCAGTTCATTGAGTTATCTTGGTACAATTGTGAATGGAAATAATAACATATTGGTTGAAGAGATTAGAGAAAGGATTGCCAAGGAGACTAAAATATTCTACGCAAACAAAACGATTTTAAAAATAAATTTTTGTCCAGGAAATCCAAACAAAAGTTATATTGGTCAGTAATTGGACCAATTGTAGTTTATGGCTGTGAAACATGGGTCCTTAAAGAAAGTATTATATAGAGACTCTCGGTAGTTGAGAGGAAAATACCAAGAAAAATATTTGGGCAAACTAAAGAGGATAATGATGTTTGGTGAATTGAAACAAACAAGGAATTGGATGAGTCAATAAACCAAAGGAACATAACAAATTATGTTAAAGCCGAAAGAAAGAGTTGGTTTGGACACACAAATACAACGCCTGAAACCAGCATTGTAAGGAAAATATACAGATGGAAACCGTCTACAGGTAGACAAGTGGGAAGGCAAAAGTCACGATCGGAAGACGACGTCAGGAATGACCTGAGAAAGATGAAACTATTAAAATGTGCAGAACAGGTCCAGGATCGCCTTAAATGGAAGGTTATTTTTGAGAAAGCCAAGACAGTAGCAGAAGTGTAGTGCAGACGAAGAAGAAGAAGAAGAAGAAGGAGGAGGAGGAGGAGAAGGAGAAGAAGAAGAAGAGGAAGAGGAAGAAAGAGGAGGAGAAGAATAAGAAAGAGGAGGAGGAGGAGAAGAAGAAGGAGGAGGAGAAGGAGGAGGAGGAGAAGGAGAAGGTGGAAAAGGAGGAGCAGAAGGAAGAGGAGGAGCAGGAGGAGGAGGAGGAGCAGGAGAAGAAGAAGAAGAAGGAGAAGAAGAAGAAGAAGGATGAGGAGAAGGAGAAGGAGGAGGAGAAGGAGAAGGTGGAGGATGAGGAGTAGAAGGAAGAGGAGGAGCAGGAGGAGGAGGAAGAGAAGAAGAAGAAGGAGGAGGAGGAAGAGGAGAATGAGGAGGAGGAGGAGGAGAAGAAGAAGAAGGAGGAGGAGGAGAAAAGAAGAAGAAGAAGAAGAAGAAGAAGAAGAAGAAGAAGAAGCTCCAAGGATCAACTAAAATTTAATTTTATGATCCTTTTGTTCCGAGGACGAACAAAATCTGCAGTTCAATTCTTCCTAGATAAATTACAATAACGAATGCAACATTCTTCGTTTCAGATCTATGTTTTAATTTCGAAATTTGCAATGCCGAAGAAGTCATTTTCTGCATCAAAATAAAAAACACACCGCTCCTGTGTTACAAATTTGCCCCACTCCGTGCCTTATAGGAAAGTAGTCGACCTTTCATTCCCAGAATCAGGTGAAACCCACACAAACAAGGTACAAAAGACGTAGAATTTAGTATTTTCAAACGAGTTGGCACATTCAATACGCGTGCAAAGATTATCGTACCTTCAAGTGTCTACACGCTAGCAGATGTACAAGTGCAATGTATGTAGCTTTCTTTGTTATAGAAATGCCTGCCCTTTTGCTGCTTAGTTTTTACACCTCCGCTTCGTCTCACCACAGTTTAAACATTGGGGGGACCGCGGTAGCTCAGTGGTTAAGGTACTGTACTACAAATCGGAAGGTCTCTGGTTCGATCCCAGCTGCTGTCATTTGAATTTTTCATTGACATGTGATCGACTCAGCCTCTAACAGAAATGAGTACCAGGAGTATTTCCTGCGGGTAAAGGCGGCCGGTGCATAAGGCTGACAACCTTGCGACCATCCTGTGCCGTTGTCACGTAATCTGGGAACCTTAACTTCCTGGAACCCTCTGGACACCTCCGGGGGGCCTGTAATGGGACTGCTTTACCTTTCCCTTTTACGGTTTTTACATTTACTTGCGTTCATAGTGTTTGTTTCTATTCTTGAATTTTTCCAAATTTTTGTGCTCATTTCTCTTTTCTTTTTCCCCTAAATAACCTCGTTCTACTCTCTCTTTCTCTCTCTCTCCGTCTTTCGTTTCCATGATCAAAGTTTTTGTTTTGATATTTCGTGGATCGTATTTCCGAATATCCGACGGTCGATGTTCATTACCCATGCAACATAATTTCGTGGTCTTGCTTGTGTCAGCAGTTTGGCTACTTAGTACGGCTTAAGATAAATTATACCTATTTTATTTATTTTTATTAGCGTAATGACGTGTATTAATCACAGTGACTTTGTGCTTCCATCAGATACCAATTGGTATGTCTGGGTAAACATTTAAATTACCTCTGTATAATCTCTTGCTGCAAAACAACGCCCGTTAGTAATGACTTCAGCTTTCAAACGGCCCTGATTTTCATAGTGTAGATGCATATGCTAGGTCTATTGTCTATTGTCTATTGTCTCTCATATATCAGGAACTGACTTCTCCTTTCTTATGGAGACACACAACCGTTAAAAATTTTATGGCCGCTGCTAATTACATGCCAACATTTTAAACAAAATAAAATTCAGTTAATTTCCTACCTGGTGTAATTATCTCTTTTGTATAATTTTCGCGATAAAGGGAGATATTTTACTTTAAAAAACATAATCATTTGGTGCAGAAACTTTTGTCTTCCAGGTTGCTATCCTAAAATTTAAAGATCAAGATATATAGAACTATAATTTTGCCTGTTGTTTTGTATGGGTGTGAAACTTGGTCGTTGACATTGCGGGAGGGAAGAAAGATGAGGGTGTTTGAGAACATGGTGTTGAGGAGAATATTTGGACCTATGAGGGACGAGGTGACGGGGAAATGGAGGAGACTGCATAACGAGGAGCTAAATGATTTGTGCTGCTCACTCAATATTGTGCGGGTGATAAAATGGAGAAGAATGAGATGGGCTGGGCATGTGGCGCGTATGGTTGAGGAGAGGGGGGTGTATAGGATCTTGGTGGGGAAACCGGAGGGAAAGAGACCACTGGGGAGACCTAGGCGTAGATGGGTGGATAATATTAGGATGGATCTGTAGGAGGTGGGATGTGGTTATATGGACTGGATTGGGCTGGCCCAGGATAGAGACAGTTGGCGGACGCTTGTGAGTGCGGTAATGAACCTTCGGGTGCTGTGCAATGTGGGGAATTTCTTGACTAGCTGCAAACCAGTTAGCTTCTCAAGAAGGACTCTGCACCATGAAGTGAAGTAAGTTAGCCGTTTTGTCACCGTAGGGGAGAAACTTCTGTGACGAAGAATCTGAGAACTTACACATTTCTTAGGCAATGTGATCCGTCAAACAGACTAAAATGTCACTGGTTCCTGCGTTATTTGATTCGAAGTTTACAAATTGGCGCACCTGTGTTGGGACAAATTGTGACACAGCGCTACTGTCTATGGAGCAGTGTTGGTCCTTGGAAGGCAATAGTCTCTCAGTAAAGTAATCTTCCGCATTTTTTGGAACCTAAGTGTATTATATCCCTCGAAACAGCCCTGCCAATTCGTCGTAAGCCCGGTAAATACAGTCCAAGCTATCTCATCGCACTTTTTTTGACGTCCAGCTGACCGTGCATCGTGATAAATTCTTACAATAAAACCAACTAGATGCACTAAATTCTCAAATTTATTTTTGGAATAAAACTCTACATGTTTCGGACAGTTCCTCTGTCCATCATCAGCAGTTTTTCACTGTAAACACAGCAATGGTATATGTCATACAGGTTTGCTGACAGCTTGCGAGCAGGATCAGGACGGAACTGCAGTTCCGTCCTGACCCCGCTCGCAAGCTGTATGACATATACCAATGCTGTGTTTACAGTGAAAAACTGCTGATGATGGACAGAGGAACTGTCCGAAACATGTAGAGTTTTATTCCAAATATAAATTTGAGAAACTAGTGCATCTATTTGGTTTTATTGTAAGAATTCTTCCTACTTCTTCAAGACCAATTTTAATAGACACCCATATAGGTTTCTGTTCTGTTCCTCCAAGTGCTCTCTGTATTTCAGGTTTCCTCACCAAAACCCTTTATGCAGTTCTGTTCCCTGCCATGCGTTCCACGTGCACCGCCCATCCCATTTTCTTTGATTTGTCCATACGAAAAAAATTCATGAAAATCCTCACAATGGAATAATCCAGGCTCCTGTTGTTCTAAGAATTGATTAAAGATATTTTGAAAGAATATTCCAAAATTTATATATTTACACATGACATGTCTTGTTAAACAACATTCTTCTACATTAAACTGAACGCCGTAAAAATGAAGTTCAAATTTCAGACTACAGGGTGTTTCACCAGCGTCATAATTTATAACGTTTATGGCAGTGTGATAGTATTTGTGATGTCTTTAAGACAAAAAAGTTTACTTATTATTTTAGAGATTAGTGTACTTTGCAACATGTTTCGGCCAACTTGACCGTCTTCGTGTGATACGAAATAATTGTACGGACGACGCGGTAGGAAATTTTCGAAATAAAACATTATATATATAAGCGAGGTAGTGGTATACCGGTTTTCAATAACGTGTTTCCTGGCAATTTCTTTACCAACGTTAGACAGAAATAGACTCTGCCGTCTATGATTGCAGATAGAAGTAACTTCTGCTTTGAACCACCGGTTTTATATTCTCCGGGTAATCGAATGAAACTTAACAAGACATTTTGTTCTGTGGGTAGTAGAGACAAAGGCTATGAGTTGAAGACACATCAGTGTGTGTTGTGCGCCGTCTGAAAGGGTCTCTAGTTTCAGAAGTACCCGACTGGACGCTTTGTGCTAGTGGCAACATTGCCGGCGCGCGCATGCCAGTCCATCACAGACGTGCACATGAAATCAGGCTTCATTTAGATACGATCGAACGAAACAAAGCCAGTGCATTTTATTAATTTAATGACACTGCAGACACTTCAATATATAAAGATATTTTGGTGTGGTATCCCACTGGCAATGAGCGAGCGATATTGATTGTAGCAAAGCAAATATCGCATGATACTGTCCATACTGGGCTTCATGTAGCGTTCCAAGGTGAAGGGCCACTGCGAATGGAACCTGTGGAAAAAAAGGGGGGCCCCGGGGGGGGGGTTATGGGGTGTGGGGCGTATATCATAACATAAAGTGTGGACAGGAGGAAGGCAACGAGGCTAACACTCCGTTCATTAAAAAGACTTGTTACTACTCACGGCACTGCCTAATCTCAAACGAATCTAAAGAAAGAGATTTTTTTTCCAACACATTTGGAACAAAAGCATTTACTTATAAATTCATTTCTTTATATCATATAGCACGAAAGAGTGAGGAGAGACAGAGCAAGAGGCAAAATAAAGGAATGGAAGAGGAAAGAGCAGGTTTGGACTCGAAAATTTGAAAATGATTTGGACCACTGTAACGCGGATAAGAGGATAATATTAAAACGAATCTTACAGAACTGGTGTAAGAATGTGAGGATAGGATGTATTTCATTCAGAACAGTGAATATTATCGGGGTTCTGTAAACGGGGCTATAAAAAGATCAGGTTCCATACAATCAGAGACATTACTTGACAAGCAAACGAACTATGGATGTCTCCTTCGACTCACTCGAGTGAAGTGGAAGACTCAGATATTCTGCTTCTGGGTCATGACTCCGGGGGCAGTTTGTCTGAAACACAGCAATCCAACCACTAAATCACTTGCCACAACTCAGGAAATATCACATAAATATTTATATACACTTAATTGCTAATTGCTTTTGGTAGCCGCAATTGAATAACGCTGAATGATATTATGTTGTAAATGTGCGGAAAAACTCTTTCACCGTATACTTTGAGGGAGTGTTCCTGCATTTGCTTGAAATGTCTGAGGAAAACCATTATTTCGTATAACGTGATGTTTGGTCAGAAATTTTAACCCTATCGGAAGATTGGACAGCGTTATATGGTTATAGGTTTATATGGTTTTGTGTGTGTGTATGTGAGTGAGTGTGTGTGGTGTGTGGGTGTGTGTGTGGTGTGTGTGGTGTGTGTGTGTGTGTGGTGTGTGTGTGTGTGGTGTGTGTGTATGTGTGTGTGTGGTGTGTTTGTGG
>Ga0123354_10016051_pt1 | contig 11736 bp, 8 predicted proteins | sample TergutLab28metaG_2_FD_97872 | JGI IMG/M metagenome (GOLD analysis project Ga0123354, IMG submission 97872) | Labiotermes labralis P4 segment gut microbial communities from Petit-Saut dam, French Guiana - Lab288 P4 | ecosystem: Host-associated > Arthropoda: Insects > Digestive system > Gut ... | reverse complement strand
GGTGTTGGGGTTTGTCCCCGGTGGGACCGGACCCTGGCAGAGGGTTCGCCTTCCCTTCTAAGCCCCTTTTTGCCCCCCCCCCCCCCAGTACAGACAAGCTATAGTACTGTAAATGAGCCAAATTTATGCGTAGCCTTTTACTGGTTCCCGACGATAAACACTATTTCACACTGATTGATTATTTTTATTCTCTGCTTTTTTATTTTCTTTGTTGTTACTATTTAGAGACCGTGTTTTATTTGATATTAATTTACATATAAAAATTAGTAATTTTTGTAAGAAAGCTCACATTACAAAAAAGTCATGATATGTTCTATATGATGGACGTAGTGGGCCTATTAGAAACTTTAGGCGAGAGTTCTATTCGCATGAGTTCTTCTCTGTATGCTGAAGTTTATAAAAAAAGTACGGATTCTTCTCATCCTGATCACTGTACTAGCCCACTGCCCTTCTCCATCAGACTACTTCAGTGTTTTCCCCAGCACATCCAACTCCTGAAAAGTTTCGCTTCGCGTAGTACATAACGGTAAAAGAAATACTGCAGCTTCAACCAAAGCATTCAGAAACAAAACGTTGCGTCGAGACTATTCCGTATTTCAGCGTGTTCTGGGACGTACGTCGAGAGCTAACTTATCTGTTTGTCTGTATGTCTGTACTACCAAAACTTTAGCGGCTTGCAGAGGTCGTGCAGGCAACGCTGCGAACGTCAGTCCAGGAACCAAATTGTGGGAAATGTCTCTGTAGGCTCTCCCTGTACTTTTGTCCCGTCAAAGGGGCCGCCAGTACCAACTGGTTAGAGGAGTAGCTAGACCGGAGCCATTTTGGACCCGGTGAGACCAGAAAGCCACCAACCCTGCTTGGAAAAGCCGAAAACATTTTTAGATGCCAAACAGGACCAACCTGCAATTAAATTTCAGTTCACCTTCCCAGTTGAGGTTAAGCTTCAAGATGATGTTGCAAGTGTTACCAGCAGTCAGTTTTGTTTCGTTGCACCCTTCAAACCCGGATGTTCACACGTTTACAGCAGGGGTGTCCAAGTGCCCCCAACTAATTCGATTTCGAACCACCTGGAAACAGAATGTATCTTATATTGTAGAACGAAATGGCCATTCGGAACATCTGGTAATTCCCCTGACTGTCTGTTGTCAACACCTGAACACTACGTAACGAAGGTACAGAGCAAGAAGAAAGGCCACAGTCGTTGCAGATTGGAAAAAAAAAATTACCACACGATATAGTGAGTAGGCTACATTCAGGACGACCTAGGAAGTGTAAGTCGATTCCCGGCTGAGAAAGAGAAGTCTTTCCCCTCCGAAACTGGGTGGCTCTAGAAGCCTCTCATAGAGTGAGTATAAGTGCCCGGGGCGTGAAACCATCGGTATCGAAGTCACAAATGGCCAGCACTCTACCACAATTGACCCACATGCTTTCATGGTGTTTAGCTTAACTAAGGAACAGGGACAACTTTAACTTTTAGTGCTTGAAAGTACAACACACCGTGACAGTTACAAAAAATGCCATGCCTCAGATACTACTGTTCGTGTGCCCGTGCGATTAAGATTGGGCACTGTTACTTTGCAGCAGCTTGTATGCATGCGGTCGAGCATGATAGGGCCTGTAATCTGGCAATATTCGGGACTGCAATGACAATCAGATAGCTGATGAATAATGATATTGAAGACAAGAGGCAACTAATACGCCGTACAACTGAGCCGTGTATCCGATCACTGCATCGTAAAGTCTGACCACTAAGCTTGTAATTTATAGTTTGCTTGTTTGCGTGGACTAATTGGCGTTTTACCGGGATCTGTCATTTACAGCAACAAACCACGTATTTTGTCATATTTCTGAAACTGAATGAATGTCATTAACACAAAACACCAACATAGTGTAAAGGTCCACCATGTTCCAACTGTTAGTGCCTTGCGTTACACGTGCCACATACGTAAATACAGCATACGCTTCGTGTTCCATTCACGTTGGTTGCGTCACTACATCACTTCCCCATAAACGAGAAAAAAACATGTTCTTGACACTTTACGTATGCCATTTTTGGTTTCATGCGTAATCTACATAACCACGTACAGAGAGTAGACTTGTCCGGTGGGGTCCCATCCACGACTAGGTGAGGGATGTCGGTTGGGGGGAGGGGGTCACGGTACGTAGAGTCTATTGTATGGGCGGAAATGCATGTTTGGTTTACGTCTGCATGTACCCTACAATAGTCTTGACAAACTGGCTGGCCAGAAGGATTTAACTTGTAGCCTGGACAGGTAGAACTTGGCCGATTGTGATTTGGTGTGTTGACAATTCGAAATTGTCGATTGTTTTCAAAAGTACAACTACTTCCATTGACATCATTTAGGCTTATCCAGTGTCAGGTCTAAGAACACCGCATGCACACTTCATGGCCAGGAGTGTACACAGGCTAGGCTTTCGAACAGCAAAGCACAAAATTGTGGAAAGTCATCATCGCGTCCGGACTGTACATCCTGCGATCAGCATGCCCGGGAGGGTCGGTGGGGCCCAGAGACATAACAGACGTTTAGGGAAAAGCAACATCCCTTATCCCTGCCCAGAATCGAACCACAATTTCTCTATCGCCTATACCGTGGCATAGTCGCTGCAGCACCGACTGAAATTTTCAAATTTTTGTATGAAGAGAAATATCTCGACACCTTCAAAAAATATTCAGATATAAAATTTCGTGAAAATCCGTCCAGTGGTAGCCGAGTTATTCCGTGCGGACGGATAGGCAGACATGACGAAACTGATAGTCGCTTTCGGGAATTTTGCGAACGCGCCCATAAAAATCTACATTTTGCTTTAGAGCTGTATTTATGTCTCTTGTATGGATATTAGAAAAAAAAGCTATTATTTCCCTCTACCTAACTGGTTGGTGTAACCGAGAAGGAGTGTGTTTACTGCACGATCCGAACTAAATCATTATATAAAATTCATGTTCACGTGCTGACGTCCTCTTTCTCGTCTTCTCGCCCCTTCTACCTTTCCTAAAATGACACGCTTTAGAAGGCAGTTCCTATGCAATATGTGTTAGTTAGTCTTTAAAGGGTCAGGGAAGGAAATTACCTTGCAAATAAACTGCTCGGAAATTCTAAGAACTGTACTTCTTGCACAGCGACACGTTTCAGTAAAGTTATAACCTGTTTCTGGCAAATTATATTGCGTGATGAATGGAAACAGCAGCCGCTAACACATACCGCTTCATCTAGTCTTTATGACGACAGTTCAATTGTTTAAAAGCGTCAGAACAGACACGAAATCTTCTCTTAATATCCCTGCAAAATTAGTCTGTGAGTAAACATCACTTAGGGCTGTACACGAAGAACAAATATAGATATAGCCCCAAGTAGAGAAATGTTGATATCCAGGTACCAAGTTTAGTACATTCATCTATACCATTATTTCCCATGATGTCTGGTGCCATGTACCGCTTACAAAGTCTTACTGCTTCTGTGGAAATTGACGACACCTGAGGTACAATTCGCAATAACATTATTTGCAGTATTTACAAATAAGTAACATACTTTAGCTGTAAAACTCTAAATACTGTTGAACTCAGTTATAACGTCATCGAAAGACCTAATAAATTGTGTCGTTATAAATGAGTGTCGCTGTATAAGAGGTGTAAAAAAATATTTCAAGACAAAATACACGCCTGCATGCACATTACTTAATGCTAACACTGTGATCTGTTTCAAACTGAAATTACCATTAAAATTTAGAAGTATTAAAATTTACCCTTCCACAGTTGTAAATTTCCATACAGGTTTAAACTAAAAAAATACATACATACATTACCACTTCTCTTTTGCTTAAGCCATTTTAAGCAGCGCCTGATCGACATCACTTCGTGCAGGCTTTTGAAATAGCTTTACCACTACTCGCTGCGTATTAACCCAAAAGAGCGCATTTCTCAGCTTTATCCACGATCCGTTCTGTTCAAAAGCACTGTTTTTCCAAATCGTTTGACCGTAAAATTTACGAAACAAAATTCCCGACATACGTCAGTCAGTCCCTCCCCACCCCCACCCCCATATTATATTTGTAGTATAATTTTTAACTGTTCCTTTGACGCTCAAAACCTCCCTTTTTAATGCGGACTGTAGCCATATTAACTGCAGGAGTATAAACGTCGAGAGCAACTTTACGCACAAAGTGAATTACGGTTACTTCGTCGTTTTCCAGGCCAGGAATTTACGTATCTACTTGAAAGCGCAAGACAGCTTTCCTACACAAGGACGAGGAAATGGTAGAATTCACAAAATTACCTACTTCTTGGAACATTATACTGGAAGGATGAAGGCTAATGTCATTACATCCGAGGTAAATGCTATTATGCATGTCGTACTAAGGAGGGCAGAAAAACACATGTCTTGTAGGGATTTAGTTGTTACCAGAAAATTCATAAAGCCATAGCCGAGATGTCGCACAAATCAAGGACGTTATGCGCGATTTCAATTGCAGTTTGCCAAAGAAGAGCAATCTTCGTAGCAGTAGTGACAAAATTAAGATCAGACAACTAAAGGAAGAACCTTTATGAAGATCCAAGTCTTCTGGCATATTACTGGTAAATAGTTGCTGAAATTTCTGTACAGCCTACTGTCCCTATCTTCAGGGTCCAATAATCCAATAAAATCCTTTCTCCTGTCCCGAGTAGAACCTGCTGCACCCGCGGTTTCCCGGTTGACAAACACTGCCATACTACATGAACACATTTTCTTGTGCGTTATTTCGTTGTTGGCAAATCGTCTAACTAGACCTTACTTAGCGAATAAAATAAAAGGAAACGTAATGAAAGCCTTGCCAATTGCATATTATTATTATTAGTAGTAGTAGTACTATTACTATTGTTTTACGCAGTAGCAGGCCCGCGTTTAAAGGTTTTATGTGATCCCTTTACCAAAAGACTTCCTTTTGTATCTCCAACGCAGTCTTTGTTATTTTTCCGCACCTTGCAGTTGAACACACTAGGGTTATTTCGGGCAGGCAGTCGGGTATAAGGTGTCCTCCCAGGACTTCATATTCTGGCAGCTACCAACGTGCAACATCTACTCACGAGACCGTCAATCTCGTCTAAGGCTTTTCTCAGTGTAATGTTGCAAATGCCAGGAATGCGACTTACAATTGACGACTGTCGCTTCGTCCCACATCTGTCCAGTTAAGAGTTCGGCAATAGATGTGTAACTTATGCAGTCTACACATAAGCAAACCAAAAACCAAGCAACAAACCTGCACAAAGTATTAACCCCCAGATCTCTATTCTTGTACATAAAACACACCAATTTTGAGTAGTCCAAAGCCTGACTGTACCATTTTCCTACAGTGTTACCACTGTAAAAACCCCCTAAAGATATGTTTTTGGACAAATATCACCGGATCAGACTTCAGAACCCATTAACTGACAGACAGTAACGTTGTTGCCAATTTAGACGTCAGCATGGCAGCTGTTGTGCTGTTGTTGAAGATAAACACCAAACATTACCAGGATTTGGAAGTCGCATGTGACATGTTTGTTTTCTCAAGTTCATCAAAATCAGCTAAACAGTTTGTGAGTAACATGGAACAGGCAAGGTCACGGACCCACAGACCTCTGCTGGTTGTGCGAAGCATCAGACTTCGTTCAAACCTTGAGTGTTTAAATCAAAAAATTATAAGAGAAACCCGTGGGAGTGTAGAGATATATGCGAGTATTGATTTGGGAACCAGATATGGATACGGGTATATGGTGACTGGGAGACAAGATGTGCAATTGCCATTTGAGTCTTACAAAAACGTGACTCAGTCTTTGTGAAATACGGTGCATTTAATTAGCACACCAACTAAAGCACATACATAAAATTTTTTACGTTAAAACATTTAAAATCGAGTGATTTTAAATGTTTTAACGTAAAATTATGTATGTGCTTTAGTTGGTGTGCTAATTAAATGACTATACGAAATGCACGGCGAAACGATGAAGATACGTTGCACTGTTTAATTATGAAAAGGCTGTGAAGACTTGGATCAGTTTTGCGTCTAGTCCTTTTCTTCGCCGTGCTCTGCCAGGGTGTATTCTAATTGCACATGGTTAAGGTAATGATTTTCACAAACATCTCCGTGAAACGTAAACCGGGGTGATGTTAATAATGCAAGCATGAGAACTGGCAGCCCTGGGTGGGGAAAGGTCGGACCATCCCTTGAGGGTTGAGCCGGGCATTACAAGGTTCAGCAGTACCTCATTCAACCCTAACAAGTCAAGTGTTATTCGGGTTGTTACAGCTCTGTAGCAGTGTCCAAGCAAACGGGCAGACGGACCGGCCCAGAAAGGGACATGGTTCTCACTGTCCACCTTCCCTTACATATGGTACATTCATAACCGTGGGAATTCTACTGGTCACTCAATTAGCATAAGCTGTGGCCCTGAATTTAATAATACTGTATGCAGTTATTGACTGTAGTGATTATGAAATTGGACACTGAATAATTTGGTTCAGCGGGAAGTACGTAAAGCATAATAAGTTTACGTAATTAGAAAACATTTTTCAAATATCCCGTTTGAAAACCGTTTGCATGTCACTTCTTCGAAATGGAACAGGAGGTAGTCCCTCGCATTAGTACATAAATTGTATATGTAGATACATAGAGAGATGGATGGATAGTGCCATAGTGCGATCAGAAGGATTTCATGTCAATGAAAAGTTCACCGACACCAACTGGGATCGAACCAGCGACCTTCCGATTTGTAGTACAGCACCTTAACCACTGTGCTACCGCGGTCCCCAATATAGGTTATATATATATATATATATATATATATATATATATATATGTGGTAGATAAGATAGTTCAACGCTAGACAGGCAGGCAGGCATCCTGTAGATGGACACACACAGCAAATGATGTAAACATCTTGAATCTCAATATATTATTCTGCATCTTGTTTGGAAATGAAACTATACTTCTACAACAAATAGCTTGGGGAGCTTGACAGAGTTGTATTCGGATACAGTCCCCCCCCCCCGAATACCTCGGGTTCTTACTGTCAGTATCATTCTACCAGTACTCCATACTCAGTTACACATCACTTCTGCTATAGTCTTGGCATTCGATGGTATCAGTAAACAACATACCTAAAATACACGGGCTCCGAATTTTTTGTAGCATATAGATTTTTGACTTTGGCTGTACATGAGAAATACCATCAGCCTTCACAAAAAGTTTTTCCATCGTCACAAATTTTCTCAAAACAACACACCACTTTTCGGAAACAGTATGCGCACTGTTCGTGAACAGCCGCGAAACAGAACTGGAATGCTGGCTGATGCTACCTGTAAATGGCCACTTTGGCTATGACTTTGTTACCTGAAATCACACTGATGTTACACACGAAAACAGCTAATAAATACAGAATGCTAGATTCCAAGGACCCACAGCGCTCTTCCTGCAGATTCAAGTCTTTCTGGGTGTTACAGTCATATTGACTGGTATACAGATACCGTGACCTCGTAGGAACGTAATTCCCTTATCTTTAGGGACAAGCAGAGTTAGTGAACTGCTCAATACATATAAGTCAAAACGACACGCTCTTTCGAAACGTCGGTTTTTACAAGTCGGTAAGGCGTAACACCCCATATGATTTAAATCTTGAAAATTAAAAGTAGCGATACGAAGGTAATTGTTCGAATATAATGATTGTAGAAGCGTAGCGAATTTCACGACTTGCTAGGCCTTGCGGTCTGTTTTTTCTGTTGCGTCAGTAATTCGGTAAGACTGTGGTGTATTTTCTCTTACAACGGTAATTCGGTAATCCTGTTATGTATTTTTTTATTACGACGGTAATTCGGTAAGACTATTATGTATTTTTCTATTACGACGGTAATTCGGTAAGTCTGTTATGTATTTTTCTAGTACGACAGTCATTCGGTAAGTGTTATGTATTTTTCTATTACGTCAGTAATTCGGTAATTCTGTTATGTATTTTTCTATTACGACGGTAATTCGGTATTCCTGTTATGTATTTTCCTAGTACGACAGTAATTCGGTAAGTCTTATGTATTTTTCTATTACGACGGTAATTCGGTAAGACTGTTCTGTATTTTTCTATTACGACGGTAATTCGGTAAGTCTGTTATGAATTTTTCTATTACGTCAGTTTTCTATTACGACGGTATTTCGGTATTTCGGTAAGTCTGTTATGTGTTTTTCTAGTACGACAGTAATTCGGTAAGTCTGTTATGTATTTTTCTATTACGACGGTAATTCGGTAAGCCTGTTTTGTATTTTTCTGTTACGATGGTAATTCGGTAAGCCTGTTATGTATTTTTCTAGTACGACAGTACTTCGGTAAGTCTTATGTATTTTTCTGTTACGACGGTAATTCGGTAAGAATGTTCTGTATTTTTCTATTACGACGGTAATTCGGTAAGTCTGTTATGCATTTTTCTATTACGTCAGTAATTCGGTAAGCCTGTTATGTATTTTTCTAGTACGACAGTAATTCGGTAAGTCTTATGTATTTTTCTATTACGACGGTAACTCGGTAAGAATGTTATGCATTTTTCTATTACGTCAGTAATTCGGTAAGCCTGTTATGTATTTTACTATTACGACGGCAATTCGGTAAGCCTGTTTTGTATTTTTCTATTACGACGGTAATTCGGTAAGCCTGTTATGTATTTTTCTATTACGACGGTAATTCGTTAAGTCTTATATATTTTTCTATTACGACGGTAATTCGGTAAGCCTGTTTTTTATTTTTCTATTACGACGGTAATTCGTTAAGCCGGTTATGTATATTTCTACTACGTCCGTAACACGTTAAGCCTGCTGTCTGTTTTCTGTTATGACTGTAATTCAGTACGGCTGCCGTGTATGTTTGTGTTATGTCAGTAATTCTTCCCGTGACAGTTTACGGTAACAACCCGGCTTTGTTTTCTGCAGCAACGTTTTATTAGTGTCCACCTGCCCGCCGTCTGCCAGTCAGCCATATCCATTAGCAGAACGGCTCAGTGAATCTAAAGTTTCAACTCCGTTTTTCTTCTGATCTGGTGTGTAACACGTTGTCATTGCAGCCTATATACAGCATTCAGTATGAAGTTGCAGTTAATTCAGCGTAAATATGCAGTTAAAGTGGAGACATTCTGACTGTATAGAGTTGGTGCGTCTGCTAATGTGTATAAACATACCCACACGCACACACATGCATACAATTTTAGTAACCAAATACTTAAATTTGAGGGTCCAAATATTTCAGCATGTTATTGAGTATATGAATTAAATCAAGTGCAGGAACATCCTTGGAGCACAGAATGAGGAAGAAAGGCAATGAGCACATTGGACCGCAGCTTCCCAGATTTCCTCTCTCTTTCGACCCACTCCCCCCGGCTGTGAGGCCTTTCCATACTCTCGGTAGTGAAAATATTGGGCTGCTAAATAAATTTTCATTTTACAACACGCTAATAATAGAATACCGACTGAGCCAGCTGACTGTAAAAGAGGTAAATGAACATGGCTAACATAAGAACCCAACATACGGCATACTGCAATTTGCACAATCATGAACAATTAAAGTACGTGCATATTAATATTATATTCGAAAGCTGAAACAGACTATACCAGTCCTTTCACATTCCTGTTCATCATCCTTAATATCCTATGATTTGAAGTTTAATAATTTACGCAGTTTTTGAAGCTACGTAATTTATGGTGTCTATAGAGTGTTGTCACATACACCAAGAAAAATGTTCATTGCCCAGTTTTCTTCCCTCTCTTCCAAGTTACCGCCTGCTTCATCAACAGTTTGCTTATTCACTTCTTTACCTTGTCCAGTCCATAAACTAGATTGGATTATATAAACTTGTCTAACACAACTATATGATGATAGATATATGTATATAATTTATTACATGAAGAACAACTACATGTTTCGGCACTTTTCATTGGCCATCTTCAGGTTGATAAATGAAAAAACTTAGTAAGCAGCTATACTCGACTTGTGTGTGTTGTATACAGTGGGGAGGTAAGAGGTGAGGTGGGTACGAGATCTCGTTTGTGTTGTGTAGGATGGATGGTGTGAATGCATGGGTTCTGCTATTTTTGCTATTCTAGGTTAATATAGTTGGGTCTGTGGTATCATCTTATGTTTGTAGAGATTATATGTACATGTACACTTAGCTTATAAATATACAGTGTGCAACTTAGATCAATGAACCTACTATAACTATAGATACTACATTTATATAAAGTTCCACACTGTATATTTATAAGCCAAGTGTACATGTACATATAATCTCTACAAACATAAGATGATACCATAGAACCAACTGTATTAACCTAGAATAGCAAAAATAGCAGAACCCATGCATCCACACCACCCCATCCTACACAACACATGCGAGATCCACTTCACCTCTTACCTCCCCACTGTATACAACACACACAAGTCGAGTATAGCTGCTTACTAAGTTTTTTTCATTTATCAACCTGAAGATGGCCAATGAAAAGTGTCGAAACATGTAGTAATTTATGTAATAAATTATATACATATCTCTACCATCACATAGTTGTGTTAGACAAGTATATACATTCCAATCTAGTTTATTATAAACACAACGGGGATGGCGAACCATATGATTGTCCAGTCCATTTCAAGTGTCCCGGGTTGTATTGTACAATGTTCTTCGTTATGAAATTACTCCATCCCACACTCAAGAATCAGTTCGTAAGCCATGAGCTGTTTGCCTGTCTTATCCGAGGAAATGCTTACTTCGGCGTTGTTTATGTTTAATTCATGTCGTGTCACGCCATATCGTGTCCTTCAGAAATGTCTTTGCAGTGACCTGTAAATAAGCCCTGACACTAATTCATTAGTAATTGTTTCATAATGATGAAAAGTTCGTCAACAATTCTATATCACATTCCGTTCACTAGTACTCGCGTCGATTTTAACCAGACGTCTGCGAATGGTTTGCCTGCCTACTAATTGCAGGACCTGCTGTTAACACCTAAAAATTCAGAGTATCGCTAGAGTGCATTGGCATGTTTCGTGTGATTACTACAATTATCTCCCATCATTTTACTGTTTAGTCTTTGTGGTGGAGAAGGATTACGTTTTCTGAGTGGTAGGAACTGGCATTTTTTTATACAAATTAGATTAATTTAGGTCTTCACAATGTTGTCAACGCCATAATCACGTATGTCATGCATAATTACAGCAAAACGCTTTATTAAACCCGACATTAGTCTTTGTGGCGATCAGCTTCGCGCTGCCATCACTATGGTCTCGAGCATGTCGTCCCCAGTAGCCTACCGAAAGGAAGCGTATTGGACAGAGCAACCGGTCTAGATGGCTCAGGAAGGTAAGAATCCGCGTCGAGAATCTACCCCTGTGGTCCAGCCTGTAGCCCATCGCTCTATCGCACCATGTGACTCTGTCCGCGTTCCATGTTGTCACATTCAGTTCTTGTTTTCCAACAGTTCACTACACATACGTGGTAACAGTCCCGGATAGGTGGTAAAGTAGTGTGGGGACTCCTGCTTGCTTCCTGAGCTCAAGGTTCTGTCGTTAGACACCTATTGATGGGACATGTGATCGGGTTCCCGGATTTCGCCTTCTCCCCCCCCCCCCTTTTTTAAACATTTTTTCCTAGTTTTTTTCCCCCTGTTTTTGAGGAATAACCACCCCCTTTGTTTGTTTTTGGGGAGAAACCCTTCGGGGGGAAAGAGGGGGAGGGG
>Ga0123354_10016050_pt1 | contig 11736 bp, 3 predicted proteins | sample TergutLab28metaG_2_FD_97872 | JGI IMG/M metagenome (GOLD analysis project Ga0123354, IMG submission 97872) | Labiotermes labralis P4 segment gut microbial communities from Petit-Saut dam, French Guiana - Lab288 P4 | ecosystem: Host-associated > Arthropoda: Insects > Digestive system > Gut ... | reverse complement strand
GATAGAGATAGGTGGTGGACGCTTGTGAGTGCGGTAATGAACCTTCAGGTTCCGTGAAATGCGGGGAATTTCTTGACTAGCTGCAAACCAGTTAGCTTCTCAAGAAGGACTCTGCACCATGGAATAAGTAAGTAAAGAAAGGCTTTCACTGCGCCCATTTACAAGACGTTCACAGTCACTCAATAAATTTTTGCCGACATCTTCTCCACTAAATTTTATCCAAATTGGACGAAAAATATGCAAACAGGGGCCACATATCACTTATGTCTTCAGGTAAAATATGGCTTTCAACAAAATCAATTACAGAACAAAATTAGAAGTAAGTATTTCTCAGCTGATGGATGTAAGTGACTCAAAGCCCATTGAAATCTATGCGGAACTGCTTTAGTATGACAGTCTACATAACGCACATTAATTCACTCATATATGCCTATATGATAGCCCATGAGGAACACTGAACTCAGGATGTCACACAAATGCATTTTATGAACCTCAGAACTTCTGGACAGACAATTACATCAAACGCCATTCAACAAAACTCATGGGTCGGTCAAAACATAACTCTACTTTATAGTTCAAGTTTTGATCCCAATCAGAATCATCATCAGGTTTGTGCATAAAAACCATACAAGGTAGGTGAAGTGTGCATAATATAATATACAATTGATTATGAATTCTCATAATTTATAATTATTTGGTTCCAGAGTTTTTATCACTGAAAACCACTGTAGTAGCTACTGTTGTTGTGTTTCATTTTTACATCTCTCATAAAACCTTTAAAATCCAAATCTATTATGGTACAGTTCTAGTTACATAGTGATCATCTATTCCGTAATTTACAAGTGGGGCAGGTATGCAAGTCGTAAGGAAACTTGTTGCAGTTAGCTATCATATCTGATGTTATGGTTCTGGCTTAAAGAGTTTGATTGATAAACCTGTCAAATGTCTCATTTACTACATTCTTCTATATCTTTTAGGTTTAGACCTTTATTAACCAGATATACATGTATATTCATCCAATTTCGTGCATATAGATGCAGTGACATATTATATGGAGGAAACTTATTAAGACATTTATTAAATCACAAATCAGAACCTTAAAATTAGATATAACTAACCACAGCTATTAAACTTATTTATTGTAAGTTTACAATAAATAAGTTTAATTCTTTATAACACAACGGGATGACTTCCTTTAGATTAACCACAACCAGATTCCATACATTTTGCAAGCATGAGAACTCCACTTGTTAAATTACAGGATAGTTGATTGCTATGTACCATACTAGAGTAGGATTTTAATATTTTTATTAGTTATGTTAAAAATGAAACACAACAATAGCTACTACAATGGTCTTAAATAAGAATTCCAGATCAAAAGATGGATAAATTATGAGATGTCATAATCAAGTGTATATTACAAAATGCACTTTTATCTTAATATACAGTTTGTATTCAAAAGCCTGATAATAATCCGTATAGGGATGAAAACATGTAGAAAAACTTGAAATATAAATTAGTTGAGTATGGAATGATGTTTACTGAATGACAGTGAGGAGCACGACAGGATGACGATCATCAACATACCCAAGCATGTTCCCGATATGCAGTTCACAGCAAATGGCCTAATTATGCTGAGTTTTTACGTATGTGACCCTGTGTGACTTCTATTTTGTTTCGGAAAGTCACATCTTCCTATTATTGTTTACAGTCATGTTCACAAGTTGTGTGGCTTACATTTCGAATAGACTGGCTCTCGGATGCACTGTAACGCATACTGTAAGGATCTCTTGTACACTCTACACATAAAAATACATTCATGCACTGAAATGCCTAGCTCTCTTGAACTTTACACACACAAAATAGTAGCAGGCTTACTATTTAAAATGACTCAAATACCCAACTACATTACCTTGAAACTTCAAAAAGTGATAATCTAGTGTAAATTTTAGTCTTTTTTACCAGATCCTTCATTGCTGTTCCTTCATGAACTGGTGTTCTGTATTGTATATCCTAGCAACAGTTGTATATCCTAGCGACAGCACTACAGTTGATAGTGACTGGAACTGTACATACAGCTTTTGTTCGCAATATTGCTAATTTGGGGTTTTCTCCATGTGTGACTAGAACAGACTCTTATTATTCTCAATCAGCTTTCCGGGTGCTCTGTGTATAACTTTCAAAGTGTAAACAAATCAGTAATGTCCTTGTGTTGTTCTCTTTAAGAGAAATCGTTTTAATGTTGACCATTCTTTTGTAAGATGCACCAGTTTGGAGGCACAGGATGGAGTATAAGGACACCACAAATTGTATATAACATTGCATTTAATATAATTAATGAGATTTTCTCCCTCGACAACTAGGGCTTCTCACAGGTGGACCATGTTTACATCCAGAGAACTCAACAAATATTACACTATTTTAAATCATACTTAACCAATATTTAACACAGAATGAAATGGCTCAATCAAACCAACAGACTAAAAATTGACTTGCAAAAGATATATGCTGTTTGAAACTGTACATACAGACGTGTATTTTGATCATGCTCACAACTTAGTAGTATGATATGGATAACTGAAGTCTGTCACTACACATACAACAGTACAAAAAATGGAGAGCTTTTACTATATGCCAGAACTAATCATTTCATTTTTAAACCAGTGTAATGCTATATGTTAAGTAAACAAGCATAGAGTGTTACAAGTTTAACCTTTATCCTACTGGAGTGGGTATTTAAATTTTAGTGCACTGTTTATGAAAAACATATAATTTGAACAACAAAAAAGGATAAAATTATGAATTCAACGGGATCTTGTGGTAAATAAAAGAGAACATGCAGCATGTCTTACAAATACAGTAAATTTCCTTGTTGATGAAGTATATAAAATTATTTCCTAGACATGTTTTCCTACATGTATTCACCTACACAAGTGCAGGTCTTTAAATGGTAAATGATCATCCTACAAACCCTTGTTACATATGCAGCTGCAGGCACATGAAATGGCAGTGCATATGAGTTGGAACCTATTTCTTTAGTTACAAGTAGTATTGGTTTATCAGTTTTATACCCAGTGGACATTGTTGTATGAGAAATATGCATAGAAAATATAATGAAATACCAATACTAGAAATTTCCCTCTTGAACTGTAGCAGTGCCAGGAAGTTGATCAGAACATTATGTGATTTAATAATAAAACAAATAACAATAACAATGCTGAGTTTATATATTTATTCTCTGTTTCCATACATTCTAAACGTATCCAATTGCATCTTCCTGCACAGGAGATTATATAATGTGTAAAAAACATGAGTACAATAAGCACAGCTCCTGATGGGACTTCACAACGCTGTACTGCATACTACTTTAAATATTTTTAGTCACAACAGTTCACAAGAAAGGCCTGCAAATTAACTGAAAGGAAAAAAACTGGTGAGGTAATGTCTTTTCCACATGTATCTGCTTTATCTGGAAAGTGCTCTTTCATGTTGGCCCTTAATTTTAATCTGAAAAATATAGGTTGAAAAAGAAAATATGTAAGAAAAATGTGACACAGCAATAAAATATGGCAAAATAGTATACACTAAGTACACATTTTAAAAATCTAATATCTGTCTAAGATATGCCTTCTGGGGTGCAGGAAATTCAAAACACAATGTATGTCATTACACTTCAGTCATCTCACTTCCGAAGTGTAGTCAATGTTTCTGTAAATATTCCCATCTTCAGACCGCATGTCTAGAGCGGTCATGGATGTGTGTCTGTAGTAATCCCTTGCCTAGTGCAGGAGTTAGAGAGAATGATCAAGGTGTGCTGGGCAAAACAATGTTGCACACTTCTTGTGGGAAAAATTGGGTTATGCAAATGAGAATGTTAATGAACCTACCACCCATAACTTAAAACACACCCACAGGTATGCTTAACAGCACTGCTTTTTTAAATCACAGGTGAATGTGTAATAGTATGTGATAATTATATTAGCCCATCACAATAGCCAGGTTTTCTTCAAATGGGCAACACGTTCACAAATACGAATGGCTACCTAGCTACAAGTGGACATGCCTCAAACATCACAAGATACGAATTGTCAAATAAAGCACCAACATTCACTATGTGCATGTATGTTTGTTTATCATGTAATAGATACCATCTGTCATATAAACATGCAAACAAAATGGCGCAGACTGCATTATGTTTTATCTTAAGTATGAAAAAACTTATTTTGTTCATTTGGAGTTCTGAATGATTACAAAGCGTATGTCTTAGACATATTCATACAACTGCAAGTTGCTTGTGCAATGTTTCACCAAACAGATTTATAAGTTCGAGTCAAGATTATCTGTCAGCTACAATGTTGTGACTGACATTTTCACATAATAAAGGATTACCGAAAGCTGTGTATTTCTGAAGTCATACTGTCACACAAAACTTCAGGTTCTACACTAAATGATAGTAGTGCTGTTAATACCAAATTCACAACAGCCATGATGGTACAAGTGACCACAGTAAGTTATTTAGTTACATATTCACACTGAATTTCATGAAAATTAGTAATCAATGTCTATACAATTCGAATCAGGGGAGAGATAAATACACCACACCAGCACAGTTTTGAAGAAATCACAGCACTCCTCTGAAACCCTGAAATGAGACTTTCTGTGAATGACTAAAAATAGATTCACTGACCTATCACCCAAGCAAAATGCTCTGATAAGCTGGGAAGGCACATGCTTGTAATTTAATTCCATTATAAACTGCACTTCTAGACCATACCATTTCCTGCACATGCCACTCATCATTTGCATACATTAGTCACAAGATTCATTTCCCTGGCACAGTACCACTAACAATGAATGCCACTGCCATCTTATGACCTTCAGCGATGTGCTAAGCATCTGCTTTGACTAATAGATTAACTCCTGGGTATTTTCTGATAAAGATCAATAGCTCAGTTCTTTCACGTTCTCTCAAAAATTTACTGCATTCACAGCCACTGAGGGAAGAAAATGCAAGTTTATTAACCCTTTAAACTTGAGTCTGACTTAAAAATATAATTCCTTCCAAGTTCGTATTAACACTATCACACTTTCCATTGATAAACACCCACAAATTGTTAGCTTATAGGAAACTTTTATTTCTACTTATATTATCAGATACACTAAATGTACATTGCACCAATGGCCAGAGTTTCTTGATGTTCACTGTGCAGGAACAGGGAAATTTTATATCACCCAGATCTACAGAGTTGGTAGCACTGGCAGCCAGTTTCTTATTAGGAGGTACCAGCATTAGTATTGAAAAAGGTAATGTTAGGCCAGTTGGGGTTTGTCCATGTTCCATTACAACAGTGCACTGCATAGCCAATACAGATATCCTGTCAACAGCAATGGAAGGGTTAAAGGAGATTAAATTAAAATGCGTATACCGATTTAATTATTTATTGAGCAATAGATCAAAATATAGCACTGAATTATAGAACTAATGACTAATGATGTGACTGTGGCCTAATCTGAAGTACTATCACAAAAAGTTTCAGTCCAGATAGCCAGTCTCTGAGCTGAGATTTGAACCCAGAATCTCCAAAACATTAAGCTGGCCATTCTCTTTTAGATGATTTATAGTGGCATCCAAATTCTTACAATGGCAAAGTGAGGAGAATCTCCTGAAAATGACTAGACTATTTTATCAGTCTCACCACACTTTACAGTTTATCACTGTACCAGCCAGTACTGAACTACAGAATAATCACACTACCGTAATATCTTTGGCCAATTACCTGCTCACATCTTCAAACACAGAAAGCTAAAGAGAGAAATGAAAGCAGAGCTCATGTATCTACTGAACCTCAATTTTTAAACATAACTCCCAAAATTCAATTTCATTAAATTACAGAAGATTCTAGTTTATAATATGTTATATTTTTAGTTGCTCAATTTCTTTCACTAAAAATATAGCATTTACGCTACCTACATATCTACAACTGAAATTCAAACTGAACACTTCAAACAACCTACCTAAGGAATACTGGCAGTATACACTTTAACATCTGTTTGGAGAATAGGCAGCCCAGACCACCAACAAACATACTGATATTCTACACAAACATATATATAATTCATACAAAAACTGGCACACTTGTAACAGTGACCCAATGCTTAACGACTCAGAAAACATTTAAGATAAAACAGAATGACTAATTAAAAAATGAAGCAAATATTTGGAAAATATCACAATAATGAAGACAGGGCAGTAGTAAAACCTTTCACCTGCATGGCAAACAATGATCCTATGTAATGTATCATAACAGTGCCTATAGGAAAACCTGTTCAGTACTGATTATATCAATGGTACGGATTGTCTGTTTGCCTTATTTACCTTGTGGAATGTAACTTTAAACACCTGCTGCGTTTATTGTCTATTTAATCATGCTATTGGCAGCACAGAATATATGGATCTACACAATGATGAGGCAAAAATGAATTGAGAAGGATGTGTAAGGAAATGGTAGTGACCTAATTTACAGTATCATCCTGGCTCATGCCTGGAGGAACTATATACATGTCCACTTACTTGTACATGGTTTCATGGAATTCCAAAAATCAATTTTTGCTTACTAGATGAGCATAACAAATTCTGTGCCATTTTATATCTGGAAATGTCTCTAGGTTCCTGTCTAATAACCTCCAGTACACATTACAAATTAAACTGTTCCAGGAAGACAGAACATACCCCAGTTGGTTCTATTAAGTAAGTATATAATGTAGTGCTTTCCAATGTGCAAGGACTGGGGATCATGAGCTCCCAAAGTCCAATTCCCTTGTTCTAATTTAAAAAATACACCCTTTTGTGAACTGTCAGGTTGCTGACTACAATTATTAAACAAAACTGAAAATGGTGTACTCTGTGCTGCAAAACACAGACTTTACCAAAGCAATCTTTAATTTAAAAATGCCACATATTTTTACTGTACACGTGTAATGTAATTTCATTTATGCCCATAAGAAAAGTAAGGCCTTCCTTATGCTGACCGTCACAAAACTCAGAAATGTTCAACAGTATCATGTGCCGATCTCTTACACCAAATTTCACCCAAACCCAATTAGGAAAGTACAGGTAGGAATTTATGTCCTTTAAATAAATTGTAACTTTCAATGTGCCAATTCTCATGAAACTCATAATCACTCAAGAGATTGTTGTGGACATCTCCTGTGTGAATTTTATTCAAATAAGACAAAAAATACAGGAAATGAGGGCACAATTTCATTTATGGTCTAACATAAAATATGGCCTTCACTGCACTAATTTTCACACAAAACTCACAGCTACTCGTCAGCATTACGTGGAGATCTCCTTTACTGAATTCCACCTAAATTGGTCAAGAAATGTGGGAAGTATGGGTAAAAATTCATTTACATCATGAAGTAAAGTATAACTGTGACCAGCCTCGTGGTCTAGTGGTCAGAGTCTCTGACTATTAATCATGAGGTCCCGGGTACGATTCCTGGCTCAACCATGGGAATTTTCCCTAAAGGGGAGGATTTCCGCGGTGACCATGGTCTGGGTAGGTTAGTAGAATTTAGGTTTAAGGGTCCTCCTGGCACTACATCCTCCTATATCAACACTCACATCATTGGGACAACGTAACTGCGCTTCATGGGCGTCCCAACCTCAGAAGTCGGTTACACTCCTGCCATGCCCAGGAGGGAGGATCAGGAAGTCCACAAGGACATGTGGTGGTATTGGGGGGGGGGGAATTATAACTGTAACTTAGCCAATTTTCATGAATCTCTCTCTTGCCTAACAACTTCTTGTAAAGGGCTCCTATGTTGAAAGTTCATGAAAATCCAATAAGTTTGGCCACTTATACTAGGTCACACATGGACTCATTTCTGGTGTACATTTTTTACTTCATAAAGAATGCCTAAAATATTTCACACAATCTGTGGGATGGAGAAAGTAAAGACTGAAAAAGAGATTTATGTTTTTTGAAATGTATCTGATCTAGGACATCAAACATAAGTTACTAGTTCAAGCCCATTTCTACAAAGCTACATGATAAACATGTCAATGTATGAAGTGTTTTAGGGTTTCAAAGGCATACTGCTTGCCTCTGGAATGTCGTGTCTGGTGGGTACTTCAACTATCTTCCCCATAACTGTAACATAAGCATCAGTAGTATCACTGACCTATTTGATGGATATTTGTCAAGATCAGTATGTCAGTACGCCATCACAGAGCTTAGACTTCCCTGTATTTTTTTCTTAATTTATTTACAATACTGTATCAACTTGACAGATAATACAGCGATTAATCAAATATAACAGGATGATAGGGAATCAAATGAGATGCAGCAGTCATGGCATGTTCAAAGGTAATTATACCTGTATATGTCCTGGCAGACCATAAGAAACACAGTCAAGACAGCTGGGGACAGGAACTGGCCCCCTAAAAACGAACGTGTGGGGAAGAGATAGTTACACCTATGTAGATACTGATGAAATCTTTAGACCCATTCTGTACTTTTTCAGCCTGATTCAACTTATAAAAACTTATACCAAACTTAACTTACATTAACATAAAATAAATGAATCTAAAGTACCCCAGCCTATATATGGACTGCAAAGTCTCCCATTTAGACTTCTCAGAGTACTGATCTAAGAAGATGTAAATTACAGGATATGAATATATTAAGTTAGCTTATATTGCTATGAATTTCAGTAACATACACTGACATATTGTAGCCTGCAGTATACAGTTTGAATCCCAAATGTACTAACCCAAGATGATAAACTGATATTTTATACCAATTTATTAGCAACAGATTCTAACTCATACTATTTAGGGACCTGTATTTTAACAAGGAAAGACTTTGGCTCCATTTTCGCATAACAGCATATGTACCAAAGCATAAAGTAGTATGTTCAAAACTGGTCACTGTCAGTCCTGCCCTTGGTTTGAGAAGCTAGGAGCCAACATATAATCTGAAACGTGTTAGCATTTGGCCGACATAAACGGACTAGGAGAGACCAAGAATAGCCACATGTTCAGTACGACATTATGGTGTAAGCCACTGGGAACAATGCGTTTCAGCTAACATCTGCCCAATGACACAGCTGATCAAATTTTAACATTTAGTTTAGGACCAACTGGCAAATCTGAAACAAAAGAGACCATCTAAAACTAAACAATCTGGCTCCAGAAATTGTTGGTTTTCAATTTCCTGACGTAGAAGAAAACTCAAAGAGCTGCTGTACACGGATGACATGCCCTCTTAGTACTTTCGTATTCATAAGGAACAGATGTGTGTTGTTGTCCACGAAACAAAAAATACACAAAAGGGTATCATATTCAAAAAAGAGGAAATTTACAGTATAACAGTAGACTGCAACTGATAATAAAATACATTAACAAGTAGTAATGCGACAATGTAAGATCACACAATAAAGTGCTTACAAACAGTGTGATAATTTTGTTATATATTACAGTTGTGATGGCTGTATGTGTGGTATCTGAATTACAATCAGGTGCTACACAAAGGTTTTATTGGTTTCATGGACTCAAACACGTGATATTCTCATGACCAGCATTTACACTCTCTGACTATGCAGATGGATGGTAGCAGTATCATAAATTTATATTCTGTTACTTAAATCCTCATGTTTCCTGTGAGAAATGAAACTGTAAAAAAGAATTATATAAGTGACCAACCAAATACTGCACATGTGAGATTTGAGGTTCTCACAGTGGTGTTGCTGGAGATTCAAGTCTTCTGGGATATCTTTACACTGCTTGACACCTAAGGTCAGGGCACTAAGATCCTTCAAGATACTGGGGCTATTTAACCAATGCCCCAAGAAACATCCCCAGTGACTCAAATGTTAAAACACTTCTAATACTCTAGAACAGTGTTCTGCAATGCAAGGTAGCGGGCAACCTGTAAATCTTTATTATAAATAGTATAAGCAGTAGCACATTAACATCAAAATGACTATATATGAAACACAATGGTTAGATATCAGATATTTATTATATGTTCCAATCTGTGCCATTTACACTTCTGTAGTAATCAAACACCACACTAACACAGGCAACCTATGCACCTGCAACCTAACTGGATCCCAGACAAATCACAAACCAAACTAATGTACGCTGAAACCTTTTTCCTGTAAGTGCCATGTTATAAACTGGAGTTTCATTCCTGGAGCACCATTTACTACCATAAAAATACCAAGCTGCTTGTTCCAGAGGCATACAGATTCACTTTGCCTGGCCACTTCTCCATAAAAAGAAAAGTTTTTCCACCTCAGTTACCAGCCCATCACCCTTTCTTATCAAAGTTGACTGCACTGGCCTAACACTCTTCACCTCATATATTTTCATTATTCTTCAAAAATCACATGTGTGGTGATGTGGTATGTCCTATTCCTGTCCGCCTTTCACGTCTAGGAAAAATGTGAAAATGCAATGGCACCAACTGAAGCAACAATTTAATAGAATAGGTCATTCTCTGGTTTTCAAGGACAATGTATTTTTAAGAGAACAAAAGAACAAGCAGACAAAATACCCTTACAATCTCAAGCCTTATGTATACGTTTCTCACTCAATATGTGCTATGTTTTGTTTTCACATACCAGAATGCTTTTAGGAACATAGAGCGAGGACTGGTACATAACTTGAATATTTGTGGCTACGTATTACTTCCACGAAGCAAAATTTTGTGGTACACTGTCATGTGTCTTTCACTAATTAGAGTGTGCCATGGGTAAGAAAAGGCTGTGAACATTGTTCTAGAATGTAAATTGTACACTCAGTCGAACAAAAATCCATCGGCCTAAAATTTTCTAAGTCCCGAACTGCAAGTCACGGGACGTACAGTTGCCATCAAAATGCGAGTCTTTTTCTTTCCCCATATTTGAGCATCTGTGGCGTTTCTCTGTCTTCCATTTATTACACTCAATCACATCACATATATATATTAACCGAAAACAAAAATAATCTGCTTAATTTCAAATTAAAACATTAATTAAAATATATTAACTTTCCCAGGCGCGAGGCTAGCTAGCTAGCTAGCTTTGCTGCTAAGGATAGATGAGTCGACCGGACCCTTCGTTCTTATTGTCAGCAGGCGTAGACCACGCAGCTCAACGTGTGCTAGCAGTAGCTTTTGGAAACAAACTATGTTGGTTCGAGTCCCACTATCGGCATATTTCTTTATGTAGCAGTTCAACGCGTGCTAGCAGTAGCCTTCGGAAAAAAACTATGTTGGTTCGAGTTCCACTATCAGCATATTTCTTTATGTAGCCCAGGCAGTTCAACACGTGCTAGCAGTAGCCTTCGGAAACAAACTATGTTGGTTCGAGTCCCACTATCGGCATATTTCTTTATGTAGCCCAGGCAGTTGAACGCGTGTTAGCACTAGCCTTCGGAAACAAACTGTGTTGGTTCGAGTTCCACTATCGGCATATTTCTTTATGTAGCCCAGGCAGTTCAACACGTGCTAGCAGTAGCCTTCGGAAACAAACTATGTTAGTTCAAGTTCCACTATCGGAATATTTCTTTATGTAGCCCAGACAGTTGAACGCGTGTTAGCACCAGCCTTTGGAGACAAACTGTGTTGGTTCGAGTCCCACTATCGGCATATTTCTTTATGTAGCCCAGGCAGTTGAACGCGTGTTAGCACCAGCCTTCGGAAACAAACTATGTTGGTTCGAGTCCCACTATCGGCATATTTCTTT
>Ga0123354_10016049_pt1 | contig 11737 bp, 9 predicted proteins | sample TergutLab28metaG_2_FD_97872 | JGI IMG/M metagenome (GOLD analysis project Ga0123354, IMG submission 97872) | Labiotermes labralis P4 segment gut microbial communities from Petit-Saut dam, French Guiana - Lab288 P4 | ecosystem: Host-associated > Arthropoda: Insects > Digestive system > Gut ... | reverse complement strand
CTGGAATGTAATCAGAGGTGCTCTACCATTCCATCTCTCTCAAGTCATGTGATATCCTAGGGTATTCTTCAGTAGTAAAATGAAGCTAAATTACCTACAGATTAAAATTGCACACACACACAGAACACACACACACACACACACACACACACACACACACACACACACACACACATATATATATATATATAAAACACTGTAGCTAAAAGTTTTTTAAACCACTAATCTGTAAGTACATATTCTATTACAAATAAGTGATATGAAGCAATGCAGTAAGATTGCACTACTGGGTGACACAAATACCAGAACCTACAGAGCAATAAAAATCAATTAAAGCAAAGTTTAAAGCCTATGGAGTTAAAAATTCCAATCATAATATGTGACACTTAGAATAATAATTAGTGCACAAACATTAAGAAAATTAAAATAGTTCAACAGAAAGCAAGCATGTATTCTACTGATGAATTACAGAGGGTATACCACATGCATAAACAGGGCTAGCACTTACCCTGCACTTTCTCGGTCAGCCGTCCCTTATGCCTTTTATCAAAGAAACTCAGAGAACTCCATGATTCCTCCAATGAAGGTTCCCTTCCTTCCCTGCAGTTTGTACTAGCAGAACTTGAATTTCTAGTTGCAAACTGCTGATCTGAAGTGGCAAGTTCAAGAAATGACTTTTGTTGCATCATAACATTAGATGACACAGTAATATCCTTCCAGTCCTCCGCTCTCAGTGATGATAATCGCTTTGAAGACTTCCTTGGACTATTGCCTGCTGACCTGGTGCCAAAAGATGACACTGCACGTCTCCCATGCCTTGCTGAGCTGTTACGTGGTAACATTAGCAGTTCTTCATCACTGAAATAAAGCGCCAGCATTAACCTTTATGGTACGTGAGTCCTAGCCACAGGACGGTATTTAAAATCCCCAGGGGCTCGAACGTCCTACCGGTAGGACAGCCACAGCCTCAGCCATTTAAATATTTCGCTCTCGATGCCGTGGGATATTAAGGGATACTTCACTCATCCTTAGCACCACTCTAGAAGTTTTTTTCAGCTTCATGCTCCGACTGATCTACCCCTTGATAGAAACCCCTGTATCCATTTTTTATATGATGCTGTTTGTACCTACAGCCAGTAAGGATGTAGTGGCAACATGCAAAGCTTATTTTTCCTGCTGTATTCATTTGGCTTGTGAATGACTACCTGTTTAGTCTGCACAGTGTATCTATGCAGCACTTAGGTTACAGCGATAATATGGTGACAGATTACAATAAGCAGAACTTTATCTGCCATCCTTTTCTTTGAAGGGCCCCATTTATAGCTCAACAATATTGTGTTTCGTTTCTCAGACTTTGGGCTGAGTTTACATCCAGTGTTGCATAGACAGCTTGTTTTCTTCCCATTAATCATTTGACAGTCGGTGTGAGTGGTGGCATAATGAGTCGGCCAAGCAAGGGGCCAAATATCTGAACTGATTGTCGACACTGATAGTGATGAAGCGAGAGTATCAAGCGATGTCAGTTCAGTTGAGGGAGGTTCTGAAAGTGTGCCAGGGTTGTCACAACCTCAACCTTACTGCCAAACAGCCAGTTGCCAAAAGTCCAGCAGTTCAATTTTGTCCACTGCCTGATGAACAGAATGCTGGTGAGAGTGGGCCAGGTGAACAGACTCAACAGCCAGTAACCCTACAATGGACACGCCCCTCTTGCCCTCAGAGCAGTGTAGCACACACATACACAGGGGGCCCCAGAAGAAAGAAGGACAATGAAGCATCCCACATAAATGACAGCTCCAGTCCACTTAGCATTTTTCTTCTGTACTTTGCAGAAATTATCACTCTGCTGGTGGTGGAGACTAACCGCTACTACCAAGATTACATAGACAGACTTGACGATGGACCCTCTCCTGAACCTAACATTACTGAAGCCAAAACGTTTGTGTTTCTGGCAATGACAATACAGATGGGACATGGTGTAAGAGACAAACTGACAGACTACTGGTAAACATTGGATCAGCTATACACACCTTTCTACGGCATCATGATGAAACGGGACCGATACCTTCACATCCTTCATTACTTACATTTTACTGACAACAGGAATGAACCTGACAGGACAGACAAAAATTTTGACAGACTATGGAAGATACGAGACCTGTTTGAAATTCTAGATGCCACATTTTCCAAATTTTACAACTCTTCTGAAAATCTGGCTATTGACGAAGTTATTGTTTCCTTCAAGGGAAGGGTAATTTTCAAACAGTACATACCAAAAAAACGCAAGTGTTTCAGCATCAAAATTTTCAAACTTTGTGACTCGACTGGATACACGTATGACATGAATGTATACTTGGGGAAGGACAGACAGCACATGGCACAGAATGTGACAGCAACCCATGCGACAGTGACAGAACTGACGAGGAAGATAGAAGGACGTGGGCACAAATTATACATGGACAACTTCTTTTCTTCCCCTGAATTGTTTGATGACTTGGTGAAGAAACAGATTTACTGTTGTGGCACTGTCAGGCCAAACAGGAAAGGCATGCCACAAGACCTAAGACAACAAAACTGAAAAGTGGAGACATTCGCGTAAGAAACAGGGCTGACTTGATGGCAATACTGTGGCGGGACAAGAGAGACGTATGCATGTTGACTAATATTCACAGTGCCCCAGCAGAAGGTGATTTCTGCAATGAAGCAGGAAAAGCCATAAAGCCACAAATTGTGATGGATTATAACCATCATATGGGCTATGTGGAGAAGGGTGATAGAATGGCTATCAGTTGCTTCATCAGCCGTCACACATTCAAGTGGACGAAGAAATTGTTCTTTCATCTGCTAGACCTGGCCATTCTCAATAGCTACATTCTTCATTCCTCATGTGGGGGTAAGAAAATGTCACATAGAGATTTTCGATATACCCTAGTGAGGAATATGTCGGCACATGCTGGACCAGAACAGAGAATACCAAGGCCATTAGGCAGACCACGTAACGTTGAATCACACGTCGCCAGGCTTGAAGTCTGCGGCAGCAAACATTGGCCTATCCCATCTGAGATGCAGCTGAGGTGTTGTGTGTGTATGGCCAGGGCTGTGACACAAAAAGTGTTTGTGAAGTGCCGTAAGTGTGAAGTGGGACTGTGCATTAAAAAAACGTGTTTTGAAGATTACCACACAAAGGCACAGTTCTAACAACATCAGGTGTGACCTCCTTAAGAAAACCTGGGGACTCAAGCCAATGTGTAAGTAAAAGAAACTGACATTTTTGCATATTGTTTGTCTATTCATTAACTAAAATTATTACTGCTTTCTTGAACACATGTAGAAATGTCTCTGTCTTATTTCCCGAAAAATGCCATTTAATCCATTATTCAATCTTTTTTGGTTCCTGGAATATTAACGTTTTTTTGTACACCATGTGCCAAAATTTAAATGTCTAGCGAAAAGAATGTTGTACGCAAAGGTGTACTGTAGCCATTTAAATGCCGATGCAAAACGGTCAAGTGACTGGATTACTAATTCTGCAATTAAAATTCTGCTTCTCTGACAGCAAACTGCCACTGAGAGTTTTAATCATTTTATGGCTCAATAACAACTACTGGTACATGTACCGTCTATTTTAACATGTAATTTGTTATGCTGCACATCTGACTGCCCTTGATTTAATGCCAATATAAATCCCACCCCAGATTAAATGTACTGTGTGTCACACCACCTTGAAAACATTGAAAGTTTATTAACACAAACTAAAGAATGGTACTACTGTTACAGCTTTTGGTACATCTGTAGCATCAAGGCCAATAATTAATAGCTATTTAACAGTATCTGAACTACATAATGTTTCTCCTGACACTGATGTGCCCATAGTCATTCAAAAATAAAATCATCCAGCACCCATATAAAAATACATAAAATTTCAGTTAGTTTTACTGAAGTGGACTACAGTGTGTGTGTGTGTGTACATATATATTTATATTTATTTATAATCAGCTATTCCAAACCTGGGGAGAAAGACCTTTTCTAGGTGCAAGTTGTCCAGCACTGAGGTAATTCCATTGCTTATGGGACAGAGATTCATGTTCTCGAGGGATACATCATGAGACAGCCTTGCTGATCTAGGCTGATTGCTTTGCACACTGCTGTAACAAAATTAAACTGGTCACAAATTGCAGAAGGTGACAAACAGTTTTTCTCATGGATTCATTCTATAGTTCCAATTTCAGCTGCTGCTGACGAATAATGAAGTTTAGATTCACCTGCACGCAGCCAAATTGTACTAAGCGTTAAGATACTAAAATGGGCAAGAAGGAAGGAGGTACAAGAAACAGGATATTAAAATCTTTTTTTCAAACAGTAACAACATAATTTAACCTAATGTAATGTAACCTAAAGTGATACAAAATGCTGTCAAATCATTTACTTGTAGTTCGATCCAGAAGTGCAGGTCCTTGCTGTGTGACTGACTTCCTACATAGCAGCTCGTATTTTCAAGCCACACAACAAAAAGATCGTAGCATTTGCAATAAACCACTCTGTACCTAATCCTCCTAAGCTGTCACAGAAATTAACTATTATTCACGGTTGCAGACGTAAGACAAACCATTCTAACTTACGAAGTGCAACTTGTTATTATAATGTACATACATGCAGTATATACACAGCTACTAACATCACTGACAGGAACAACTAGTAATCAACCTGAAACCCTCAATAATCTCGATCTAAATCCAACAAAGCTATTTTACAATTTGCATACAACTTCAAAATCCAACATCATGGGAGCACAAATTGGAGGGCAGGAAAAGCAGTTTTTAAAAATCCACTTTTTAAGTCCTTAACACTATTCACTAATGTGGGAAAGAGGGGCAGGCACTTGAACACCTTAAACATATACTAAACATGGCTAGGAACATGTACCAATAAACTGGTTAAAACGTTTTTCGTCACTTTGCGCAGTGAAACTGGTTGTTGTTCATGTTCGTACACTCCGCAGTAACCATACACAGGAGTATACTCAAGACACGTCAATAAAACTTACTTGCTCATGTCTTCAAACCATTTTGGCACTTTTCCTTGAGACGGTGATTTTAGAAGTCCACATGAACTTCCACTTTTATGAACTGCTTCTGCTTGGTCTGTATAACTGTCCATTGTCACAAATCAACACAAGAGGACGAACATGTACATAAAAGTTCCAAATTTCACAGTTTGTCAAGATAAACTAACCATCTTGCTAGACAAAAATATCACCTGTCAAATCACGATACATTTTCCGCCTATGCGCAGACGGATGTTGTTTGTTTCTTTCTTAGTTACCATGGAAACCAGTAATCGTTACCACTACCTGTTGATTATTAAAGAAGGCTGAATTAAGACGATTTTCTCTTGTAAGTTGATGTGGGTAGCCATGTTGACTAACGGCGTCGCCACCATCTCTACGAAACTGTAACGATATGAATTGTACGCCTATTCAATTTGCATTGGTCGAGGTTCCAAAGTATTTGTCTGCGCCAATCTACAATGCCATGAAAACGCACTGCAGAGTAGTATCATCGTATGTGGTTGAAAAGTGCTCAGCGCTACTAGCGGTATCGCTTTGTATTATTTGCAGCGAGTGGACCACGTTGATCCAGTCGGTATATACGGCTCAGCGGTACAACGAAGTGTAAATGTACAGTGGAGTGCAGCTGAGCTCTATCTCGCCAGTAGATGGGGGTCTGTGGTCAGTTCCACATACCGACCGCTTAATCTGGGAAAATAACCGCTTTTATTATTGGGGGGAAGGGGACACTAGAGTGTGCCTATAAAGGGTAAGTGGTCAAAATTGTGGGTTTTGACATACTAAATAAGCAACGAAATAAATGTATAAATATAACTACATGCATAAATACATGCCTAAAAGTAAATTTCATTCCATGAAAATATTTTGGTGCACAATGGTAGTCTTAAATACACACCCCTCAGAATCATAAATATGTACAATGCCATTAAATCAATGGCAAGTTTAATTTAATTGGAAACAAAAACAAAGCTACTACAATATTTGGAACTATGTATGTAAGTGTCATGTTGTTAATATAAAAGTTTTGAGTCACAGTTACAAGTTCCATGGTGCCTGAAAATTCTTATGTGAAAACTAAAATATTTGTGAGTCAAACAAAAGCAGTGCATAAAATAACAAATAACAATGAGTTTTAGAACAACTACTTTACCTAGGTAAGTGTGTACTTGTATGTATGTTTCAGTCTCTATTATGGATTAAATAGAAATGCTACTTACACAACTGAATGTTAACAATGTTAAATAAACAATTAACCCTCTTTGTGAATTATTTTGACTAGTGAACTTCCCATTATCTTCAGTCCACACACATACATATAAAGTTTTGTACATTCTCAGACAGTATATGTAATTGTTAATCTATTACAGAATGATTCAAACAGAATTTATAATACAATTTCTGGTGTAAAAGAATTTTACAAGTTAATATCCTGTAGTTTGTTTGACATTATTGACGTTGATGCAATGAGTGCGCTAGTTGTGACTGCAGATTTCTGTCTAATCTTCACAGTAAAAATCTGTGACTTTCTGAAATAATATTTGTGTATTTTATTGCATTTTTGAAATCAGAAATCTCGTCTTTGGATTGAGAAACAAAGATTAAAATTGCATGCTGTTGGAAAAAATAAACTTCAGTCATTAGATTAAACTTGTAAAAATGACAGTAAATCAGTTCATGACATTTTACCACAAGGATGTGGAATTCCACATATTTACCTTTAAGAATGACTTATATGTAAGGCAGAAACAAGCTGATGGCTGATTAACCCCTGGTGTGAGCATTTCTACGGCAAATTGCTGTTTTGTGGTACCTTTCACATCTGTGCTGTGGTCCTTCAGATGTGCCAATTGTGTGGTTCATTAGCATGTGCACAGGGAAATAAGCACAGTGAAATTAAATTGACAATATACAAACCAGATATAAGGTAGAGGAAAACCAACCCTCATGCCATCTCTCCATGACAAGTGAAAATAACATATCAGTGACACTCAGAACTGTTGCAGGCAAGACTTATTAGTACCAGGTATGAGATACCATGGCCTGTCACAAATACCAGCTGACAGTCCACCAATGGGATCAACACGTTCCTCACAGTCCCTATGCCTACATTCATACTTACCATCTCCAAGTCTGATTTCTCTCCCAGCAGTTAACACTGAAAGCAACAGCATAACACACATGCCAGTAACTTTACAAATGAGGCTGTGCACGTACACAAAACAAAGTCAGCATTTTCCTCAACTTTCTGTGTTCTAATAACAATCATGACTCATTGGAATAGTGAAATTCGAAAAGGTTACTATACACATGAACTTCTTGAACTTTTCCAGGTAATTTTATATTTCTGCTATCTACACATGATTCCAGGTCCATATAGAATAGGACTCAAAGGGTTTACCTTTTTCCTGGTCTTGTACAGGAATAACATCATCAGTGTTATTGTACTTTATGAGGTTTCCATTTTTCTGCTCATGAAACAAAATTTTTTACATCTCAGTATGTAAGCATGACTCCTTATTTATGTCACAATATTACACACCTATATAAGCTTCTTCAAAACATGACACCTTTGGTCCTTTCCAACCATACTGGAATTTGTGTATTTACTATGTATGTCATAACCCTTTGATGCTTAATGACCCATATAGGGGTCATACCGCACCGCTAACCTCTAAATTTGCATTTTATATATTTATTCAACAAATATAGGTACTGAATATTTTAAACATGGTATATACTCTCTGTTTTTATCTCTTCAAAATGCAGTTTGTTTCATAATTCTAACATATTTGGTTCCTGTATTATTCACATTTTATATACAGTGTGTGCTAAAATTAAAAAAAAAAAAATTCCGGCGCCAAAAGGATTAATCTCTCAATCATTGTCACTGATATTAGTTCCTTAACCTCATTAACTTTTTCAAGTATGATATTCGTTTCTTAACTTTCATAATATCTTGGTCATTGCAAAATTATGCATAGTTTCACCACAATGAACATTGTACATGTATAACTGTACCTTTTAACAATATTGAAAGGATTGCATATTTAATGCCAGCAAGATCTATAAATACTGCATTATGATGACTGAACTGTAAAAAACAATGCTTGTATTATTGATACTGTTTACTTAAAGTTTTATTATCTCTTCTCAGGACAATTCACAAAAGTCAATGAAAACATGTAGTGCACATTTCCCTAAATTTGTTCTGAAGGGATTAATAAGTGGAAATCAAACAGATTAATCTGACTGTTCTGTTAATATAATTGTCACTAAAGAAATTTATAGAAAAATTCAATTTCTACTTGTGAAGTAAGATGTTTATGATTGGTATGAGAGTGTAGAGGAATTTCATAATTAATTTATGGAATAAGTTTGAAATAATAAGTGAAATTTAATTGCTTATCACCTGTACAAGATTTTGAAGGACAAAGTAAAAAGAATGATGAATAATTCAATCATAGTTACTTATTTATTATAGATATAAATTGACTGGGAATATATTTTCAGTTACAATATTTCAATATCTGTTCTCTTCAGAAATATTTTTTTTTGTCACAACACACACTTCTTATGTAATATTCAAAGTTCATAATTTGACTTGTCTTGGTATATTATGCAGTGATACTTCTACATTTGAATGCTGTCTTATTATCCTGTTTGTTATCTTTACACATTACATGATACACTTTCAGTGAGCACCTTTCATTTATTTAAAATTTAGTGGATTTACTTTTGTGCGCTTTGCTCTAAAATTATTTTCCAGTTACGTCTTTAAAATTTATTTTGTTTTACATGTCAGTTTAACTGTACTGTCAGCAAGCATATACTTCTGTAAAGTTATAAATATTTATCCCATGAAGCTGAACACAATTTCACTTATACAGAAGTATATCTTCATCTTCTTATTCTTCTTGATTGTCAGTGTTATAGTTCTTCTAATATGCTGGAAACGATCTTCGAATGCTTTGTTCGAACACAGTGTCAATACATGATACAGTCTGTACAATTCAGAGAGCTCGTGTTGTGAAATTACATACAATTTTTTTCATCACCTGCAATAAATGGAAGTAGAAACTATCTCTATGACATATATCTGATTTTTGCATACAGTTTTTATAATCTTTATTGTTACATTTTCTTTATCCTTATCTTGGTTTCTTTACAAAATCATTTGAGCATTGAACATTTCTGAAATTCATAGTTAAATTTACTCTGGATGTGGATGATCACAGCTGCAGCACGGTGATTAAATTACTTTATATCAACAGCAGCAGTCTATAATAAACTTTAGAACTAAACAGCAGCGGTCTAAAGTAAGTTTAAAAACTAAATTGTTTAAATATTTCCACTCATAGAATTAAGAACTTTTAAAAGTGGTAAAAAAACCTTACTGTCTTCAGTTTGGATGTGACGTAACTGAGATATAAAGTGAATAATTTTCCACATTTCACAACTTCTTTACACAATTCATTCTCTACATATCATTTACATTTTATGTAAATATAACTTCTTAACAAAATGCTGTTGTGCAGTCATACTGATTGAATTATGGAAGCACAAGAGCAGATAACCCAATCCTGATGCCAAGAATGGCAATGAAATCAAACTTATATTGTAACAGAAACCTTTTGCTCTCAATTTCATCCTTATTAGATGTCTATTTATCACCATATACGTATATCTGCATCATCTCTTTATACATAGTGATAAAATTACTGTATCAACATAGAAGTCTCTGGACTCCTAAGGTTGAAACACAGAAAGGTAATATTGTAATATCTAGAACTTTTCATTGGAAACAAACAGCTGTGGTTGCACTTCAACAAACATATTTATCATACTCCTTCATCGTAACACAGAACTACTATACATTCTTATACTTTATTATTTCAGAACTCTTACATAAAAGAGAATTAAGCAATTATTTTACCATAAATATTTAACCCTTCTTTGAGTTCCAACATCTGTTTTCAGCCATGCAGTAAAAGCACTGAGCTTGTGTGAAGGTTAGCTTCTACATAGACCTTCTCCAACAATTTCACACGTGTTTTGGGATTACAAATGAGTCTAGAGATTGCAGCTGACACTCAGAAACATATATGTGTTAAAATAAATTTTTTGTATTCCATTCCAAACATTTCTTATGTAATTACTGATATTTTAGTGTTAATTTTCAAACAGGAAATCAGTAAGTGTTGCTTCATCAAAAAATTTATGTATCATTGACGTCATACAACCAAAGCTCACCAGTGTGACACCAGTGCTCACAATGTGATCAGTTATTAAATATAAGATACTCATTTCCTACCTGCACTTTTCTCAGACCTGGAAAGCCAAAATCAATCAGCAAACAACATGATGGTTTTTGGATGGTGACAATTAACAAGCAGGGATTGTGAGACATCTGTCTTTACAGACTTACCCTCAGGCTTAGGCAGTCTCCTACACAGCAGAGTTACAACTGGTACAGCATGGAAAGACATGACACTTTCACTGAATGCTGAGGTAAGAATGTATGCATGTTTGTGTCCAAGCTCCCTGTACAATTTCATGATGTTCTACTTTGGCATGGAAATAAATTGACCTTCACTTTTATCAAAATAAATACAAATTCTGGTGGTAAGCGTTAAGAATCTCAATTTTGTGAATATATAATGGATAAGTTTTTTTTGCTCAATAAATAGAGGTGTTAGAACTTTGTATGTTCCATATCCATGCGTTAAAGAATATTATTATATTTATGTAACAAACCAACAAATGCACAATGATAAAATATATTTGTCATATATTGCTATTTACCAACATGTTTCGGTCATTTCTGCAACCATTGTGATGTTCGCAGAAACGATCAATACATGTTGGTAAATAACAATATATCATAAACATGTTTTATCAATATGTGTTTGTTGGTTTGTTATATACATATATTAAAAGATGTTAGAATATAATTGTTTAAATTATACAAAATTAACTTGTACACTAACATTAATAAGAAACTCTAAGTGCCAATATCTGTAGCGCAATTTCAAAAATTTTTGACTTTGCAGTAATTGTAAGTAATTGCTCCACCCTGTCCTACCATCCATAAAAGAAATAAACATGAAAATAATGATCAATATTTTCTTCATGGAGGGCCATTAACTCACCACATAGGCAGAAATATATTATTTTGACTGTTTCCAAGTTCCAAGTTAATGTGTCTGATATTCACTCCTGTGCCCACTTCCAGTATTTTGTAGCTTACATTTAAACAGGTCCATATGTTCAAGATGATAAAATAAAAGGGTGCACAAGTTCTGTCCACTAGTCAGTAAGTACAGCAACATAGTGTAGTTGAAGAATAAAAACCAACTAGATGTCACTTGTTATATTTACTTTACTTCTTAGATACTCAACATGTTTCGGGCATTAGTATGTCCATCTTCAGGAATTTGCGACTATGTTGTTGAACTGCCACATTGGCTGTATTGTTCTTGGATTGCTGTGTGTTGGAGTTAGGGTGCGGTTCAGCTAGGGTGGTATCTGGGCTGAAGGCAGGCCGGATACCACCCCAGCCAAACCGCACCCTAACTCCAACACACAGCAATCCAAGAACAATACAGCCAATGTGGTAGTTCAACAACATAGTCGCAAACTCCTGAAGATGGACATATTAATGCCCGAAACATG
>Ga0123354_10016048_pt1 | contig 11737 bp, 8 predicted proteins | sample TergutLab28metaG_2_FD_97872 | JGI IMG/M metagenome (GOLD analysis project Ga0123354, IMG submission 97872) | Labiotermes labralis P4 segment gut microbial communities from Petit-Saut dam, French Guiana - Lab288 P4 | ecosystem: Host-associated > Arthropoda: Insects > Digestive system > Gut ... | reverse complement strand
TGAGGTCAATTGAGGAGCTACTTGAATGAAAAAAGTAGCGGCTCCAGGTCTAGAAAACAGAGATTAACAGCTCTGGGGACCCGTTGCGCTGACCACGTGACACCCCTCTATCCGCAAAAGTTGGCACCAACTTTGCCGACCGGCGGCTGCCGCTCTGTCGGTATAGTTCGCGTGTGGACTAAGGCCACAGAGTTGAGTTTAGTTTATTGAAATCCATTTCCTACATGTTAACTCAGAAGGGAATTAGATTCATGTCAGAAATCTCATGTGGTACAACTTAAAAACAGGCCTATTTAAATGTCAAGTCCTGAAAAGTTAGGGTTTTCAAAGTGTTTAATGCTGTGGTTACAAATCTGTGTGTTGGCTGAAGCAAGTGGTATGTATGCAGTATGTGTGTGTACTGGTCGTTAGAATTTGGAAGTTACGATCTGACTGAGATGAAGTAGAAACTGAAGACTCATATTTGCCTAGAATTATTGGTCATGTCCAAGTGTAGGTTTCTACCGGAGGAACTGTGAGCTGTGTCTAGAGACTGAGGTTCTTATGAAACATAGAAGAGTGATAGGAAGATGACTTTATGGACAATAAAACTACTGGCAGCGGTGGCTGACTACTGACAGATCGACTCTGGAAACAGTTTTGCTATCTTGCAGTGACTTTCTTGAGTCTGTCCTTGAAACATAAAAGATTCAGTTTGTTACTCTTCCATAGCGTGACAGCAGTGATGTTTCTATAAGGAACTAAAAATTAACCTTTTGGCGCCAGATTTATTTTTTTAATTTTAGCACACCCTGTATATAAAGTGTGAATAATACAGGAACCAAATACATTAGAATTATGAAACAAACTGCATTTTGAAGAGAAAAAAATGGAGAGTGTACACCATGTTTAAAATATTCAGTGCCTATATTTGTTGAATAAATATATAAAATGCAACTTTGGAGGTTAGTGGTGCGGTACATGAACTGTAGTTGATGTTAGGCATCTGAAAGTTAAAACTGAATATATTCCTGTTATTTGTGCCTTTTTCTGAAAATTGTTTAATCATACAAGATGAACTACAAAGTTTTCAATGGAACAAAGCTTGGACAACTCATCAGCCATTTATGGGTATTCGCAAAATGATATTACAGGGCACTTTACTTTTGTTTCTATATTGTTTAGTGTGTTTAAAATAGGATGTTGTAACTTTGTGTTTCTTTGAGAGCAAACAGTGCAGCTCTCTTTCTGGTACATTGTAGTGCATGGCTGAGGTTTTCTGTTTTCTAATGGTGCTACCTGACAATAAAGAAACAGAAAAAATGCCATAATCTGTGCTGTCATAAAGATGATTTTGGTGTGGATGCTGAGTGGCCCTACTTTGCAGTGTCACATGGCCGAGGTACTTGTGATGGAATTGGGGAGCAGTTAAAAAGCATAGCATGAAAGCAAGCCGTTAAAGTCCCTGTGAAAATCCCTTAACAGCTTTCAATCAGCAGAAGAATTTGCTCTCGCTTTTAATTCAGAGTAGAGTTTTAAGGATTTTGGCACTTCCAAAGTGCAAAAATTTAGGCTAAATGTGGATCTTTAAAATGCACTAATTTTGAAAGTAATAGAACCGCTAAAAACTTCATATTTATCACATCAGACTATGTAGACTTCAGAATGTTAAAATGCAAGGTGGCCATGTTATCCACTGTGTTGATTTGACATGGAATCAGTGACCTCTGCATGTGTGTACTTGCATGTGTCGTTAGATGTATGGTAGGCTTTATCGTATTGGAAAGGCAACATTAACTGTTTGTACATATTAAAGTACATAGCATTTATACATGAATAAATTCACTAATCTGATCAAAAATATTTTTGGTTTGGTGAATATTTGACAAGATAGACATTCATGTGAGTTTTGCAGTTCTTATTACAGCGCATGAATATTTACTGTCTTCTGAGCTGTGATATCTTGTTGTTTGGTACTTATTTTTCAAAGGAATATTCTACCTTCATCCTCCCTGTAGATAAGCATCATGTGAGGAAGAGACAATTCAAACATAAGGGCAGGGTGGACCAAGGCACAGTTCATATCAAACCTTAATTTTTCTTCTTCCCACCCCTTTATTATTTGTTCAATGTTTGACTTTTATTGGAGCTGAAATAGCATGGTATGTACAGTGACTTTGTGACAGGCTGGGTGTTCTGCGGTTTCAATCCCAGGAAGGGCAGGAAATTTTTCCTTTGTCCATAGCATCTGCATCTGCTCTGAAGACCACTGTGCCACATAACCAATGGGTACCCATAGCTTCTTCCACAGTGGTAAATTGGCCACTTGCCATCTAGTGCCAAGATTAAGAATGATGGGAACCATACATGTTTTAGGTTCTTGTGACCGTGCATCATGCAGCATAGGGTGAAGAGAGATAAACCAACAAGATGCAACTAATCCAATGTTTATTATCAAACTTCTATCTGAACATGTTTTGGGCATCATTATGCCCATCATCAGGAGAACAAGACCGTGTATTACTGCATACGGTGTTCTGCACTGGTTGTGCTGGCTGTGGTTGTGTAGAGCTGGGTCGTAAACTGTGTGCACAACCAGTGCAGAACACCATGTGCAGTAATACATGGTCTTGTTCTCCTGATGATGGGCATAATGATGCCCAAAACATGTTGAGATAGAAGTTTGATAATAAACATCGGATTAGTTGCATCTTGTTGGTTTATCTCTCTTCACCCTATGAACCATACATGTTCTCCCTCTGTATGCCTTCATGGCATGAACAGGGGCAACTTAACTCTTTACCTTTCTATTTTTATTAGTGTTGTTCCCTTTACCTTTCTCTAAAAGTAAGACTTTTGAAGTCTGCTGTTTCCTTGCTCAATTCCTTGTACTTCCTTATCCTGTGGGTTTGCCACCCATCCTGTCTCCCTTTCATTCCACCTTGCAAAATGATCCCTAGTAGGGCCTCCACAGTTACTGTGCTGTTGTTCCTCCCAGCTGGTTCAGTCAGAGCCCTGTCCTGGACCACTGTATTCTAATATCTGAATTGCCATTCCACCTGGATGGGTTGTTATACCTTGACAGAAGCAGCAAGTTTATCTAAAATGTCAGTGCATATCTAGCAGATTGCATGTCATTTTATCTCAGAAGCCTGTAATGCTCACTTGCATTTATGGTTTCAAGCATGTGGAAGTGTGCACGCATCTGAGTCAGGATTCTGTGAATGGTACTGGAACAAACCTGAGTTAGATGCTAGTTCGCATAGTACTAGGAAGTACCAGTAGAGGCGCTGTTGACCACTGTCCCGAGTGACTCGTATCAGTGGATGGCAGCACAAGTAGTCCCGTTGCTGCAGATTATCATTGACTTACTAATCTTAACTCTGATGCATGACACTGGTTTTTCTGTGTTCACGGTTCCCAGATATCACCCTTCCTCTGTTGTCACCCAACATATCAAACAATGAGGGCACCTCTTCCCAGATATCAGAACAACAGGTTACATTACTTGTGGCAGCAATACCACTTTATGAACCCTTGAAACATCTATCCCAAAATGCCCACATTTTCCCTCAATCACCTGAACAATTACTGCTGAAATTTCCAAATCCTGCCAGGTATTTTACTAGCCAAAAAGAAAGAAGCAACTGAATATGACTATCATTACCAATTGCAACACATATCTGAGGCAACAAAAGTCTTTAAATATATAAGTGAATGCATTTTCCACAGAACACAACTGATGGCTATGCACAATACCGTTATGACAAGCAACACAAATGGTGTCCCACCTAGCGAGACACACATGCAGTTTTCCTTCATGCAGTGCAGAACCACTAACTGTCAGCCAGTTAAAATACTGAGGTAATGGTGCCTCAGAAAACATTATGATGCACGTGACTATATATATTCCATTTAAAATACAAGGTACAAACGGAAACAATTTTAACACCATGAAATGCAGAATATTACAAAGTTATATTTTACAGATTAAGCACTCTAGCAAGTTACAGGGGTTCAAGTATGCGATCTGCAGATACACTGTTCTCTTTTGGTGATGCTTGTTTTTATCTGAATAGTTTCAGCACTTCAACTTCTATGGTCCTTAGTACTGGTTATGCAGTTTATATATTATAATACTTTAAAATATGCTATATTCTCATACATATCTACTGTACATAAACTTGCGTTTTATGTCAGTTATAATTATTTCACCACAGTTTTCATAATTAAGCTTTAACTATGAAAGGAATGTATATATGTCAAACACATATCACACTGAATCACTTCTGTACTTACACGTCTACCTACATGAACTGTCAGAACAAATTAACCATGTGAGTAGGGGACTTACTGAACACAAAACCTAAAGTAAGACTTCACATTCCAAGGCAGAAACAAATTCCACCCCACACATCACTGGTTGTGAAAACTGAAAACTGCATGTCCATGTCCTTCTGTTGTAGAACTGAACTTAATGTTTTCAGGGATAACACTTAGATCAGGGACACACACTCACACACATCGCCACTTCATACGTTTGCTATACAATGTCTGTGACTCACCCAACCACCAGAACTCAAGACATCTAAACGTGCCACCCTTTCAGAGCAAGTGCAAACTGTTCCTCAACACAAGGCAATCTAATGTTCCTGCTAAACATCACCATCCTTTCTAAATACAACGAATGTTCTCCAGAGGTCCTGCTCTGTATGCATAAGATTCTGTTCTCCAGAGGTCCTGCTCTGTATGCATAGGATTCTCCTCCAAGTTCCTGTATAAATGTCACAATATGTCACTGTAAAGACGACACATGGAAGTGCTCAGTTCTACATCAATTAAGCAATCCTACAGAGTCCCATTATGCCTTGTAACATGTTTACAGTAACAGCCAAGAAAAGAAACGTACCAGGTAATGTACCGTCACCAACAGATGACAGTCCTTCATCCCTTTGGGCCAAGCACTGCCACTAATACAGTTTTGTTCTTTCCACCAGTAGCATAACTCCTGTGAAACACATCATGACCACAATTAAACAAGTGCTGTCTGTACTGACAGACTGGCCTCATTTCCTTTCTTACACCTCTGCAAGCTCCAGTGGTTGCTACCGAGTTTCTGTGAACCCCTTTGAACGTTGCCATGGTATGAAGAATTTTAATTCACTGAAACACAGGTGATTTGTGTCAAGAGTCTGATTTTGTAATTTCAAAAGACTTTAAGAAAACTGACACTTTTGTTCCACACCTTGTGATAAGTGCTGGAACCGTATATGTGTGAGGAAAGTGCTAACAGTGTAAAAATAGAGAAAAATACAAATCTGTGCCAATAGGTCTAAAACTTTCTTGTATATAGTGAGAACTAAACATAATAGTTCAATGAATATAGTACAATAGGTTTCACTTATTTTATTTTGTTTCTCAAAACACCACTTTATTTTACCTTAAGCAGCTGTGCTTTGTCATTCTGACACCAAAAAACTAACACTTATATTTTAAGGGTAAGCAGTTACTTCTTTAAAAGTTAAAATTTGGCAAACAAATATGAATTTGAATGGTACTTTGTATTTACTGTAAAAGACAAGAATTTATTGTTCATCAATGCTACATGTTTCAGTCTATATGAGCATCTTCAGACTCAAACATGAAGCATTGTTGAATACAATATATTGTCTTTGATGGTACATAAAAATTACCTTTGGTTTATTATAGGTACAATGGCTGAATTCCATCAAAATAAATATAAATTTTGTTGCAAACAAGGATTTTCTCCATTATTATTCACCCATCCCATAACTCTGTAAATGGAAAGACATAACATTGGTAAAAACAACATTTCAATAGTTTTGGTGCAACAACAAACTAAACAAATTGCAAATACCTATGACTGATCAACTGGCTGAAGCCTGCAACACGGATACCACTCCAACCCAACCACACCAAAACTCCAACACACATCGAACCAAGAACAATACGACCAATGTGGTAATTCAACAGAATAGTCGCAAGCTCCTGATGATGGATATATTAATGTCTGAAACATGTTGAGCACATAAGAAGTGAAACAAAATAGCAAGTGACATAAAGTTAGTCTTTTATTCAACTATTGTAGCTTCATTACTGTCATGTGTTGTATTATTTTCTTTCATTGCTTTTCGGTGTTGTTGTCACTGATTCTTCTGTTTTACTCACGTGACTTCTACCATATATTGCTGTGTAATTTCTGTATCCAATTCATTCCTATAAGATTCTTCTGTGCCTTTGGTACGTAGCCTATCACAGTTGTATATATGTTGCAATAGTTAGCATCAAAATGTGCCTTTCAATAAACGACATAAGTGTGGTGGTGAATACAAAATAACACAAAAGGTTGACATAGTACTTGGCTTATTATGTTCCATATCCATGCATTAGAGAATATTTAAACTTATGTAACAAAATCAACAAATGCATATGTATGAAGTATGTTTCATCAGATGTTATTAATTACCAACATGTAACGATCACTTTTGTCAGCACCATCAGGGTAGCATTACAAGGGTACTAAGAACAGAGTAAACTGCAAAAGTGTGTAAGTGGAAATACTCACTGTTTGGGACATTTATTGTAACATTGAGTGGTTCCTGATATTTTATGTGGCAGATTATTATATTCTTTGTACTTTTGTAAAGCTACCCCAGTGATGATCGCAAAAGCGATGGAAACATGTTGGTAATTAATAACGTGATGAAACATATTTAATACATATACATTTGTTGATTTTATTTCAGAAGTGAAATTGGTTGTTGGCTGCAACCCCGACCGATCTAACTCTACTTTCGTTGCTCAGGGTTCGTATTGTTTAATATCAAAGATTCCGAATAGATGGCAGTACAGTCTTCGTTGGCTACCCAATATCAGTGAGTTTCAAATCTAATCGTATATGATATGTACACATAGCTTGCTGTGGTGTGCGCTGCTCGCCATATTTGAAGTTTGTATCGTATGAGTAATGGCGTGTTTCGATGTGTAGTTATTCGTTACCGTAATTAAACATTTGCGTGAAAACGCACCTTGTGATAAGTTTCACGTTACAAGTATTATATTATGAAATTTCAACATGTTGCTTCTTGCAGACCGTTTTAAGGTGTTCAGTCGACATAACACAGGAATTCGAGGCATAAGTTAGGCAGAAACGAAACACGGTAAGATTTGGTAGTTTATTTGATTAATGTACGCAGGATGATTGTCTTGAATAGCGTATGGTGACCCATATAAATCTATTTGTACTCCGTGGTAAATTTACAGGGACGAGGTAAGGTTCCCCCCTCCATGAAATTCGTAAGTCATATTTCTGTAAAGGTTTATGCAGCAATTTTATAGATTAGTGTGTCATGAAGAGGATTGGGAAAAGTAACCAGTAAACATTTGAAGCAAACCGTAGTGAAAAGTATGTAGAAGAAAGGTACTGAATTTGTGGTGGAATGACGAAATTCAGGAAATGAAGGCTTAATAATCTTCCATGTTTGCAGAATGGGTGTTGGGGCAGAATGTAGTTTTTTGGATTTTGACACTATAGTGTTGTGTGTGAACATGGAAGTTACCAACGAACATACTGACTCAGTCTTGAAGGCTGAAAACATTGAGACCATCACAATTGAAGATGGGGGCAGTATGTTCCTCCAAAATGTCGTTTTTTTTTTTACTCACAAAGCTATAAGGTGTCAAAACTCAGGATACTACAATCTGATATAAAGGCCCTGTTTGCATACACTGCTTGAAACTACTTGCTGATTATGTCTTTATTGTTAGTGTTTGTTGTGTAAAGCTGAAGTTTCAACATTGGGATCTGCAGTCTCTTTAGGTCTATACTTCATATGTGGCTTTGTGCTTGAATCCCATATTATCCCATTTTCCCCATACCAGTGTCAGCACCATATTTTAAACCGTCAAACAACAGTGAGAAGTGTGTAATTAAAGTTACCATAGTACACACTCATTTGGTTTTATGGAACAACAACAACAACAAAGTTAGTAACAACCTTTTTTGGACAGGAAATTGGTAATGTTAGTTCAAGAAATTGAAATGCATTTGTAATAAAAATGCTACAATTTATCACATTCTTTGACATAACATATTTGTTAAGCATTCCATCCCCATGCATGGTCTAAAAGACCGTACCTGCATTTGGCAAGTCTGCATATGGGAGTCATACGCCTTTTACGAATTGTACGTAATACCACATTCATTTTATCATTTGTATGACATTTTTGTGTGTTAAGAATAATGTGTAAGCTCTCACCAATGTTCTGTAATTTTTACGAGTTAAATACAAAAGTACTCAAGTGTCACTGTACTGGAGTATGCTGTAAAAACAGTCAGGTACATGTTTGTATTGTGTGTAAATTATTGGGTAAGCGTTATATAGGATGCAGTGATATGAGTGGTTAATTGGCTGTTTAGTGTTTTGTAAAATAAATGCAGTTGACGTACCTATGGCCAAATCACATAGCTTACCAACTCGTGGTTACATTGTAATTCTGTTTCTAATGCTGTGTCTCCACAGAAGCACAAAACTGCTTAATCTTCTTCTTGTCTCCTAGTTTATGTAAATCACTCAGTGTTGCATGTGTGTGAGAGTTAACTGTCATGAGATTTTATGTTTCACTGGATACAGAATACCTGATAAGAATAAACTTTGGTGTGTAATTCATCTACCCATTTACTTCCAGAGTATTTTTATGTCCCGATAATCTCTTAAGATTTTTCTTTTATCAAGGACTCTCTTCCCTTATGGCGAGAAAAATTTCACACACATATAAAAAAAAAAAGATTAAATTTTTTGTATAATTTAAATTTTAGGTTTTTGAATTTAATGTCATAGGACTTCAAAAATTTCCTGAATTAAATGTCCACTTAACTTCGTCATGAATGTCAGTTTCGTTTCATTAGTGTCTTTCCAAATCGTTTGAAGTTTTCCACATTTTCAAGGGATTTATTAGAAGTTAAATTACAATAAACCACCAGTTACTACTCAAATATTATCAGTATTTAACATTTATTATAACATGATTTGGCCGGCCTGGCCATTTTCCGGTAATGCAGGATTGTAATACATCTTTGGATCGACATATACAGTAGATCTCCACTCATTCGGATTAACTGTGACGGCGAGTGATCCAAATATGCAGAAAATCCAGATGATTGGATTTTTCTTTGAAAATAGGCAGCTCAAATTTCAGCTGTTACTATTTACATCATGTACCAGCGTCTAAACCTTTCTAACATGCCTAATTTTAAGTTCTGTAAGCCATAACACTGTACTGTACTTGATCCGATAACCGGTGATTTCAAGGCAAGGTAGTTTTTCTAGAATTCTCGACAAATTTACCCAAAGGGCCAATCCAATCCAGGTAACCTGTGTTCGAATAAGTGGAGACTGTTGTACTATAATATGGAACCTTAAACTAGTCTCCATTCAAGAAAGGAAAAATCTAAAAACCACGAAACAACAAAATCTTCTCAAAGTAAAATTGTGTACCATATTCAGATTCTCAACATAATCTAGTTTTAAGTAGTGTCAAAGCTAGAAGTTTCAAATCATTATTTTTTGCATACCTTTAGGATAGTTGGAATATATACAGCTGCATAAATTATATCAAAGAAACATGAATTCATATTCAGTCGAGATGAAATTTTTTTGGGTGCACCCTTTTTGACCAAAAAAGGGACGAAGAAATTTTGGAAGAGTTGAAAGTAGAACCACTCGACCAAGAGGATACAAATCAAATTGGCTACAACATGCTACAGAATGAACAACTACAGGATACCAAAAATAATGCTGAATTATAGACCAGATGGATGAAGATGACTTGGAAGACATTTGAAGAGGCTATTGGACCAGTCTGAAGCAGATCTACCAAGGCTTAACTGGTGACGGATGCTGATGATGATGATGGTAATGATGATGATTCCTTATGAATGGGTTCCCCTTATATGGAAATGAGATTTGATTTCTGTTTACAGAAGCGAAAGTTGCAATTAACCTCCCAATTGTTTTGTATTTTGTAATGCCTGAAAGTGGCTAAGCCGGCCGAAACATATAATAAATATTAAATACTGTTAATACAATTGTTGGTTGTGATTGGCAGATAATTATAATATAATTTGTATATCATAACAACGAAATGTACAGAATAACGGTTATTTATTAGCGGTCTTTGTACTATGTTATAGAGATGACTGTCTTCCGTTTTATGACGTGTACTCTGGTAGGGATGTGTCCGGTGTTTATTACTGTACGGCAAAGGTGCACAAATTCTTGCAAGAACTTAGGAGCCATCTCAGAATTCTGGGCCCCAGAAGGGGGACGTGAATCAAGTGCCATACTGAGGACCCACAAATATCGGGCTTCACCGTACAGTTAGTCGCCCCGGGAACCTGACGTCAAGAATTTGTGCAATTTGTAATCTATGGATTTTCTGTTTTTGCTTTAATAAATATCGTCAGCATAGACCAGAAGATGTTTTCTTTTTGATACTTATGTTGCTCAGTAAATGTCGGCGACAGAGATCAGAAGCTAGTGCGTTGTGTTCAGTTTTAGTCTCTGGGACGGTCCCTTGCGTTCCTTATTGTGCACAGTACAGCGGACTTGAAAGGCGAGATCCGTTATATGTCATTGTTACATACCATTCTGAATAGAAAATGCATTGTTGTGGTAACGTCATTTGCAAGTGGATTCTGAAGCATTTATTTATTTCATCCGGTATAGACAACCAGAGAGGCAATGTGAGCATATGACGTAACATTGAGGCGCTTACGCGAACCATTGTTGCCTTGAGAAAGCAAAATGCATTACACATTCTGAGTGTGTATCTGTAGCCGTAGCCAGTATGCAAAGCGCATGAGCCGTATTGTCACCTGTAGCCTGTCTGGCTCTACCATATTTTTCCACATTATCTGATAAATGGTGTGATTTTCGGAAAGAAAGTTACTCAACATAAACTGTGTGTTTTGATTTTCTCATCAACTTCTGTCTGAAACATTTCTCATTCTGAGAAGAATTAATCGAGATATCGTACACGTACGTAGGTCGTCATGTAAGTTAACCCGTTCTCCTGATGAGATATTAACGAAAATTATTTTCGAAAAATACTCAAATATAAAATTTCATGGAACCCCATCCACTGGGGCGACGAGTTGTTCCATGCGGACTGACAGACAGACATGAAACTTAAAAGTCGCTTTTGGCAGTTTTGCGAACGCGCCTTTGATTTCTTGTTTACCCTGAATTTTAGGCAAGAATGTAACATGTAATTACATTGTATCATTAATTTTACATAAATATGTAGAGAGATGCGTATCCTTGTGTATAGTCGGTGTGGCTAGGCATGTCTCGGGCCAGGGACCAGCAGTCTGGGTCTACAAGCGACGAACGAAAAGCTTCACATTGTGTATTGTCATTTTACAGTGCCCGCGTGCGACACTCGCAAACCGCTGAAGATATTAACACATTTTACGTGAGGGAGTTTTACTGAAATTTGTTGACACCTGGTTTTGGTTAAAACACAACAGCACTGGCAGATATTGCGTGCGTTTATGCGCGTATAACTGGTGTTTTTGTTGGAACAAAAGGCGTTCGTGGCAAATTGTAGATAACATGACAGGCATTATACGTTTAACATTGAAGCGTGTTCATGTAATGATTGTTGCCTTGGAAAAGCAATAAGTATTATACGTTTTGAATTTCCTTGTGTGTTCCTTTTTTTTTTTTTTTTTTTT
>Ga0123354_10016044_pt1 | contig 11738 bp, 7 predicted proteins | sample TergutLab28metaG_2_FD_97872 | JGI IMG/M metagenome (GOLD analysis project Ga0123354, IMG submission 97872) | Labiotermes labralis P4 segment gut microbial communities from Petit-Saut dam, French Guiana - Lab288 P4 | ecosystem: Host-associated > Arthropoda: Insects > Digestive system > Gut ... | reverse complement strand
TGCACAAAATTTGTTTCACAATAAGTTTTATTTCATGCCTCTACATGTTTCGAGCACATGTGCTCATCATCAGGAGGTCAAAATTGCATTACACAGCCTCTGGTATCATCACATCTATAGGTGCATCAAGTTGGTTAAATGCCGAGATAAATATAAGGAGATGCACAGTCAGCAAAACGTCAGAAAACTTCATGTTTCGGGCTATAGCGGTTATCGTCAGGTTGTGACAGCTGTCTTGCTATATGAGTTATATATAATGTATAACTGATTAGTTAAGAAAAATCGTCGGGTGAAAATTAGTTGGGTGGCTTAGAATAATAGGTAGCCGATAGGCTGTAAATCTATTTAGGAACATTTACGTTGCTCTTCTGCTATTTTTAGAAAGTCTTATATTAATTTTGCGATTTTAGAATGCAATTCTGTTTACATTGCGAGAGGAAAGGAAGCTGAGGGTGTCTGGGAACATGGCGTTGAGGAGAATGTTTGGACCTAGGAGGGGCGAGGTAATGGGGGAATGGAGGAGATTGCATAACGAGGAGCTAAATGATTTGTACTCCTCACCCAATATTGTGCGGGTGATAAAATCGAGAAAAATGAGATGGGCTGGGCATGTGGCGCGTGTGGGTGAGGAGAGGAGGGTGTATAGGGTCTTGGTGGGGAAACCGGAGGGAAAGAGACCACTGGGGAAACCTTTGCGTAGATGGGTGGATAATATTAGGATGGATCTCCAGGAGGTGGGATGTGGATATATGGACTGGATTGGGCTGGCCCAGGATAGAGACAGGTGGCGGACGCTTGTGATTGCGGTAATGAACCTTCGGGTTCCGTGAAATGCGGGGAATTTCCTGACTAGCTGCAAACCAGTCGGCTGCTGAAGAAGGCCTATGCACCACGGAGTGTGTAAGTAAGAATGCAATTCTGTAGGGATGAGTTGAAAGGACTTACCAAGGCCTAAAGGAAGTCCTTTATTTAAGGCTGTGAAGGTTATTAATTTATACTTAAGGCCTTCTTATTTAGTCAATGTTGGTGATGATCGCGCAAGCTTCTATTCCTGTTAGGAAAATTGATGATAGAATTAGTGCTCTAATGTTTTGGTTGAATTATTATTGTGGAGCTTCAAATTTCATTTTGGTTCTGTGCTTAAAATTATAAAACTTGAGTATCAGGTTTTGACAACTTTCTTGCTATAAGAATTACATATATAACGTTTAGTAAGAAAGTTGTCAAAACCTGAAGATGGCCGCTATAGGCCGAAACATGTAGTTTTCTATCGCTAATAAAGACCATCATTTAGCCATATATTCATAGTTGTGTTTTTGACTGAATTTACCTCACCTTATTGTCTGAACACACAACGGGGATGGCGCACCTCAAAAAGATGCAGTTATTTGTGCTCCTGATAATGGTTGGAGATGCCTCCCGAAACATGTAGAGCAGTTTACACATAAAATAAACTGTGTATAATTGCATCTTGTTGGACGTTTATTGACACAGAATTGCGATGCACGGTCCTATGAACATAAAACGCCGTGTTTTGCTAAGCGTGGACTTCCATGGCTTTTTCCCATCCCCGTAAATGTCTGCTGTAACAGTGAATTGCCGATATTTTCATGCTATTTTCCTATCTGAAAGGCAAAGCAATCCCATTACAGGCCTGGAGGATTCCAGGAGGGTGGGGCTCCCAGATTTCAAGAAAATCAGCACAAGAAGTTGGTACGGTTGTCTGCCCAACGCCCCGGCCGCCTTTACCTCCCAGGAAATATTCCTGGTACTGCTTTCTTTTGGAGACCGCGGTGGCTCAGTGGATAAGGTGCTGTGCTACAAATCGGAAGGTAGCTGGTTCGATTCCTTTAAACGCCGAATTAAATCCCATCTACCATTTGCTGACATTATTAGGAGCTCACCATATTCTCCTCGTTAGCAGAATGAGGGTTAATATTTATGACCTAAGGAAATTTATGCTTCAACAAAACCAAAAATCATCCAATTAGAGACTTGGACAGGCCGTTAGGGCTCCTGGAATTTGGGACAATCGGCACATGATGGTAGTAAGTTTGTCATCCCTTCGCACCGGCCGCCTTTACCCCCAAGAAATATTCCTGGTACTCATTTCTGTTAGAGGCTGAGTCAACCCCAGTGTCTTAGCGCGGCCGGAACGATTATGTCAATGAAAAATTCCAATGACACCATCGGGAGTCGAACCCGCGACTTTCCGACTTGTAGCGCAGTGCCTAAACCAACTGTGCCACCGGGCGCGCCGCCATAGTTTTATATATTTTAGTGAATTCCGATTTAGTTACATTTCTTTGTCGTGATGTTGTGGTTGTTTTCTTGTGAGACTTTGATACCACCGCTTCCAAATAACTTACACCGAAGAGCAGTGGGGTGTCGGCGTCGAAGACTGATTTCAGGCTCCCGCCGCGAAACAGATGAGCTCTGCGCTCTTCTGGATGTTACGCGGCGTATGGTGGTAATTCCTTATCGACGTATAGGTTACAAATTACCGGTCTCATCCCCAAGGGTCAGGGAATGCATTAATTTCTTAACACTTGAAGATGTCATCGGTAATTTTCCCGAAACTTCGGTCAGGATTTAGCACTGTACGCTGCGTCATATCCCAGAAGAGCGCAGATCTCGCTGAAGACAGTAACTGTTGACTGAACGATTAATTTGAGTTCGCAACTGGAAGAACTTTTTGAAAATTACAGAGAAATAGTGTTTTTAGAGTACAACAAACCGTTAAGAAAACAACAATAAAACTACACAATACACTGACCCTTCCAGTCTTGTTATATGGCAGCGAAAGTTGGTCTGTTACAGCAAGTGACGCCAGAAGAATAACTGCAGCAGAGATGAAACACATGAGAAGAACAGCAGGATACACTTGGACAGATTACAAAACAAATGCACAAATTGCAAAGGAGTTAAAAATAACACCAATTTTTGACAAATTAATGGAATAAAAGAGTAGCTGGATACAGCATGTAAATAGAATGCCTCGAAATAGATTACCCAGGGTAATGAAACACAACTCTCCAAATGGCAGAAGGAATCATGGTAGACCGTTGAAGAGGCTTCTGGATACGTGAGACCAGAAGGGGTCAACAAGTGGCCTAACTCCTTGAAAGATTGATGATGATGACTGGAAAAAGAAAATGTTGTGTCTCTGGTGGTCAGTGTTTTAATGCGTTTTCTTTTTGTGTGCACTGCTGCTTCCTTCAATGGCTGTACTTGAAAAATCAAGGTTCATGTGTCCTCTGTTTGTCTGGCCTCCTGTTAGCACATTGTTGTTGTTGACTTCTATAACGGCCCGGGTGTGAGTGAGTGAGGCCCGCCCCTGCATATCGTCGTTACCAGTCACGTGACCACGGCGTTGTCATGGTTACGAACGACGCTGAGAGAAAGTGAGATAATAGTGTTGTTATATAACACAAGGCAACGAAATACACAATTTTGTAAATTAACCTTCCAAAGCCTACCAGTTTCTTTACGTACCAACAGGTTTAACATTAAAAAATTCTACATGGTGCTCGCTTTGCGTTGAGTATTTTGTACGGATCTCAGAATAGACAGCGACGTTTGTTCTATGCGTCATTAACAGATTGGTTTTTACAACCGTGGTGGAAAGTGTTTACAGCGCGGTACGGTCTTGGTCTTTATATAAAACGGATAGGTTTCGTCCTTAAGGGGTTAATGTCTAATTTCTAATGTATCCCCTATGTTTCGAACTATCTCCGTAAGTACGGACACGCGAGGTTCGAAACATTTAGGAGGCATCAGAAATTGAATATTAATTTAGAAAATTGTGCATTTCGTTGGTTTGTTTGCTATAATTGCTGCACAATGCATGGTGCGAAAAACATAAAATATTATAGTGCTTACTTTAATGCAAGATGAGGTTGAAGAAACAGTTGACTATCTAACGTGTAATCCTGCATATCCCTCCCAGATAACAGCACTCTGATAGATAAAATTAACGCTTAGTTTGATGTAAGAATATGAAAAGTAACTACGAAGGATGCCGTGGAATTCCGCGTGGATATCATGGTGGTCCGTCATGTTACGGGCGTATGACTAGTGTATGTAATTATCATGGCTTTAATATTCAACGGACGTATGGAATTAAATTCTGGTTTTTCTGGTGTGTTTTTCAGTATTGGTATTTAACGACGATATTGCATGAACTACCATCTTTTACACAATTCGCAGGTTAGCGTTAGATACGTTCGGTTTTAGACTGAAGATCTACAGACAGGTACAGACCAAGCGCATCAGGATTGTTACACTCTGTACATTTCCTACGTTGTTGGTTTTATCGTTTACAGCTACCAGTTAACCGTTTACGAGAGTTTGTTGGTTTTTGGCGCGACCCCCCCCCCCCCCCCCCCCTCCCACCCGCAGTGGGCCATTGCCTCCTCATTCACGAGATTTCTAGATCACACACAACGACGCACGACAGTCGGTAGGATGCCTCTGGACGAGTGATCAGCCCGTCGCAGAGACCTCTGCCTGACAACACACAACACTGAAAATAGACAAACGTGGCCGTACTTATCTGCACCCAGACAAAGAGAGATAAACTGGTCCTCCATGTTGGGGGTTGGGTCGATGGGACAGCACCCCCTCACGCAGAAAAAAACACATGGTAGAAAACCTAGACGGTATATAATACATTATACAGAAAAGTCTGTATTTTCATTGGTTTATAGTTATGTAGCTGCATGTATGTTGTGTGCAGCACGTTGTCTCATTATTATTTGCTTCTGTTTGTTATTCTCTAATTATTCGACTTACGTTTTTCAATGTTCTCTTTATGTTTGTTTCTTGTTTTGTATATTTGTTTTCTATTGTTTGTATTGTGTGTTTGTGTATTGTTAATCTGTAGTTTTGTTTATCGTTTCTCCTTTTGCATGGGGACCGCGGTAGCACAGTCGTTAAGGTGCTGAGCTACAAATCGGAAGGTCGTTGGTTCGATCCCTGCTGGTGTCATGGAATTTTTCATCCTTCCGATCGCACTATGGCCCTGGGGTCGACTCAGCCTCTAACAGAAATGAGTACCAGGAGCATTTTCTGGGGGTAAAGGCGGCCGGTGCGTAAGGCTGACAACCGTACCACCATCCTGTGCCGTTGTCACGAAATCTGGGAACCTTAACTTCCTGGAACCCTCTGGGCCACTCCAGGCCTGTAACGGGACTGCTTTACCTTTACCTTTACCTTTTGCATATAGCTGTCTCTTTCCTGTTTTTGTACAAGTTTACCTACCACTGCTACGTGGTTGAAACCCAATTTCAGTAACGAAATCCACATCCGAAACTGATGAACAGCAAAGCACCGTTAAGGACGAATTTTATATAACTTAAAAATTTTTTAGACCAATGTGTAAAATACATTTTAAGAGACAATTTTACGTACTCCATTCCTGTATTTGCACATCACACCTTTTAGACAAACTTTTAAGCAGATATATTGCACGAATGTAAACACGATGGGATCCCAAATTGTGCATAGCATCTGGTAACACAATTGTTAATGTAGGCCTGAAGATGACTAGTTGTAGTCAAAACATGTAGCCGTGTATTACCTTATATACGAGTAATAAAGTTATTGTGCTGACGTACACTGTATATTATTATTTGAAATAAATATCATGTCCTGTCATATCATGAAGATGGAGACAGCATTTTCTTACGAAATCCTGGTACTTATCTGCCAATCTTCACCAAATCGCTTCTCAACTCAGTGCGGTGTTTGTATTCTCCTTCTTCAGAACCTCAACTCCGACATCCAACTTTTTCGTGAGTTTTTTCCCGGTGCTCTAACCCTCGAGAGTGTGCGTGGCGGTTTTCAGGCGCGACTAGTACCTTTGTAATGTCTATCTGTCCGTCCGTCCGCATGCAATAACTCGGCTCCCACTGGACGAATTTTTATGAAATTTGATATTTGAGGCTTTTTCCAAAATGTGTCGAGTAAATTCCTTTTCCATTAAAATCGAACAGGTATAGAGCGTACTTTACTCGAATACCCATGTACATTTTTAATAAATCTCGCTCAATTTTTCTTAGAAATAGAAATATTTCAGTCTAAATTTTTCGAGAAAATGCAAACACACGTTTTGTGTCCAGTAACTTTATTTTTTCTGACAATGTTGCGTTTTGTGGCATAATGTGGAAAAATTCCGTTGAGCGGGGCAGGCCACAGATAACAATATGGCGCATTCTCATTGCATGCTGGACACCTAAGGCTACAAACACACACACACACTCAGGTTGTGTCATACTCATTCCTTTTCCACTACAACAACGGTTGCACGAACGCGCCTCAATGTCACGTCATACCTACAATGACTGTCTTGTGTTTCTCATATGCGTCTGAAAAATGCTTGCAGGCGTGATGTGGGGACCTGCGAGTAATTCATATTACAGGTTTGGAGTTTAACAGGATATTTTCATTGCGTTGAATCTACAATCTACTACCCTGACTGACGTTTTCTAACTTGACTGAGGTTTTTACGTCCTTTTTCCTCAGTTGTAAGGCAAAAGCCAGGGTATAACTTGCAAAGATGGGGCACGGCCCGCACTCATCCCAAATTAATTGTGTTGTTCTGTGTATTGTTTGTGTCTGAATGTGTACTGCACTGTATTGTACTGTAACGTACTGTACTTCTGCCATCGGGTGTCAACCCAACTGCAGTTAACATCTATCTATCTATCTATCTGTCTGTCTATCTATCTATCTATCTATCCGTCCATCCATCCATCCATCCATCCATCCATCCATCCATCTATCTATCTGTCTGTCTGTCTGTCATCTATCTATCTGTCCGTCTATCTATCTTTCTATCTATCTATATCTAATGTGAACGTTACTTTTAGTTATGTAGATGTGTACCAGTCAGTCTAACGCACAAATACTCATTAGACGCTTAGCTGCAGAACTGTACATTCCTCTGTCTGCCTACGCGAATACCCAATCCAATTTATTTACAAGCACAAAACCCCCCAAGGATGTGTGTGAATTGATTGAACTTGTCAGCCAAATGGCTGCTGAAAGGAGCTTCAGATTTTGTATCTTTGTGATATTTTGCTGTGGGCTTACTGAATATGGAGCATGTCCATCAAAGACCCGCTATCGTAGGACATAATGGCGTTGCCATGCTGTGTTGGTATGCTTGTATAGACAAACGTGGTACTGTTCTGAGTCATGTAGTGAAATAGCCCGTTTAGAGTCGGTTGGCAGTCTAACGGGTCTAACTGCCTTCACGTTCGAACATTATCCCAGCATCCGATCTTTAAATTTATTTGGAGTGAATACTCGTCTGAAGATTGACGGGTGGTGAAAACAAATCCGTATTCATGAACCGCAATCCACAGATTGCTTTTTTTCAGACTGTTGGATTTTATTGTGTATTTCGTAACTGGTATCTCTTACATGCCCTCAGGTGGTAATTACTTACTTTATTACTTTCTTACTTACTTAATTACTTACTTACTTGCTTACTTAATTACTTACTTACTTACTCCATGGAGCAGAGTCCTTCTTGAGAAGCTGACATATTCACAGCTAGTCCAGAAATTCCCCGCATTTTATGGAACCCGAAAGTTCATTACCTCACTCACAAATGCCCGCCACCTGTCACTATCCTGAGCCAGCTCGATCCAGTCCATACCCCCACATCCCACTTCCTGAGGATCCATCTTAATATTATTCTCCCGTCTACGCCTGATGTCCTCAGGTGATATGTGAATAAATGTGCATTGGAGGAATGTTGATTGACAGGGTTGACACCTGATTACTGAAGAAATTCTTTCGAGGTGTAACTTTTCCACTGCAAGTTCTATATGAATCGTGGTGGAAAGAAATCGGATCCTTTGCGTTGACAAGCCGGCTACTGACTGCCTGCGAAGCTGCACTGCCAACACCTCTACCTTGTCATCCCGCTTGTTGGCGTGTTCACATAACTGTTTCGGGTGTCACATTTCACGTCCGTGTATCATGTTGTAGACTCCAGTTGAAGTGTGATGGCACACGGTGAAGCACGGAAGGGGAAGTGAAGGCGAAACTGGCGAATGGAGTGGGTAGCCAGTACTCTTCACACTACCTTGGAACATGGTGTATCCAGCATTACTACCGCTGATGCGCACACCTCGGCTGTCAGTAGTCGACTGAACCGACGCCCCCCAGCCGATTTAAATGGACTCGTCCGTTTCGCCGAAAGACGAAATCTGGTTTCTGCGCCTGCGCCATCATATTTTAAACGCAGTCCACCGAACACGGCATTTCGGTCGTGTGTACAGTCCAGTTGCTTTTCTGGCAAAAGCCATCTAGTCTTTCAGATGCTGTGGATCGTGACCATTCGGCACATGGGTTCATGTGGGAGGATTTTACACCCGCCTCAGTGAATTTTCGACACCGTGGTGTATATAAGAACCCGGAGACCTTGCGGCACAAATGCGGCCCGTGGTTGGGGGGGGGGGACCCCAAACGTAGAGAATACTGAAATTTTTCACGCTTCTTCCGGACTGGATTGTGTTCTTCGGACAGAAGGCATTATTCTGGATACCTGTTATGGTGTCTGGGAGTAATTTCTTTAATGATTCTTATAATACAACCAATTAGATGCACTCATTTCTCAAATTTATTTGTGGAATAAAACTCTACATGTTTCGGACAGTTCGTCTGTCCATCATCAGGAGTTTTTCACTGTACACACAACAGTGGTATATGTCATACAGATTTTGCTGACAGCCTGTGAGCAGAATCAGTTCCGTCCTGATCCTGCTCGCAAGCTGTCAGCAAACCTGTATGACATATACCATTGCCATGTGTACAGTAAAAAACTGATGATGATGAACAGAGGAACTGTCCGAAACATGTAGAGTTTTATTCCACAAATAAATTTGAGAAATTGGTGCTAAGAGTTGATTTTATTATAAGAATTTATCACGATGCACGCTCATCTGAACGTCATATTCGTTAATGATGTAAGGAGTTCACCCGGTTATCGGGTCGCGGGTGCCTCCGACCGTTGTTCTCTGTCACTTGACGTACAGTCTACTGATCTGAGAACTCCTGCAGACATGCAGAAGGCTTGCAGTCATCTGTGGCGGGAGCAAATCCGTAGGAATATCCCAGGTCTTTTGTTTCGCTTAAGGGAAATGGACGGTATTTGTCTGAAATAGAGAGAAAAAACAGCTCTACAGGAAGTATATCGGTAAGCTTTTATTTCAATACCATGTACCTAGCATCTTTTATTATTTTCTACTATGACCAACAAATGCAAAATTATTTTTGCCTGTTGGGCCTCTATTAACTTAATAATTGTTTATTATTTTGTACAGTGACCAACAAATGCACAATTATTTCACAAATTATCACACTCCTACATGTTTCGACACTATCGTGTCATCCGCAAGAAGATTGTAATCAATACCTTGCCAAGTTACACAAGTATTTCAAGTGCAGCTGTTGGTAATAAAATTTACACTTATGATATCAGAGTTTTATTTATTCACCAACTGATGCACCAGTGAGTTGTCTTAAAAAACAACATTAAAATTTACATTAAAACATTTTATAACTGTAACTTTAATAAGCACAAATTAATGCGCTCCCTGATGATGGTGTAACTGTAACACCGAAACATGTCGGAGCTGTTTTAATGTTAATTTTAATGTTGTGTTTTAAGACAACTTACTGGTGCATCAGTTGGTGAATAAATAAAACTTTGATAATATCAAGACACACGGTACGAATGTGAAAATTACAATTAAGATGTTTCACGTAGTTTTTATGCAAGTTTTCATATTATGGTCGTTGAAATATTTCATAATACTTTAATGTATTTAATAATGTAATATTATACATAATAATACTTATAATACTTTATAATATTGATATTTCAACGACTATAATATGAGAACTTGCATAAAACCTATGTGAAACATCTTAATTGTAAATTTTATTACTCACAGCTGCATTTGAAATACAAGTGTAACTTATGGTAATAATAATAATAATAATACATCATCATCATCATCATGTTCCTGAAGGGTTAATCGTGTTTCCTCTTTCTTGATCCTCAAGATGAAGTTAGTCTCTCCATCTCTTCCTCGGTCGTCCTATGTTCCTTCTTCCTTTAATTGATATTGTAGTGCTTGTTTTGGTAGTCTGTTTGTGTCCATCCTCTGTACGTGTTGTAGTCACTTTTCCTGGTACTGTTTTATTTCCTTTACTGTGTTCTGTGCTCCCGTTTTCTCCCTAATACATTGATTATTTTCTTTATAAAGTTTTGTTATTCCAAGTAAGTGTCTCAAAAATTTCATCTGTGCTGTTCATGTCTTTTCTTCAGTACCCAACATTCACTTCCAAATTTCAAATGCTGCTTTAGCAGTGATGTTGCGAATTCTGAACTTTGTTTGGTCCGATGCCTCTAGGTGTTTTATATCAATTTCCTGATTCAATAATAATAATAATAATAATATATTTAACTGCAAATGGGCTGTCACCCGGTGTCAGTGGTTATTATGCACATACATAAATATTAATAATAATAATAATAACATTTATTAACTGCAATTGGGTTGTCACCCGGTGGCAGTAGTTATTTTACATGTATACAAAATATGAAATTGGTTACTAATAAATTTAAGTCAGGAGGGCTACATGAGAAGTATATAGTGGCAACTTGGAATCTTGGGAACCATCTCAGCATTTGCTTATACACACAGGGAAACCATGAAAAACCTGTGCCGAGGTGGCCGGTCGCAGGACCTTCCGTATACTGACTTCTAGCCAGCAGTCCGGCAACTAAAGTAAAAACAGCAATACACACACAGTAAAACAATACACGTGACGTAACAAAGATACACACAAGATAGTAACACAACACACCAAAGCCCAACTACAGTTAGCAACAATGCACATAGGAAAAGCAACACAATTGGGAAGAAAGTACTTGGCGAATTATTGATTACAAGCTCCGTGAGGATGACACAGTAGTGTCTAAACATGTAGCAGTGTGATAATGTGTGAAATAATTGTGCATTTGTTGGTCACAGCACAAGATAAAAGACAAGATGAAAAACTATCGGTAATCCTTTGTGCTACCCAACAGCGGTGCAAACCGGAAACAGAATGAAGCAGAAACTGCCTGAATTTTATCACGTTCTCGTCAACTTGCCATGCAAGAAGACACCGGCAGAAAATACGGAAACAGAATCAGGCTTCCAGGAAGTAAGAAAGAATGTGAAAATATACCTGTTGAAAACAAGCGGCTGCCATAGCTTCTCTATTCTTCAGTGTGTGGGAGTGGAGTGTGGGTGGGGTTCCTCCGCAATGGGACTTGAATTCGAATTCAATATCCGCGCCTTGCAGAGTTCTCAAGTTGTTCCAAGTGTCCGCCCACACGGACAGAAAGGGCTGTTTTATCTACGCCAGTGTTTCTCAACCTTTGTGAGACCGCGGCCCGGTAAATTCTTTTTTCATAAGACTAGGGCCCTGTCCCAACAGATTTACTCGTAAATACCTTTCCACTTTTTAAGTTCATACATTAAACCAACATAAGTATTAATAAATAATTATGGCATAATCATAAATAGTATTAGTACAATTATGTGTACGGTGTGGCATGTTGACAAATATAAAATTACATTTAAATTAGTTATCAATCACTGGACTAATGAAATCTTATAGCATATTGTAGTTTCCTCAGGCCAACATCTGGGTCTGAGATTTTCGAC
>Ga0123354_10016043_pt1 | contig 11739 bp, 8 predicted proteins | sample TergutLab28metaG_2_FD_97872 | JGI IMG/M metagenome (GOLD analysis project Ga0123354, IMG submission 97872) | Labiotermes labralis P4 segment gut microbial communities from Petit-Saut dam, French Guiana - Lab288 P4 | ecosystem: Host-associated > Arthropoda: Insects > Digestive system > Gut ... | reverse complement strand
GAAATGCTTCTGTGGATAAGCTTGTGACTACTTCAATGTGAACAGCCTTAGTCACGAAGCAGACAAATATAGCAATGTAACCCTTTGTTATGGTTTTGCTACGTGGTGGTCCCAATCTGAGTGTTACTGGATTAGTATATTCCACTCCTGCGGTGAGGAATGACCTAAAAAATTTGTACGCGTGTTGATGGTAGTTCACACGTGCGCTCTTGACTTGCTTGTGCCTTGAATCTATAGCAGGTTAGGCACTGATGAATGACTGTTCTCACCAAGATTCTTTTTCTTGGAATCCCATATTTCTGTCGTAGTGATGCTATTAGATGTTGTGGCCCAGCATGGTGAAGGCTTATGTGCTCTGCTGAGACAACGAAGTTTGCGAAATGGTGATTTGAAGGCAAAATCTTCTGACGCATTGTTTGATAAAGAAGCATGGATTGTTGTAAACTTCCTCCTTCTCTGAAAAGAATTTCCTTGACTATGAAAGAATGCAGTGTCTTCAGAGAACTCGTTGCTGAAACCTCTAGTTCTTCCATCGAGATCTTCTTTATTTGTGCATAACAAATCTTCAGACAGCAAATCAGAGCCTGGAAAATAATTTGTGTGGAAAGAATGTTTGAATACCTGGTGGTTTTGTTAATTCTGCAAATGATTATGAATCTCTTAAAGTATTCAATTACTCTGATGAATCTCTTCAACTTCAAAAATTTTTGTGTGATGTCTACTGGAGTTTCTATACATGCAATGTGCACATTTCTGATTTCCAGTTTGTGTGTAGAAGTGTTGATCCTTGTAGTAGGCCAGCTGGATGACTCCTGTGAAAGCCATTGTGGTCTCTTCCACCATAGTTTGGATGTGACATTGTTGTAGGTTCCATTCTACCTGGAAGTAACTTATGCACGTTTGGATTGAATTGGCATATGCCTCTATTAATCCAATGTGAATAAAATGCAAGTATCTGTCCTTAGGTTGGACTTGTCTATTGTTATATTGAGGGCGCCTATGGCATACTTGCAAATTTTGGTCAACAATTTAGATGCACAAACTCCAATCTTGTTATCGTTAGTTGTTTCAGTGGTGCCACAAACGATGTGGAACACAAACGTTCACAAGACGTCTTGTTCTTACTGCCTATGGAGGGAATGTAGAGGCAGACTCCATATGCTCGTTCACTGCTGTCACAAAATCTATTTATTTGTATTTTGACTACATTGGAGGAGATAACTTTCCGGTTTATCTTAGGTTGTGACAATTTAGAAATTGTCTGGAGCAGCTGATTCCATTCTTGTTGCAGGTGAACTGGAAGTATTTAATCACATTGTAGTTTGTCTAGCCACAACTTATGTAGAAATATCTTGTAGGCGATGACAGCTGGAATAAGCCCTCCGAGAGGATCAATTATTTAAGCTGTAGTGGCTAGCACCCTTCGATTTTTGCTCGCTGTGGAGTTTGTTATTTGCACCTGGAAGGCTTTATTCTTGACTTGAAACTGATCATTTGTTGGATTCCATAGTAACCCTAGCGTTGTAACTCCATCTTCATTATCCTGGGATTATTTCTGGTATGTTTCTTGCAGCTCCCTTCAAATAATACCCAAGAATGTAGAGTGGTTTGAAGCCCACTTTCTCAATGTAAATCCTGCTGTTAGAAGCATAAATGATATCTCGTGTCGCAACTTGATTACATCTTCTGTGCTTGAGGTACCACTTGTTAAGTCATCAACATAAAATCATTGCTCAACACTTGAACGGCCCTTGGTTATTGACACTTGCTGTCGTCTAATAATTTCTTTAGGCAACGTGCTGCCAGACATGGAACTGAATATGCTCCATTTGTTAAGGTATGAGGTTGTATTTTTGGATGGGTTCATCAAACAAATATCTCCATAGAAATCTTTGTAGATCGCTCTCTTGTGGGTGTACGTTAATCTGCCGGTAGATTTTGCTATGTCAGCTGTTAAGCACATATTGTGGGTTCTGAACCGCAGTACAAAGGAATGCATGTCCTGTTGAACATTAAGAACAACTTGTAGTATGTAGTTTAGTGACAATGCATGTGAAGCTTTGGCCTTTCCACTAAAGATAACTCGAGTCATTTTTATTGAACTTGTTTCTTTAACACTGCATGATGTGGTAGAATAAACATATTTTCCTCTCCTTTTGAAGGTCCACTAGTTACATGTCACCTAATTCATCGTATTCTTATGAAATAGTGGTACTGAAACTTGAGTTCTGCACCTTATACCTGTCTACGTTAAAGGTCACTTAATCTTGGCTCTGCATAGAGGGGAGAATTTCTATGATGCTTCGGATCCAACTTTATTGGCAGTCTAAAAACAAATCTTCCATTTTGTGGTTTGGGTTATGTGCGCCACGATGTGTTGTTCACAGATTTGTTGCTCTGATGTCATGGTGGATTGCTCCACGAGTTCCAATTCCCAGAAGCGGTTTACATTGTTCTCCAGACTGTTGTCTTATCGGAGCAGAAATGTGTGTTAAGGATGATTCAGTGAAATATTGGCTGGGGTTCGACCAGAGAGTGTCCAGCCAAGAATTATCTCTTGTAAAACTGGGTAGTTTCCAGGACGTGTCCTTCTGCCTAATCGAAGCATCTCGTAGAATAAATCAGCTCCAATTACTAGATCAATGCCTCCTGGTTGATCAAGCTGTTCATCAGCCCACTTGATATACTTGGGAATCTTCCAGGTACTTGTGTCCAACTTGGTGGGTTGTGTAGTATCTTTGATGTGAGACAAGATGACACATTCAAGTGTTTTATGTCAGTCTGTATGTCTCGACCTTAAAAGTATTGAAGCAATGTGGTGTGTTGCTGTGTTTCCATTACTTATGACTTGTATAGACGCATGTGTCTGGGTTCTCAATAACCTCAAACATACACATATCTCTGTTATGGGATGTGATTGAGAAGCACTAACAATGCTATGCATAGAATTTCTTGACCAAATACATTCTGATCTTACAAAATGGCTGTGGCAATTAGAACATAATTCCTCCGTTTGCCCTTGAATGAACAATATGTGCTAACCCCTGCAGTTGAGTTACCCCTTGCAACTAAAAGTAGACCAATTTTTGCCTGCCACTTTTCATTACTTGATTCATTTTGGCTGTCTATATGCAGCAATGTATGCTGTCTCTTGTGACACTGACGACACACTTGCTTCGAACATCTGTGATTCCTTGTAAATGGTTGCAAGAAGTTGAAACATAGTCCTGATTGCTCGCATGCTTGAGGAATTGCTCAGATTGCCTTTTGATAAATTTGTAACATTTGAAATGTCTGTGTGATCCATTACACAAAGAGCATTGCATCTGTGTTGCTACGTTCGGGTAGGATGGTTTACTTACCTTGTTTCCAGTTACGTGTGATGAGCGTGAAGTGGTAGGAACTACATTCAGTGATTGCGTTGTCTGAAGTATCTCAAGAACTATGCATTTTGATTCCAGGAATGTCACTATTTATGCAGTCGTTGGTGAATTTGCGTCCGTAGCGGTGATGAGCTCCACTTCTCGCTGCGTTCCAGGGTCTTCAGGGTCTAATGTGGTTAACATCAAATGATTCAACATGAAATCTTGCACAGGCACATACAAAGATGATGCTTGAGGCATTCATGTGGTTAGACACACGATTAATTAATGGGCGCAGAGGTGATGCATCTCCCTTTCTGACTTGGATCATTTGACATAAATGCTTGGCATGCATTGTAGCAAATAATCGTTTATTATCGTACTGTTGTGTATCTAGTTGCCAGGCAAAAGTATGTTTTCATTTGTTATTTGTAAGTTGCTTATCAAATATTTGGCATCATTTTTTTCTGAAGCAATGAATTCGATAAATTTTTCGACATTAGACAAGGTTGTGTTATTAACAATCATTGCCTCAAATTTGTCTCTGTAATGTAACCAACTACATGTTTCACCCTCAAAGGATGGCAATTCAATGGTTGGCAACTTAATTTGAGTGTTACTCATATATGACCTTTTAGTATGATCGCTATTTCCTGACCCACTGCTTCGTAATGAGTTGCTCCTGGACCGTGGTGCGTTAATCACAGTGTGTAAACGCTCACTGAACTTAGCCTTAACTTCGTAGGAACGATTTTCAAATTGTTCTCGATAACCGAATTGATCTTCTTCATCAGATAATTCCAGTTCATTTTTTGCAGTGTCATATCTATCAAAGATGCTTTGTAAGTCATGAAATCTCGACTGTACCTCATTTATTTTACGACCACCTGATTCAATGAATGTCTGCATTTTTGTAAGAGGTGATTTGGCAAAAGGAAGTAGCCTTATGAGCTATGCACGTTGTGTTGCATCCAAGATAATCTTTTGTTGTCTCGCTAACAGTCAGCTTATATGGTGAGTGGAGGTCAGTAGCCTGGATTTGTTCTTGTTGAGCAGCGCTGATGGTTTCGTTCGAAGTCCCTATTGTACTCGATAGTCTTCGTTGTTCTTTGTAGAAGTGTTGAGTCCGAATACTGCCGAAGATGGCCTATTCAATTCGCGGGAACCGCTTTGTCTTACTCGCTTCTAGTATTGACGTCACAAATTCTACCGCGTCTTTCCTTGTTAGCAAATTGCGTAATTTATTTTCGCGTATCACCAAAACCAAGTTTAATACCAAATATGTGATTCGTAGTTATATCCGGCCCGGAGGACCGATTATATGTGGACCATAAAAGAGAGTAGAAAATTAATTCTATTTATGAAAGAATTGCCGGACAAACTACTAGATTCACGTTTACTATTAAACGCACATTATGTAACTTTGTATATTAATCCTGAACTGGTTTTGGTATTTCTTATTAATTACACGGTTCAATCCTCTATTATTAAATATTAGCAAGAATTGGTTCCTCCTTACAGAACAGAAAATTATATTATGCAGGTATGGCTCGAATGTCAAATTGCTTCACTTTAGCATTGTGGCTTGTGTATGATACTATTATCACCAATATGACAATAAAATATTTAATTGCCTTTGCAATATAATTGTAATGGTTATGGTTTCAAAAGTTATGAATTCACAAAAATTTTAACACGTTGAAATGCTCACGACACCTTCTATAAATTTTTTATATAATTCAGATGGTGCACTTGTAGTAGTACGATTGGTTACTGCCTTACGCAGTTCGTGATCTACACATCTGATTGGATGCTAAACAAAATGGTGACTAATTACAAATGATATTAACACTAATTTTTCTAATTTTTCGGTCCTGTCCTGCACTCGTTCACTTAATAAGGCCTTCCCCTTGAAAGTAACATTTATGTAGATTGATTCTCCGTTATGGAGAATGAAGGCTTCCGCTCGACTGCTTCAGCGCGAAGCTGGTCAATATACAGAGTCTGAAGCACGATATCTGTAGTGATGCTCAATGCCCTACCGAAAAAAAGGAAAATTTTCTCGAAGCTCCCAGGCGCCCGTGACGTCTCCTTACCACGTGATGGATAGCCATTGCGGTTAGCGTTAAAGAACATGATGCAATCAGCCTACGCATGCTTTTGATAAAGACAAAATGAATGAGTAAAATTCGTCCTTAGCGGAAACAATCTGCCAAACTCAGAAAAATTTGTCACTATAATTCACCATTCGCATTGTGTAAAGGAAATATTTTTGTATTGGGAAGTTTAAAGACTCCCTTACGTTCTTAATTGTAACCACGCCTACGATGCCAATTTTCCTGGATGTATGTCGTTGATTACAGCATTTGACGAGTGGTGAGGCACCGTGTTGTCCTCCTTCAGCAGGACGAAATCGCCTCGTTTTAGAATAGGTAATATCCTCTGCCAGCGTTGACGCTTTTGTAGACTTTGGAGGTACTCCGATGACCAACGTATCGAGAACTGTTGCTGTTGATGTTGGTTGGTTTGTCACCTGGAAAGTCTATTGCATTTGACATCAGTAAAGTCCGCAGCAAGTAATTGGTTAAGTGGTTCACCAATTAGTAAATGTCCAGGAGACAAATAAGTTGGGTAGATAGGATCATCAGTTTAGGCAGGAAAGGGTCTGGAGTTTAGACAGACCTCTATCTCAGCAATTAATGTGCACACATCTTCGTAAATGGAAACCAGAGAACCTAGTGTTCTTCGTAGTAGATACTTCGTGGATTTCACTGCTGTTTCGCATATTTTTTCGAAGTGAGGTCCATAAGGTGGAATGAATTTCCAATCTCATCCTTCAGCCGTCTGTAATGTGGATTGAAGCATTTTGTAGATGTCATGCAGTTCATTGGCAGCACTTTGAAAGTTGTTACCATTGTCAGAACAAATGGTCTTTGGTTTCCTCGACGTGCTATGAAACGTATCAGGGCAGCAAGAAATGCTTCTAAAGTTAATTTTCACTACTTCAATGTGAATAACCTTTCTCAAGCAACAAACAATTATTGCATTGTATCTTTTGTGAGTGTTTTACTACGTGTTGGTCCAAATCTGAGTGATATTGGATCAGCATAGTCACTTTTGCAGTGAGGAATGGCCTCAAAATTTGTACTCGTGTTGATGGTAGTTCCCCGTGATCTGTTGTGTTGCTTGTGCCTTGAATCTATAGCAGCTTAGGCACTGATGAATGACTGTTTTCAACTAGATTCTTATTCTTGGAATCCAATATTTCTCTCGTAGAAATGTTAATAGATGTTGTGGCACAGCATGTTGAAGTCTTATGTTCTCTACTGAGACAACATAGTTTTTGAAATCGTCATTTGAAGGCAAAATTATCTGATGCATTGTTTGATAAGGAATCATGTATTGTTGTAAATTTCCTTCTACTCAGATAAGACCTTCCTTGCTTATGAAAGTATGCAGTGTCTTGAGAGAACCGGTTGTTAAAATATTTGCTTATTCATAAAGTTCTTCATTTCTAGTGCATATGAAATTAGTTGTTTCATCATAACACGGCAAATAAAAGCCTGAAAAGGAACTTGTGTGGAGAGAATGGTTGATTGCCTGGTGGCTTTGGGATTTCTACAAATGCTTATGAATCTCTACCAGTATACAATTACTCCGATGAGTCTGTCAAATTCAAAAAATTTTGTGTGATGTTTTCTGGAGTTTGAAGACATTCAATGTGCACATTCCTGATTTCCAGGTAGTGTGTAGGAGTGTTGATCTGTGTAGTAGGATAGCTGGAAAACTCCTGTGAAAGCCACTCTTGGCCCTTCCACCAAAGTGTGAATGATGACAGTGTTGTAGATTCCATTCCCCTGGAAATGAGGTAAGCATGATTTCATTGAAATGGCATATGTCTGCATGAAGCTAATGGTGTTTCTTCTTGAATGTGGGCAACTCTGTGGCCTACAAATATCTTCTATTGCTTTGGAGGTACCTGAACCCATGGAATATAATGCAAGTATTTGTTTATAGGTAGAACTTGTTTATTGTTATGTTGAGGGCGCCTATGGTCTTCTTGTACCCTTTGGACAACAATGTAGTTGCACAAAGCTCAATCTTGGTATCGTTACTTGTTTCAGTGGTGCCAAAATCGATGTGGAACAAAAACCTTCACGAGATGTCTTGTTGTTACTGTCTGCGGAGGGTTTGTAGAGGCGGACTCCATACCATCGTTCACTGCTGTCACAAAATCCATGTAATTGTATTTTGACAATATTGGAGCAGATAACCTTCCGGTTTATGTTGTGTTGTGACAGTTTAGGAATAGTCTGCATCATCTGATTCCATTCTTTTCCAAGTGAGCTGGAATTAATTAATCACATTTTAGTTTGTCTAGACAAAATTTATGTAGAAATATCTTGTAGGCGATGACAGCTTGACTAAGACGTCTGAGAGGATCAAATATTGATACTGTAGTGGCTAGCACACTTCGTTTTTCCTCGCTGTGGATTTTTTTGTTACCACCTGAATGGATATATTTTTTACTTAAAATTGATCATTTTTTGGTTTCTATATTATCTCTAGCGATGTATCTCCATCTTCATTATCCAGGGATTTTATCTGTTGTGTTTCTTGCAGCTCCCTTGAAATACTGTCCAAGAATGTAGAGTAGTTTGAAGTCCATTTCCTCAATGTAAATCCTGCTGTTTGAAACAGAGATGTTATCTCTTTTCGCAACTTGATTGCATCTGCTATGGTTGAGGTGGAACTTAGTAAGACATCAACATAAGAATCATTGCTCAGCACATGAGCAGCCCTTGGATATTGGCACTTTTTGCCGTCTACTAACTTCTAGGCAACGTGTTGCCAGACATGGAGCTGAAGCCGATCCAAATGTTACAGTTTTGAGGTTGTACTATTTGATGCGTTTTTCAGAAAAATATCTCCATAGAATTCTTTGTAGATCCCTCTCTTGTGGATGTACGTTAATCTGCCGTTAGGTTCTTGCTATGTCAGCTGTGAAGCACACTTGATGGGTTCTGATCCGCAGTACAAAGGAACACAAATCCTGTTGAACAGTAGGACCATATTTTAGTATGTCCTTTAGTGACAATGCATGTGAAGTCTTGGCACTTCTACCGAACCTAACTCGAGTCTTTATTGTTGTACTTGTTTCCTTTAACAATGCGTGATGTGGTAGAAAATAATTTATTTTCCTCCCATCTTGAGAATTCACTGGTTCCATGTGACCTTATTCATCATATACCTTCATGGAATTGTGGTACTGAACCTTGAGTTCAGCATCTCATTCAAGTCTACGTTATATGGCACTTATTCTACGCTCTGATGTGAGGCGAGAAGATCTATGTTGCTTGGGATCCATCTTTGTTGGCAATCTAACAACAAATCTTCCATTTTGTAGTTGGGTTATGTGCGTAATGAAGTGTTGTTCACAGAATAGTTGCTCTGTTTTCATGGTGGATTGCTCAACGGGTTCCACCTCCCCGAAGGGGTTTACATTGTACACCAGAATGTTGTCTTCTCGAAGCAGGAATGTATGCTGAGAGACATTCAGTGCAATAGTGGCTGGAGTTCGACGAGGGAATGTCCCGCCAAGAACTGTCTCTTGTAGAACTGGGAAATTGCAAGGACATGTCCTTCTGCCTAATGGAAGCAACTCACAGAATAAGTCAATTCCAATTACTAGATCAATGCCCCCTTGTAGATCAAACTGTTCATCAGTCCGCTTGATATCCTGGGGAATCTTCCAGGTACTTGTGTCCAACTTGGTGGATGGTGTAGTATCAGTGATGTGAGACAAGATGTTCCATTCAAGTTTTTTATGTCAGTCTGTATGTCTAGGCCCTAAATGTATTGAATCACTGTGGTGTGTTGCTATGTTTACATTACTTATGCTTTGTATAGACGCATGTGTCTGGGTTTCCGGTAACCTCAAACGTACATATCTCTCTGTTATGAAATGTGATCGAGAAACACTAACAATGCTCTGCTTGGAATTTTTTGACCAGATCTATTTTGAAATTCCACTATGGCTGTGGCAAGTAAAATATGATACCTAGGTTTACCCTTGAATGAACAATATTGGCTATCTTCTGTAGGTGGGCTACCCCTTGCATCTGCAGGAGGAATATTGTTTGCTTAAAACTTTTGCTTTGTTGTTTGATTTTGGCTGTCTATATGCAGCAACGTATGATGTCTCTTGTGACACTGACGACATACTTGCTTCTAACATCTCTGATTCCTTTTAAATGGTTGCAAGCATTTACAACAAAGCCCTGATTGCTTGGCATGATTGAGGCGTTGCTTAGCTTGCATTTTGATAAATTTGTAACATTTGAAAACACTATGTGATCCATTAAACAAAGAGCATATAGCTGTGTAGCTACTTTGGAGTAGGATGGTTTTACTTACCTTGTTTGCAGTTAAGTGTGATGAGCGTGATGTGGTAGGAACTACCATCAGTGATTGGGTTGTCTGAAGTAGCTAATGAGCTCTGCATATTGATTCCAGTAATGTGACTAATTCTGCAGTCGTTGGGATATCTGCACGCTTAGCGGTGATGAGCTCCCATTCTTGCTGCGTTTCAGGTTCGAGTGTGGCTAACATCAAATTATTCAAAATGCAATCTTGCACAGGCACATTCAAAAATAATGCTTAAGGCATGCATGTGGCTGGACACACGTTTAATTAATTGGCGCAGTGATGATGCATCTCAATTTTGACTTGGGACGTGTGACATGAATGCTTGGCATGCATCATAGAAATTAATCGTTTTTTTATTGTACTGTTGCGTCACTAGTTGCCAGGCAACAAGCAAGTTTTCATTTGTTATCTCTAAGTTGCTTATAAAATATTTGGCTTCATTCTTGAGTGAAGCAATGAATTCGTGAAATTTTTGGTCATTATACAATATTGTGTTATTATTAATCAGTGCCTCAAATGTGTCTCTTTATGTAACAAACTACATGTTTCACCTTCAAAGGCTGGCAATGCAATGGTTGGCAGCTTAATGTGTGTGTTATTCGTATGTGACTTTGGAGTGTGATTGCTGTTTCCTGACCCACTGCTTTGTAATGAGCTGTTCCTGGACGGTGGTGTGTCAAACACAGGGTGTAAAAGCTCACTGAACTTAGCCTTAACTTCGTATGAATAATTTTCAAAAAGTTCTCGATGAACGAAATAATCTGTCATCAGATAATTCTTGTTCATTTTTGCAGTGTCATATCTATCAAATGCCTTGTAAGACATCTAACCTCGCCAGAATCTCATATATTTTATAATCACCTTATTCAATGAATATCTGCATTATTGTAAGGGATGATTTGTCAACAGCACGTTGCCTGATGAGCTACGAACGTTGTTTTGCATCCATGACAATCTTTTGTTGTCTCGCTAACAGTCAGCTTATATCGTGAATGAAGGTCAGTGGCCTGGATTTGTTCTGGTTGAGCATTGCTGATGGCTTCATGCGAAGTACCTATTGTACTTGATAGTCTTCGTTGCTCGCTGTGGAAGAGTGGAGTACGAATACTTCCGAAGGTGGCTGATTGATTTAGCGCAGGCCGCGTTTTCTTACTCGCTTCTAGTAGTGACGTCACAAATTATGCCGCGTCTTTCCTTGTTAGCAAACTGCGTAATTTGTTTTCGCATATCACCAAAACCCAGTTCTATGTAACACCGATTATCTGAATCGTATTTATATCCGAGCGGTGGACCAATTATATGTGGAACATATAAGCGTTTATAAAATTCATTCTATTTATGAAAGATTAGCTGGGCAAACTATTAGATTCACGTTTACTATTAAACACACATTATGTAACTTTGTACACTAATCCTGAACTGGTTTTGTTTCTTCATATTAATTACACTGTTCGATCCTATGATATTAAATATTAGCAAGACTTGGTTTGGTGTTACAGAACAGAAATAAATATTGTGCCAGTACGGCTCGAATGTCAAATTATTTCAATTTAACACTGTAGCTTGTGTATGGTACTATTATCACCACTATGACAATAAAATTGTTGTAATTGCCCCTTGCAATATAATTGTAATGTTTACAGTTGAATTTTCTCGCAAATAATATGCCTAACATTGGTGCAGTGATTGCACAACTCGTGACAGTGTGAAATGACGCAATCATCACGAATTATATGACTTCATAGCTTTTTCTTTGTCTAGTTACAATCGCTTCAGTTCGTTCGCGTCTTGCCATAGCAGCATGAGTCTGTGAGTCGCTTTCCACAGGGGAATAAGCATGTAACTCTTGTTGTTACAATTCGAATCATAGAACAAAGGGTTCTAGCAGTGCTTCACCATAGGGGTGTGTGTTTGTGAGTTCATGGGAACACCATAAAATTAACTAAGT
>Ga0123354_10016042_pt1 | contig 11739 bp, 8 predicted proteins | sample TergutLab28metaG_2_FD_97872 | JGI IMG/M metagenome (GOLD analysis project Ga0123354, IMG submission 97872) | Labiotermes labralis P4 segment gut microbial communities from Petit-Saut dam, French Guiana - Lab288 P4 | ecosystem: Host-associated > Arthropoda: Insects > Digestive system > Gut ... | reverse complement strand
GATGCATACTCCTCCATTAGAATAAGTTTTACGGCAAAAACAATTAGCTAATTTATAGCCAGGGAATGTGAGATCCAGCATTTCCTCTTTTCTCATATGGTGCTCGCTCAGGCATACGAGATGCAGTCTGCCCTGGCTTTCCTGTAACATGATATTTATTTCGTCTTTTTTCTTATTTAAGCTCCTTATGTTTTGATGATATATAGTTAAGTTGTTGGTCTCCTTCCTCTTGTCCATTGATTCTAAAACCATAAAAAAATCTTCATTTTTTGCTTTTAGACATATCTTATCTCGTTTGGTACGATTTGGGTTTTCGTTGTTGCATGCAATTGATAATGACTGATCTATCTGCGTGTTGACTGCTGACCCATCTATGCTAGACCCAGTATCACATTTCCGCGTCGGAGCAGTCCTCTTGTCAAAATCTAGTTTCCAGAGCAGGGGAATTTCACCTGTCAGGAATTAAAGTTGCAAAATATGTGTATTAGCATCACTGCATCCCTGTATATGAACACATGTTAATATATTGAAAACTTCTCAGGAGCATGAATCTTTGACATTCTCATTGGGTCAATATATTGCAATTTTGGTTGATATCTCACAATAATGGGCACTTTGAATGAATATTTACGTACATTTCAGTACCCATCTATAGGGCTAGTAATGTTCATCACAGCAAGACAGTTATGTGACTATCATGAATCATGAACCCTTATGGAATGTACAGAGAAACCTTACCTCACCAACAAAGATCACCATTTAATTTGTTTGTGACATTTCTACCAAAGAATATCATGTATAAATCTTTCAGGGATGAATTTTATCTCCAGATTGTGGTTACAACAAACAACCGAAGGTAAAAGAAAAAAGTAGACATTCCCCTAAAACGAAAAATATTACACAAAAACTGATACAGCACTAGTAGTGGGTAAGAAAACTGGTTATGTGTGTAGATAGTGTATCACTTGTTAACACAAATTTTAGTTGAAACCTAAGAAGGAACAACTACTGGGAGACCTAGGCATAACAAAGTGGATGAAACTGAAATGGCTTTTAAATCTATATGACCACTTGTTTAACAACATCCAGCTGCACTATTTCCCCGTACTGTCATTTGTTGAACTGGTTTCAACACAATTTAATAGTCAAACTTAGCATAAATTTCCATCACTGTAAATATTTGTGTCTGTAAGCTAGTGGTGAGTGCACAAATTACATTGTCCATTTTTGTATCTCAGAGACACCTGTTTTTCCTACTAAAATACACAATTGTTTCAACCTTTTTCAGTGCCCTTGAGACACAGAAATATGAGCCAGCTGACATACAACAGGCAGAAGTGAGCGCAAAAGGTTAACGAAATGAGGTTTGAGGATAGGACTCGATTTATCTTGGTGTGAAAGGGGACCAGTGGCAGGTCTTTTCATGAAGGTTAATCAGCAGTAAGAATGCACCTAAAATGGAGAATTTCTTTAAATGACTTATAGCTTCTTAAGAACTAGAATTAGAAATAAAATAAGCCAACTCTACATAAGCCCATATCTTATATCAGCACAGTGGGTCATTTACAGTTACCATAAATCACTAAGTGACATGTTGTTAAACATACCACTGACACAAATTATTAAATAATGGTGGTCCAATGCATGTTTGCATGGGACCAAATTTTTAGGATAAAATACACAATAACTTCCCACACTTCCATGGATCACAAATTTTCCAACATGAAACACAGCAGTTTTAATCTCAGGTGCACTGCCATTTTGTCTCAGTCCTCTGCACATGATCTTTGGACAGGCAATTACACATGACTCCAAGGCAAAAATAAGTGTCATATCAATGGATTTTACTACTACTACTACTACTATTCTTTCCCATATTGTGTGATACTTATTGATATCAGTTAGTGATAAATTTCATTGCTGTTGGCTTGTCAGTCAATAAACAATAACTGTTGAAACATGACCTATACCCAGTGATTTTTCAGCAACCAGTTAACTGCTCCTAATTTTAAATTAAAAAATCACAGTATTCAGCATTTATATTCCAATCATATGCCAATGTCCAACATACTGATGTTTAAAAAAAAACAAAGGTGTTACACACACTCATGGTGGGAAATGGGGTAAATATGCAAACAGAAACAATGCCTTGTCATTTAAATACATTTAGCTCTGCACTGCAATAAAACTAGCTTGTAACATGAGCTGGCAGACCACAGCAACAATGCATTTTTCACAAACAAAATTAATGTTTATTTAGAAGTGGTACTGCACACACCGACATGATCACTAGTAACCCACATTTACATTTGTATTATAGGTGGGACTCCACTGTTTAAAGGGGGTTTGCTCTAAGTGGCATTTTTCTAGTCCCAACAACTACCGATAATGAGGTAAAGCAGTCCCATTACAGGCCTGGAGTGGCCCAGAGTGTTCCAGGAAGTTAAGGCTCCCAGATTTCATGACAATGGCACAGGATGGTGGTAGGTTGTCAGCCTTACGCACTGGCCACCTTTACCCCCAGGAAATACTCCTGGTACTCATTTCTGTTAGAGGCTGAGTTGACCCCAGGGCCACAGTGCAATCAGAAGGATTTTATGTCAATGAAAAATCCAATGACACCAGCTGGGATCGAACCACCGACCTTCTGATTTGTAACACAGCACCTTAACCACTGTGCTACCGTGGTACAGATAATGAGGGCACCCTGTATTTCCTTACAGGAATAAAAAATCTTTAATTATTACAAAAAGCACACCCATTTTATTATCAAATATCAAGCACTGTTGTTAGAACACAATTTAATCAACTGCAGCTGTTTCTGGCACAACCCTCGCAACCTTCCGAGGTTCCTTGACATAAGTTTTTGGGCACTGCATCTCTGTCCAACTTACAGGAACCATTGCAGCACCTGCAACAGCAAAAATTATATTGACAAGTACATTGTTATTAAAGTATTAAAATGTTTTTAAAACACAATATGTGTGACCATCTAGGGTACAAGTGTTTCATGACACAGACATCCACCAACTCTTCAAAGAAATACAAGCTGTGAGGTTCTCCCAGTGGTGTTGATCAAGATTCAAGTCTCCAGTGATATGACAAAATGTTGACACAATCACTTTCCAGAAGACTTATATGTTCATTTCAAAGCAACATTCTGCCTCAAACCTTAGTGCAGAAGTAACAGAGGAGGGATATAAGCAAATTTATATAAGACCACCAAAAGGATCAGGCCAAGGAAATGATGATTGATCAATCTGGGCTTGAGACAGGGGACAGGAAATGGTGAGTTGCAAGCAGCAGCTTCCTCTGAAATGTTGGTAAGCACCTAAACACCTACAAAATACCACAAACCACAGATCACTTTCTAAACTTTTAATGCTTCATGAAGTCTTCCCAATCATTAATAATTAATTTCCTGGTACTGAATCTTACTTCCACAGTGTGTAGATATTGAGGTCACAAAAATCCTCCTGTGTAGTAGCCAAAAGCACATTAATGTGTCCATGATAGTTCACCACTGCATTACCATACAGCCAGTTCAATCCAGATCAAAACATCATGACCCACTTCTTTACAATCAAGTTTCATAGCACCCTCCCATCTACACCTTTGCCTCCAAAGTAATCCCTTTCTTTCAGGTTTTCAAATAAAAATTTTGTGATGGTTCATTTCCTCCAGGTGTTGCACCAACCATCCACGGCATCTTTCTAAAGAAAGTTATCATATGTGTCTAACTTAAATGACATTTCAATACAGGCACTCTGCTACTTAGAACATTCAGAGATATGAACACACTTGCCTATACATCCAACTACCAGACCAAAAGTCACAAGTTCAACTGCTGCACAATACTGCATATTAGATGGTGGTGGTGCTTTGGTGTCATTACAAAGCAAATCTGCCTATGCCACCAACATGTATGTTGGGTTGTAACACTGCAGTTCACTACAAAGTGTTTGTGCTTCCACAAACATAGCCAACCACCACCATGTCTCAAAAGCATAAGTATGGTGAAATGCTGAGTTTGGCAATAACAAAATGAGCACTATTATGATTGAAACTAAAGAAGACCCCCTCTACATCTACCAGTAAAAGAGGTTCAACTAAGTGAAGTGACTAAAGAAGACCACAGCACTGTGAAGGAGATGAGAAAACACAGCCCCCTATTTTTTGGTATAAATCACCCAAACACATGGACAATTTTATATGATGTTAGAGGCTCCATGCCAATGTAGTCCATTCCTTATTAAGAAAAGACACACAGTGACTGAAGAAATGAAGAAGCTATTGAGTGTGTGGCTGAAGAAAAACTTCCAAGAATTGCTGAAATGCCACACTCAGGCACTGAACAAGGATATGATGCAGGTGCAGTCACACAGGATGGGTAAGGTCACTGAGGAGCAAAAGGCTGAGTGACACAAAAGGTTCAACATCAAATACCTCACTGACAACTTCAGCATGGCTGAGAGGGCACTAGCATCTTTTGACTCCAAGACCCAAGTAGGGATAGGTTTCCCAGCATTGGCAGCTGTTCCTAATGTTATTGCAAGTTGCAAGATGATTTATAGAGAGAAGAAAACAGCAACTCAGCAAACATCGCATGCTATTTTTCCAAGAAAAGTAAACTGGAAACATGTGCATTATAGAGAATTAGCATCTATGTCTGCAGAATATAAAGAACCAATTGCATCTACACCTGCAGAAAAGGCGTAACCAGTGGCAAAACTTAAAGCTATTCCACATACCCGAAGCCACACCCTACTACTATATGGTAAGATACACTAAACTGTACTGTACTGGCCTCTTTTAAGGGTACCTTTAGTCTTATTCCTCAGCTGTCGTAGGAGCTTTATTACACATTATGCTTGCAACTAACAAGTATTTAGAGTCAATTTTTTTCCCATAGTTCAACAGACATTAATTCACAGCAGTCTCAAATTGCTGACTTCCAGCTCCTAAGCACACCTCACACCTTCTGGAAGTAATTCTTGATACATAACTGAGCTCTTGTTGTGAAAAACGGACAGTTTATCTTCAAACATTTCCCTTCAGTTCATCCAAGTAAATTTGATTCCCAAATAACAGTATCCGGGTTAATCTAACGTAGTGATCAGAATTTGTTCCTCTGAAAAACATGGGCCCTTTGACTTTGAGACACTCACTGCACTTTAACGTCATGTAGAGAAAACTTCATAAACTACACAGGTGCTTTTGTAATATCCACATCCATTATTTTGGCTGTTTACATTCCTACTTAATGTAAACCAAACCTCATCAGAGCTGTCGTACTTTATCTCCAGCACCAAACCTGTAACTCAAAAGTTTTTCAATCTTCCACATTTTGCATCTTTTACATAGCGATGTTGCCAAGGGATAATTTCTACAAAACTTTTGACTAAATTTTTTTTCATGATACATAGTCTTCAAAAGTACTACAAATGAACTCTCTTTGCTCAAAAGAAAACATTTCTCACAAGCAATAACCTGCTCCATATGCGACATAAAAAAGAACTGGCTAAGTGTCAATTCCAGCACAAGTAAAATAACATCACTTTTAGTCCACTTGCCTTTCAAAAGAGTGCATACTTCCCTGTGCTTAAGAAACCAATTAAAGATACACTCTATACCATAAGTATACAAATCCCAGGGACCAAGTCACCCAGAGAACTGAATTTTGTATGGTGGCACCTAATACTTGGGGTCTTCTGTATGGAACTTGTTTTGTCATCCTTCTGGTACCTAGAGTTTTGAGGTAACTCCTACATTTTTGGAAAACTTATGCATCCTTGCCCTATACCAGTAGTTTCTGAAGTGTGCTCTTCAGATCCCAAGGGATCTGTGACCTGTTCCCAGGGGAATCTGTGGATACATTTCTGTAATGGCTACTTTGAAATTTACTTATTATTTTAATTAAAGGAATGTTTTATCAAAAATAATCAAGGAACTTACTCAATTGGCAACATGTTTATATCATATGACCATTAGAATATCTAATTAAGAAACTTCCTGTACTCACAAAGTGAGCAACAATCATTTTAATTAAGGTCAAATCATGCAATGCACTGTTTTGTATGTTACTGTTATATAGTAGTATCTACCTAAAATCAGTTCTGAGATATAAATTTTTAGTTTTGATACCTATCATCCATACACTCTATATTTACATGAGCAACAGTGTGAGGACACGTGGTTATTTTTTTAAGGCAAAAAGTATCCCCGAGCAAAAAAATTGGGAAACACTGCTCTATACTATACTACAAGTGTTCTGTACATCACCCCTTCCCCCACCTTTGCACTATTTACATTTTTTTATGTTAACAGGGGTAAATTTTGAACATATGAAGAAACTAACTTATGAACAGAGCTGTGGAACTTAACTCATTCATAGGTTAGGCAGTGCTAGTAATTATAAATTTAACTGGCACTCTGTATGCATAAACATGCACTAAATTGTATACACACCTGATTCACTGTACGCTATCACAACACCAAGCTCATTCTCTGCTGTTGATAAATAATATGTGTGGACTTCAGTCATGGGAAGCTGAGGAGTACGTTAAGGACTTAAGGACCGTGCAATAATTTTCTGCCTTTGAAACAATAAATACATGAACATAACTTACTAGAATTACCTTTAGACTTACATACAATTTTATTTTATATAGAAAAATTGATAATTTTCTATACTGTTCTACAAAGAAGTGAGTATTCCTTACAGCAGTGGTTTTCAAACATTTTTCCTGTCATATCACTACACGAAATTTAAGAATTTAAGTGTATTAGCCATAATTTTTCTCTATTTAAATAAAAAAAGATGAAATTGAATAGACAGGCTGACAGTTGGGATGAGTTATAAAACACTGCTCACAATATGTAATAAAGTTAATTATATACGTCAGCACTACCTTTTTTTATTTTCATTGGTGCTCACAGCACCAATGACTTAGTCTGCTATGTAGGCCTGAAGATGACTGACTGATGGGTCGAAACACGTAGCCTTATGTTTTAATACAGAAGATAGTACTGATGTATATAATTAACTTTATTATGTATTCATTCTAGCACTTTGTGATGCCTTCTTTTAAGTTCACTGCCCACAATACTACATTGGCAAATATATGTGGCTTATGTTTTATTAATTTTTAAAATTGTTTATCCTTTTCTTGTATTTTGATTTTTATTGAAGACACATACCAGTTGGAAAGGGTAAGTAGTCAAACACAACTATGTCAATTAAGATGTGTTTAATGGCTACACTAGACAACTACATGTTTCAGCCTTTACTGGCCAGGTTGTCTTCAAGAGAACTTAAAGGTCTTACTATATACATTGTGCATGCACGTGGTGCAGAGATCTCTACATACGGGCCTTATTGCATAATGGAATTTCCATATGTGGTGATATGTTCTGACTACAGGCACGATAGGGTCTGTGGCTAGTGTCAAGTTTGAAGGTTCTTGGTGCGCTGGTATTATGAAGAGGCGTGTTCCTCTTCCTTCCTCTTAATTGGGGTTGTGTTGCGGGGAGGCCCTAATGACCTTGGATGTATGGTCCCTTGCTTACACTCCAGGTGTTAGTGTGTTCCCAGCTCGCTCCGGTTTTTACTCCTGGGTGGGTGTATGTCCATGTGGATGGTGGCACACACTGCTGTTGTTGCCATGGACTGTTTCTCACTGTGTGTAGCTGTTTTCTTCACTGCACTGCTACTGTTCACCGTGAGACACTTTGTCACACTATTAATCGAATCTCTTGTTCATTTTGTCACTCCTATATGATAAGTATACTGTGCTATTTACACTATATGTACGTGGTGGCTTTTTTACACATTCTGGAGTGTTGTCAAAAATATGTATTACTAGCGTTTGTGTCAGTTCCTGCCTTGCTGGAAAGGTTGTGGTGATCCCAAGTTGGGATGGGTCATTGTTTGTCTCTCGGCTGGTTGGGTATTGGTTGGGGCTGGGTGGGATGGAGCTTTTATGGCTAGTGAGGTTTTAGTAAGGCATCGAAGATTTTGTTGGGGGTTATGTTAAATTCGTCATTTAGGTGGTCATTATTGGAAAATTTTTTGTAACTAAAGTATCTTTCTATGGTGTTGAGGTGGGTTCCCTTACCTTGGCATTGAAAAATCAATTACACAATAAGGCCTGTATGTAGAGATCTCTGCACCATGTGCACGCACAATGTATATAGTAGGACCTTAATTTCTCCTGAAGACAACCTGAAAATGGCCAGTAAAGGCCAAAACATGTAGTTGTCTAGTACAGCCATTAAATACACCTTAATTGACATAGGTGTGTTTGACTACATAACCTTTCCAATTTTCACACACACAACGGGGATGACACACTTCCTAGACACATACCAGGAAACAATGGTTTACAAACAAAACAGTGGCAAGCATACCACAGTTTGAGAAACCATGCCTTAAAGCAATCCTTGACAACTGGTAAAAGAATAAGGAAATAATTTTACATCATGACCATATAAGTGAGCCAATTCAAATGACACCATTACCATCAAATGTCAAACACAACTGATATTTTATTCATGCTTAACATGTGTAACACAAAAGAACTCAACTCAATCCAGTCTACTCAATCACCAAACTGTGCAGAAAGTACAAAAATACAAACAATATAAAAATGTGGGTTTTAATGTTACTAGAATAGCAAGAAAAGGCACTTTTTGTTTTCCTCAGTCCTTTCTCACAAATGGAAAGAAACACATTCGGCGGGCCATAACCACTTAATTCCACATCTTTTCCCACTCCTCATTCACCAGCCATCCTATCACTACTGCAATAGTGAGCTACTGACAGAGTCATATAGTAAATCACCACAACTACAAACAACTGCTGCAAATTTTGTTGTTTGCACCATGCATTGTAATATAATTATACAATATAAACCAACAAAATGCACCTTTTCTACATTACTATTTTAATTTTCAGTTTTTTTATGTCTTCTGCATGTTTTGAACCCAAGGGTTCATCTTCAAGACAGTTGTATATACAGGTATGGTACAGGGTGTTTTACATAACGAAATTACAGTAAAAGGCTTTTATAAGATATCTAAATGTAAAATATATTTAACTTTTTAAATATATTGATACGAACATAAAACACAGTAGTTAACTTTTATTATACAAAAATTTGAAAACATCAGAATATAAAACCGTAAGATGTTACATTAAGTTTTTGCAAGAAATGCAATAGTGTCTCAGAGTGTTTTATAAAGTGAGATTAGAATATGGTCATACCATCAGCATAAGCAGTCTTGTAGGCAGAACAGTGTGTTCGATACTGAGGTCTAGGAAGTTGGTAATGTCAGAGTATTGTTCAGTGCATATTGCAGGTGGTGACATAACGCTGGGGTTGAAGATCAACTGGTACATGGACTGTTTTCTCCTGTGTTTTGTATTCCAGTATGAGTTCCTTGTGGTAATAATGTGATTGGACATAAAATTGTCCATAAGGAATTACTAGTGAGGCTGTTAGTGATTTGTTTTAGGAGGGAAGTGGTGGTATTAATGGGACCATGTTCATTGTTGTTGTTTAGGATATGTAGTGTATGCTGATACACTCTACATATCCTATTTTATATCATAAGATTTAACTATTGTGTTTTATGTTCATATCGATATATTTACAAAGTTCAAATATTTTATACTTAGATATCTTATAAATAATTTCAGCTTGTAAAACACCTGCATATACAACTGTCTTCCTGAAGATAAACCCTCAGGTTCAGAACATGCAGAAGACATCAACAAAATTAAAAAATACAATGTTAATTTAGAAAACATGCATTTTGTTGGTTTATACTGCATAACTGTTGGTAACTAACATAACTATGCCCAAACATCTGGCATGTCCAACCAGCATTTATAACTACTCTCCATACCAGAAAAGGTAACCCAGTAAATAATCCACATTTAATGGTTGCCATCCCATTGTGTTATATTACCAGTATTGATAAATATACACGTTCCACCCAACACAACTAATCATTTATTGTAATACAGCAACATGTTTTGGTCCACTTATAGGGCAGTCATCAGATTGTCAACTGAAAATTTTAGAAAAGGAAATATGCACAAAAGGCATACACAACATGAAGCAATTTAATTTTTGTAATATATCAGATCTCACAACGAAAGAAGTGTACACCTTGAATGTATAAATTCCTTTTTAAAAGTTTTTAACTGACAACCAGATCATGAAACATGCAGCTCTGTTGCAATAAATGAAGAGTTGTGTTGGATGGAAACTATATATTTATCAATACAAACAATCCACATAATACCAACAGCAGTATTTGGTCAATAAGTAACTACACTACTGAATGGACTGAGAGAATGGGATTCCATTCCTTGCAAGGACACAGGTTTCTCTCACTTCCACTCTGTCCAAATCAGTTCTGGGGTCCACTCCACCAATTATTCAATGGAAACGTGTAAATTTCCCTTCGTGAGTAAAGTGGTCATAGCATGTGTGTCACTCACCTCCATCTAGTGTTAAAGTTAACAATGTATGGATCCATACACCTTTATGGCATGGTGCTCAGTAACTAATGAGACAACTTTACCTCTCAGTATTTACATGGCAATGATCCTAACGATCTACCACACTATATGGTGTCACAATGCAGACAACAATACATGGTGCAAAAAAACAGTTTTCAGACTGAATTTATCTATCTTTAACAATTACACCTTCTGATCAATGTTGTCCCCTTCAACGTCACCTTGGAACTTCATACAGTAAGCCCAGCAATCATGCCACTGTTCCAGTAGTTTGTGAATTGAACTGTTTCAAACTTCTCAAGAGCATGCCACAATTTTACTTCAATCATGATGACATCAGTATATCCCCTTCCCTTTTTTGCCTCCATGTTTTTGAAACAAGCAATAGTAAATGTACAGGAGAAACCAATTCCACTTTTCAAGTGATTTTTGTTGCACATTTTCCCACAGGTGATGTAAGGTTCCAACGTAGTCACACTGATTTACAGTTTGTCCTTTTGAAATAAATACATAATGCAAAACTCGAACATTGAAAAAAACAATAGGCATCCTGTTTGCCCCTAGCAAACTTGTCTTCTTTGTTTTGGGCATAAACAGGTGGGGTTTTTCCACTGAGGTGACTGCCACTTGGTTTCTTAGTCACACCCACACCTAATCACCTATGACTGTCTTAAATTAGGATTATGGGTCTGTTTCAAGCCTCACTTGAAGTTCTTTGCATGTGTTAACAGGATTCTTCTTCCACTCATCATTCAGCAGATTGGGCACAAATTTGGTAGCAACCCAATGTGTGATCAGATTATCATTCAAAATGCTCTTAAACCATCCACATAAGATTCCCAAAATGTTACCAACTTCACAGATAGTACTTCTTCCATTTCCAAGAACAAGCACCATCACCTTCTTGTTCTTCCAAGTCTTCCATTTTCTGTGTACACCAAAATTGGAAATGGAACGAAACATACTGCTACTTAACAAGACATTACCCAACAATCATACATGCTACAGCAATATTACAAACAGAAACTGACTCAGCTAACTCTATCAACAACTAGCAGTAAAAGTTCCTGCTAGCAAGAGAAGTGTCAGCTAGTGGTCAGTCCAGAAAGTATTCAAATGAATCATATAACCTTTGATCTAAGTCTAGTCTGGAAGCCTTATCAATTATTTTATTTAGTTTTTTTTTTTTTTTGTTTGTTTGTTTGTTT
>Ga0123354_10016038_pt1 | contig 11740 bp, 2 predicted proteins | sample TergutLab28metaG_2_FD_97872 | JGI IMG/M metagenome (GOLD analysis project Ga0123354, IMG submission 97872) | Labiotermes labralis P4 segment gut microbial communities from Petit-Saut dam, French Guiana - Lab288 P4 | ecosystem: Host-associated > Arthropoda: Insects > Digestive system > Gut ... | reverse complement strand
TGGTATGTTGCTCACGTATTTTCTGAATGATTTTGAAATCTATTATTATTATTATTATTATTATTATCATCATCATCATCATCCTAATCCTCATCATCGCTACTCCGATGCGGTGACCGCACGGTGTAAGGCTTGGAGCTGCGGGCACTCGCTTGCTAGGATTACCGGATCGAATCCCGCCGGGGGAATGGATGTCTGTCACTTGTGAGCGTTGTGTGTTGTGAAGTAGAGGTCTCTGCGTGGGGCTGATCACTCCCCCAGAGGAGTCCTACCGAGCGTGGTGTGTCTGACATTCATCACGAAGCCTCAACAGTGAGGAGGCCATGCGCACTAGGGGCTGTCGAGCCATGGGGAAAAAGAGTATCGTTAATTTCGGAACGCCGCAGAATGCTGCATGACGAATACTCGAACACAGTATTCGCCTCCTAGAGCAGTGGGTCCAAGTGTGGGAAGTTGGCAGCTGCACAACCGAGCAATCTACATGTAAGACGACGCACCGCTGCGCGGCTGGTGGACTAAGTACTTACTAAGAGACCTGTGCTCATCAGTCATCTTATCATCACGTGACAGAGACAGAGAGAGACATGATACAAAGCCAAAAATATGGTTTCTGCCAGCATTGCTGTCACACTGGAGCATTTCGAGTACGCTCTTAAAAATATCAACTACAATGACAAATTCAGTACATCATGAGTACAACATAACGAGATTTGTAGAATACATTCAGTAGTAGTAGTAGTATTAGTACTAGTAGCAGTAGTAGTAGTAGTAGAAGTAGTAGTAGCAGCAGTAGTAGTAGTAGCGGTGGTAGTAGTAGTGGTAGTAGTAGTAGTAGTAGCAGTAGTCGTAGTAGTAGCAGTAGTAGTGGTGGGGGTAGTAGTAGTGGGGGTAGTAGTAGTAGTAGTAGTAGTGGTGGTGGTGGTAAGCAATTCGTGTGCAGGCCATATGGGGAGACTGGAGGTGTAGGTCCACTCATTCTTAACTCGGCACTAGGTGGAGGTGAGTGGATAGTGGATAGCCTCATGTCCCTGCCGCTTTACAGCCAGGAAAGGGCCGCCGGTACACACTGAATGCGAGACTGGGTTGAACCCAGGGTCGATTGGAACGTTCTGGGGAAATCGAAATATGTGCTCCTGCTGGGAATTAAATGACGTCCAGTCCACAGTCTAGTACATTACTGGGTTCGCGTGGCGGTGGGGGCAAGGAATTTGTATCTTGTCCAGACGGGCTCTGTGGCTCAGCCAACCCCCTATTCAGGGTACCAGTATGCTTTCCTGTGTGTAAAGCAGCCGGGGAGTGAAATTACACACCTCCATCTAGCGCCAAGGTTAAGAATGAGTGGAGCTTTACTTCTAATCCACATATACCCCTGCATGCCGTAGACAAGGACAATTTACATTTACTTTACAGACACGCAACATTGGGAACAATTTAATTCTATTCAGAACCGCATTAACGGGAGAACAGGCACTTTTAAGCCTGATCGATTAATCGATAATCAAGAAAGATAGGTCGTTTGTGTAGCATGACATTAATGCACAATTTACCTGCGTAATAAATGGCGAAGCCCCATTGTATCTACTTCATTTGTACATATATAATTCACAATTAAAAATTAAAAAATAAAGAAAACAACGAATACAATTGCTTGAACTCTTTAAAGCCGAGTGGTAAATATATGTACCACCTGCTGCAGTACATACTTTGCACTGTGCCCACATGATTAATCATATGCGGTACTAAGCAATAATCTCACAATAAACCAGGATTACCTCCTCCATACGTGGGCGAGGTAGCGTAGTCGGTATAGCGACTGGCTACGGGCTGGACGGTCCGGGGATCGTATCCCGGTGGGGACGAGATTTTCCGCACCTGTCCAGACCGGCCCTGAGGCCCACCCAGCCTCCTGTACAATGGGTACCGGGTCTTTCCTGGGAATAAAGAGCGGCCAGGGCGTGACGCTGACCCCTCACCCCCTTCCAGTGCCGTGGTCAAGAAAAAGTAGAGCCATACCTCTACTCCCCCTATTGGCCGTACAGCCTGTACAGAGCCTCAGTGCCTGTAAAAGGGCGCACTTTACCTTACCTTCTTCATAAATTAAAGTTCCTAACACCCATGGTCCGATTTTGAAACCCTCCCTTCCCAATGCTACTAGCTAAGTAAGTTCAGCATACATAGGTACGTGCTTAGAAGTCACTGAAAAAGACTGAGTCGTATGTTTATTTATTTATTTATTTACTTATTTAACAAGGTACATTTAACGACAGAAAATAACTCAGGCGTTACACTCAAATAACTATCACCCACAGAAAACTTCACGTTTCTTGGAAGCAAACTTCACTGTCTTTTATGTGCCTAACTAGTATAAAATACCAGGCAAGCAGTTGCATATTTCTGCCAGACGAGGACATATTTCAGCCGACCGGTTTCGTCAGACATTGCTGCGATAAATTCCTTCGTGTTTTACTGTACCAATTATACAGGAACGCAGACTTTTGCACTAAAAGGCACAAATAATCCACACAAATTCTGGGGAATGTTATGAAAACAAACACCTATACAACTCCACTGTCGTTACAACAGCATATACTCCAGTAGGTATAGAGATATCATTCAGGATCCAAAAGTTCGAAATCTATTCAGCTGATTGACAGTAGAACAATAAATACATCTGCTGTGACTGCAATAATAACAGGACTAATAGTAACGTATTTCAGTTTGGTATGTAGGAGAAAGAATCCTGGATAGCTCAGTAGGTATTAGTGACTAGGCTACGGGAGGGACGACTGATGGATCCTGGTTCGATTACCGGCAGCGGCAAGATAGATATTTCTTCTCCAAAGCGTAATGACCAGTTCTGAGACCCACTCGCTTTCCTGTTAAGTGGGTACCGGCCCCTGCCAGAAGAATAAAGCAGCCGAGGCGTGGAGCTGACCACTCCATCTGTTGCCGATGCTAAGAAAGGGTGGAGGTTTTCCTCCATTTCCCCATGCCGTGAACAGATAGACGATAAATGTAAGCCAAATTGTAGTTGGACAAGCTGAAGTGAAGACATCATTTGTAATGCCGTGACGCTGATGGGAAGATACAATAGTAGGGCAGTTTTAACGAAAAGAGTGTGAGAGTATGTGAATGGTTCAGCTGGCTCAGGACGTCCTGAATCCTCGCGGCTACAAGAAAGGTGGATATGCCATTCCCGGCTTTACGAACTCAGGCAGTAGATGAAGGTGTGTTAACAACTTTACGGTGCGTCGGCACACACTAGACACAGAATGGCGAGTGGGCCCCAAAATGTGTCAGTACCTGTGGCGAGGAGAAAAAAAATTGTCTGTGCCGGGAATTTTAGCCGGCGGTCCGGCTCGGTACTTTTACGTCACTGACAGTGGTGATGGTGGTGTTGAGTTCTCCAAGCAATGTTATCATGCAACTGTGTTGCGATGCAGTGAGATGTCTGTAGCGCGATAAACAAAGCAACAACAGGGATTTACCTTAAAATATGAATACCAAGGCCAGAGACGAAGGTGTCGATTGGGCGGGCGTGGACTGAATTGACCTGGTCCAGGGCAGGGACAATTGGCGGACACTTACGAACTCGGTGGTGTAACTTCGGGTTCCATAAAATGCGGGTATTTCTTAGCTGACCTGGAAAGGAACAGCTTGTGAGACTTCACGCTTCCGCGGCGAAGTAGATGAGAACCGCGATCTTCTGAGTTACTTCGCAGCGGGTAGTGGTAATTCATTACCGACGTTTCGGGACAACCTTTCGGTACCATTCTTGGCCCTTGAAGAAGGGACCGATAAGTTGTCCCGAAACGTCGGTAAGAAATTAAATCTACTCGCTGCGTAATAACCCAGAAGAGCGCAGTTCTCAAGTAACAGCTTCTCATGGACTCTGCTCCATGGAGTCAGTTAAATAAAAGACACCTTTGGAATATACTCCTATGTATACTCCACAGTACACCACTGCACATTTCCCCTCCTGCCTGTGACGTGATGGTGTACGATACGCCATCACAGACTACCTCTTGTCGTCACACAGACTTACCACAATTCGATGTAAATTCTTGCCTCGTATTCTGAGTATCCCAAGTTCATATCTCCGTATGGATACCCTCTGACTGGATAGACACCCTCCGATTCACTTTAGTCACATCAGGCAAATGTCGAAACTGTTAAGTAAAAGGTACCACTGTCCGCTAGACACGTCATGAACGCGTATGGAGTAACCAGGTATGGCTCCGCTCATGCTTAGCGTCAGCACCAGATTGAGGCGAGTAGTAAGCCTTACGTCCAGGCCGCTTTGCCTTCGTACAAACAGCCTGGAGACACCCGCCGAATAACAGGCTGGGTCAACCTGACTGCCAGTATCGACGTTTTGGAGAAGACGAATCTGCTACCCCTGCTGCGATTCGAACCCCGAATCGTCCAGACCGTAAGCTAGACACTGTATTCAGCAATGTCGTTTCAAATGTAGGGACACTAGCACAAATTTACCCACGACTATTTCCCCACACAGTTCTCGATTCATTATTCGTTGATCATTCGATGACCCTTCGTTACACAGGCCTAGCCTAAGCTACTGACAGAGAGAGACGCGTGTATGTAATGACTGTTGCAACTGCTAACGAAGGACACATACCGTCGGCAGTAAGTAAATGGAATGTGTGTATGGAGTAGTGGTGTAACAATACTGACAAGGGTCAATTAAACTGCTTGGAGAAGACGCTGTAACTGTGCCACTTCGGCCATCACATCTCTCGCCTCAGCTCGCCCGGTATCGAACTTGTGGCTTCGCGGCTCAGGCAGGCGACTACGCTCCTGAGCCTCCACGGCAAGGCCAGAGCCACTCGTTATATATACCATACATAAATAATCAGGTCAGAGGTCAGAATGGAGCTTTAGCCCCGCAGTGTGAGCCAGAACGGCAAGGAACAAAGCTGCGACACGCGATAGCGCACCCATAACCTGCTATGGCCCACGCCGTTCAGATTTAAATTCATGTATGCAGAGTTTAAAAGCACTAAGCTGTCACGAGTAAACATGTAAGACGTCTTAATGTTCCCCCCAAAAAATATATATACTATTTCATGGCAGGAAGTGATTTTAAACAATTTTCAACAACCTAATCCTTCCGACAACTTTACTTTAGCCTCGTTATAAAGAATTATAGATTTTGCAACCCCCATAATCGACAAATTGATGAATCCGTACAATATGAACAGACAGGATGCACTATTTTCTTTCAATTTACTCCAATAGTTAACCTCTACATGTTTCATGCAGGCTTACTGCTCATCATCAGGCGGGACTATTACTACTCCATTCCGATCCTGCCAACAGCCAGTCAACATAAACGCATGACATATACCAATTGCTGTATATACGGAGTAGTACCTTCTGATGATGAGCAGTAAGCCTGCTCGAAACATGTACAGGTTAATTACTGAAATAAATTGAAAGTAAGCAGTGAATCCTGTTGTTGGTTCTTATTGTACGGATATATCACGATGCACGGCCAACAAAACATTAACAACTGATGGATGTCGCTCACATTTGCGGCACTGAACACTTACGCTTCATGACCATAAACGCGGCCTCTACTTCAAAACTTGAGACATGTGTCTGGTTGTCTGTAATGGGACCATTTTTCAAACATTTCGCCCATTTTGCCTTCATTCCATGGACACCCCAGATAGTGGTACTTCTCTTGATATTACGGATACCAATTTTCAGTCTCAGGCAGTCTTATTTATCTTCAGCTCGTCCACATTAACAACGGGGCAAAACTGTGTATTTTATCTCATAATTCTTGCATTAGCCAGATATGAACACCGTCCCACCGATGCTTAAATTAAGGCGGTGAATAATCTACGCAGTTGATATAACCTTATTTATTGACGACAGATATTTGTAGATTAGGCTTAGTACGTATGTGGGGCATATGTGACTAACGCATACGGTATCAGACGCTAGTAATAGCCCACAAAAAGGAAAGGTAGGGACTGCAAATATTAAACTTCTCTTTGCTTCGGAAGCAGTTAACGATTTGAAGCAAAGGGGTTATGAACACAGTACGAAGAGGACAAGGTAAGCTGAACGGACACAAAAATACCACAAATTGTTTCATTTTGGCCATTATCGACCAATACTTCAGTCGCAAACCCGCATATAACATTTATGTCCAACACACATAAGCACGCCCTTATATCGGTGCCACGAATCGCAATGGTCAGTCCGCATTCCCAGAATTTCAGAGGTGCACACAGCGACTGTGAAGTTTTAAGTTGACCTTGGGAGTGGTTTGCGCAACGAAACAAGTTAACAAATGGCGACCAGTGAAAAGGGGACCACGCAGTGATAGAGAGCCATGTTTTTGACAGGATCTGTATGTTTCCTCGACCGTCGTCGCGAGTGTTACGGGACTCTACCCACGAAGTGCAGGTCAGCAGCATTCTCTTGTGTAAACGACGTCAGCAATGTATATAGCTTTCAGGAAGACCCTCTACCGACTTCCAAAAGGACGCATCACAAAATTATTCTCCATCAGAATTCTGTATGCTTCTTTCAGCTAAAGTCACATGTCCAGCTGATTCTAAGCACCTTAATACATCGGCAATCCGAACAGCATGTACTAATCGATTTACCGCCTAACTATGCAATAAACTCCATTTCCGGAGGCCGGGATAACGTAGTCGGTATAGCGGCTCGAACAGGCTGGATGGTTCGGGGTTCGACCATCCATGGGCACAGGAGATTTTCTCTTCTCCATACTCATCCAGAAGGTTCCTGGTGCCCACCCGGCCTACTGTACAACGGTTACTAAGACTCATTCCCGGGGGTTAAGTGGCCGGGACATGGCGTTAACCACGTGCCCAATCTAGCGCTGGAGTTCAGACTGGACACAGCTGTACCTCTACCCACTCTCTGTCTCCACTGGCATGCTATAGGAACAGCTTAATAATTTTTGCTTTTTTTTATTACGCCAAGTATAAGCAGTTTGTATCGACGATTCGAAGAACCTGTTGCCTCCGTCTTCAGTGTGACTGATTTATCCTTCAGTGGATGCTGAAGAGTTTAGGGACACGAAGCAACAAGAACTGCGGACAGAAAGGAGGCAAAGAGTTCGAAATGAGAGAGCCAGGATAAAAAGCGGCACATCTCAGACTCACAGACGACAAAAAATATTCAAGAATGTCTGACATTACATAACTACATACGTAAGGGTTCTCTGTGGGCTGTAGCGGGTGGGATGTCGAACGTCGAGTGTGACGAGCATTATAGGGCGAAACCTGCTTATAATGGAACTGCAGGGGACCAAGTTTTTCCGTTCCAGGAAGGTTCCATTTACTCGGAATTGTACAAATTTTTTTTAGCAACGCACACGTTTACGTTATGGCCAGGTTCCTTTTAAGACAGATTTCACTGTACGTGTTGGAAAGAGGAAGACAAAACCATCATTTGAACGGCCGGCACGGAAGCAAGAAGACATATCCGTTACTTCACAGAATACACTCCGTTATGTTATAACTTAACAAACGAAAAAATATATATAATCAGTCGAAACAAAACTTATATTCTCTTTCATAGGCTTGGCTACATGTTTCGGATTGATAAATCCAAGACATGTAATCGTCACTTCCATTACGTTCAATACTTGCCTGAATGCCCTTTTTCAAACACTCGCAATACACTTTTCTTCAATCTTCAGCATAACAGCTCATGTTAATGCAAGTAAATAAACTACAACGAACCTGTCCTGAAATACAACGACCCAGAATACACGAAGATAAACGCCAAATTAATCCAGAGCGAGTCTAAAACCAGAACAGCAGGAAAGTAGTACAATTTGGGAAGCCATTACGGAGTAAACATTAATTTGAACGGGCATATAAAACTCCACCTTGCAATCTGGAACACTATCAGGCAGGTGACGTTGATTTCGCTTCAATAATGGTGGGGCACTACCCATCGACCTTGCTAGCCACAAAACTAAAACAAAAAGAAGGTCGACAGCTTTGAAATAGCCAATGAATTTCCTAGAGCTAACGTACTAAGATTCATCATGAACACGTAGTAAATGAGCTATTGATAAGGAAATGACAAATGCGAGTCTATGTAAGAAATGGGCTTGCAAGCCGTTCTATCTTTTGTTTTTTTTTTAATTCCTTCTAAAAACAAAAATTGCCTTATACACCTCACATACTGTCTGCTCGGGATGCTATAAGAGCCAGTGTCCTACCTGCAGGCGACGATACACTAAATCTCAGAAACACTCACTTAGAGACAAGTGGGAGGTATTGAAAAGGATAAATTTATAAAGTATTTGGCCAGGTAAAGGGACCTTGAAGTACTGTCTGGAGACATCTAGAGCCCCAATTTCTCAGGTTCTGACTCCTGTGGAAACATGCGTCAGGAAACTGACTAATTTAAACTTCTTCAGCATTTCATACAACAGTCAGTATGCCCGTTTCGATTCCACTGATCTGTCCTTGGACGTCTCAAATGGCTTCGCCCTCTGGGCACGTCGCGTACGTTCTTGTGTGTAGTCTGTCGGCATTCATTTCTCGTAAGCGATCCTCTCATAATTGTTTGTAATCCTGTATTTTTAGATGTAAGAAGAATATGTCTAATCCTGTCATAGCTATGTGTCCATAACTTCCACGTAATTTAGGTATGAAGGCAGAACTGAAAAGCGTTTAGAACTCCAACTTTAACAACTTACACTTGCAGGTTATTCGCTTATGCCGTTACAATCTCACGTGTCCGATGACTGTCAACTTTGAAGTGGGTACGAAATATAAGGGCCCTGGTTGATGTAGGGAAATATATCGAGCTACATGCTGGACAGTCGATAAACACTGCAGACGAGTACCAAAGGCGGAATCGAACCGGGTACCCTCCTGAATCAACTACCGGCTCTGTTCCTTTCTTATGCTTACCTACTTTAGTCTGTTTTATTGAATAAGCTGGTTGTTTAACCACACTGTACCATATTCTGAGGATTCTGCTACATGGTTTAACGTGGTCTAATTAGATAATATGATGGACAACATAAATACAGGCAAAGGAATATCTTAGAATGTAACGTATATTTTGCACATAATGTATAATTCATTTTCCAAGTAGTCATACACAACTCACAATACAAGGTAATAACGAATATAAGAAACTGTCGAACGCCTATAAACAAAGGCCCAACTTACATTAAACAGTAGCTAACGTGTTGTCGTGGGCAATTTTCTCATTAACCATTAATAGCTTAGGGGCACCCCAACAGCACAACTTTGCTGCGAAGTACGTCTGCAATTATACTGTTATTGCAAGCGAAGGCGTGCAGTCTAATCTTCCGCTATATACTGCTTTGTTTTTACGAAGCAGCCACATTCATATCTCAAAATTGGAGAAATGACGGGTCTCCTGCAGGCTATGTAGCTGATTAATTATAAAGGCAGGAAGCAAATATGTAAAAAAAAAACAAAAAAAACCCATGACTCACGTAAGCAGTAACTGGGTTTAGTCTCACAGCACCTCGGCGTAAAAGATAATGTGTTTCGAAATGTTGCGCAGGAGTTCAGATAGAGAGCTTCTGTGAGCTGTGCAAACAACATCAGGGCTCCATGGAAATACAACTGAAAAATTACCCGTTTCTTTACTGGGGAAATGTTGTACTGAAAAAATTACAATATTCTAACTTTTTTTGCACGCCCATAAATATTGCACTACTTTTTTATTTCAATGAGGCATGATTTTAACTTCTTTTCGACGAGACAAAATTCAAGGATATTATTTCTAAAATCATAATCAGACACGAATGAATTTCGGCATTCCATTTGCATTCAAATTAAAGCAAAGTTTTAAGACGGTGTTAAGCTGGCACAAGTTGTGACGCTTCTGATTTGTACTGGGGAGACGCGCGGCTTTTAGATCTCAGCAAGGATATGATACATTCTTACAGTTCTTTTCTGATTTTCTTCACTCACCCCAGGTTATTTCTGTCATTGGAATTTTTCACTGACATAATCCTTCCGGTCGCACTATGACCCTGGGGCCGACCCAGCCTATAACAGAGATGAGTACCAGGAATATTTCTTGGGGGTAAATGCGGCCGGTGCGTAGGGCTGACAATTTTACTATCTTCATGTGTCGATTATCTTAAAATATTGGAGCCTCAAACTCCAGGAACCCTCAGGGTCTGTCCAGGCCTGCAATGGGATTGCTTCACCTTTACCTTTACCCCAGATCAGTTCGGTGGTGTCTTAAATTACGCCAGGCTTCCTTCTATATCATTTTCAGTGCGTTAATTCAATATTCATTTTCCATTATTCGGTATTTCAATGTCATACGGAGTCAATGGGAACGTAATTAAATAAACTACAAGTAAACACGTAAAGAAATAAACATCTGAGGTATAAAGTAATTACAAGAGATAAAACAACGGATACACATTACTGCGATTGCAGACTTCCGCCGCGAAGTAGGTGAGATCTGCGCTCTTCTTGTTCTCTTCTTCGATTTCTTGATCCTTGAAGAAGGGACCGATAAATTGCTCCAAAACGTCATTAAGGAGATGCAACTATACTTACTTACTTACTTACTCCATGGTGCAGAGTCCTTCTTGAGCAGCTAACTGGTTTGCAGCTAGTCAAGAAATTCCCCGCACAGCTATCCACATTCTCAACGTATAAAGGTTATACTCATTTCTGATTCCATATTTCAATGCCTACAGTTCTGCTAAGAAGAAAGTCATACTGTCAGAAAAATTGGACGTGTTACAGCGGTTTGTGTTGGCCACGTATTTTGCCGAAGTAATGTGTCAATCATAATAAGTCTCGGTAATCTCAGGATTCGGAAAGGCAAACGCCTAGAATGCAATGCGCGCGTTTGAACCATTTAACAGCTGCTGTCAAACGAATGGACAACCCTGCAACATGCTGAAGATGTTTTCCGGTCTTCGAAAGATTCTTATTTCAATCTGAAACAATGACATTTTCCAACAGTAATTTGTATTCAACCGGTTAACGTCAAGTTGGCAAACAGCGATGTCAAAGAAGAAGTAAGTCAAGTGAATAACAAGACGGAGATGTTGAACTCAGCTACTGTTACTTTCCAAGGCCGACTGGTTCAATAAGACGACGGTACAATATTAATAATCATTGCTTCTGTACAGCTTTCTGTTCTTGTGTTTCATTTATTCCAGTATTCTGAATACAATTTATTCCGGTACTTGCAGGTAATCATATTTCTTGACACGCAACAAAAAAGACCTTACTTTGACATTTTCCGTTCCGTGCAATATAATATGCTTCTTATTACTAGGAGCCAACATTTTACATATATGAAGATTATATATATATATATATAGAGAGAGAGAGAGAGAGATAAAGTATAACAACTGCAGAATGTGGAATATTTCAAATATTTGGGTAGCATCATAACAAACGATGCAAGATGGACATGTGAAATTAAGTCCAGGATTTTCACGCAAAAGCAGCATTCAACATGAGGAAGACTCTTCACACAAGCAAACTTGTCTTGGATTCAAGGAAGAAACCAGTAAAGCGCTACATTCGGAGCCCAGTTTTGTGTAGTGATGAAACTAGTACACTTCGGAAAGTAGATCAGAAATATCTGGAAAGTTTAGAAATGTGGTGCCGGAGAAGGATGGATAATATCAGTTGTACCCATTACTTGAGAAATGAAGAAGTGTTACAGACAGTCAAGGAGAAGAAGAATATCCTGT